>Ga0210377_10002239_pt1 | contig 17082 bp, 14 predicted proteins | sample PLM4_65_b1redo_FD_155480 | JGI IMG/M metagenome (GOLD analysis project Ga0210377, IMG submission 155480) | Groundwater sediment microbial communities from an aquifer in East River, Colorado, USA - PLM4_65_b1 redo | ecosystem: Environmental > Terrestrial > Soil > Riparian zone | place: USA: East... | reverse complement strand
CGACCGGCCGCGTTGCGTGCGCCGCCGTGTCGGATGCGAGCCGGCGCGACGCAGTCGATGCGGGACATCGATGAGGAGCGCCGGCGAAGCAGACGGCCGGCGCCGCACGCAACCCGAAGGGCTGATGGCGGTTGCGGGCCGATCTGCGGCGTCGCTCGTCGTCAACGATGTCCCGCATCGCCTCCTCCTCGCTCCTTGATCTCGGCCCGCAAGCGCCATCAGCGCGACCGGTCGCACTTGTGCAGAGGTTCCCCAGGAACGCCGCCGTCTCGGCGGCGCTCCTCGGGCCGGAACGAGATCAGACCGCGTTCGCATCCACGGCATCGATGAACCGCAGCAGCTCGCGATTGAAGAACTCCGGGTTCTCCCACATCGACACGTGTCCGGCGTGCGGTACGACGACGAGCTTCGCGTGCGGGATCTCCTGTCGAATGCGTTCCGCGTATTGCGACGGCACGAGCGGATCGTGCTCGCCCCAGAGCAGGAGCACCGGCATCTTCAGCCTGCGCATGAGCGGCCGCGCGTCATCGCGGAACAGACGCGCGAACGCGAGCGTGATCGCGGTCGGTCCGCTGCGGAACGCGTCGCGCACGAGAACGCGCGCGAACGACAGCATCCCGCGCGGAATCACGATGTTCTCGATGTGAATGCCCGGCTTCAACTCGAACGGAACGCCGCTCGAGCTCACGAGCGTCAGCGAGCGCATGAGATCGGAACGCAGCGCCGCGACGTGAATGGCGATGTGTCCGCCCATCGAATTGCCGACGAGATGCACGGGCCGGTCGAACGATGTCTCGATCCATCGCGCGAGAAGCGCAGCGATCTCACCGAACGACGACGGCAGCGAGCTCTTCTTGAAGAAGAAGCGATTGCGGCCGAATCCGATCAGATCGACGGCCGAGACGGTGTGCGTGCGCTCCAGCGCGGGAACGGTGTACCGCCACCAGTCCGACGATCCGCCCAGGCCGTGAATCAGAACGACGGGCGTGCCCTTGCCGGATCGCGACTCCCAGAAACGATACGGTGGCAGGTCGACCTGACGCGATTCAGGCACGGACCCTATCGATGCAGCCGTCCTTCTTCCACCATCAGACATCGGTCCTGCACGACTTTGATCCCGGCCTCGGCGAGCCTCCGCGCCGCCTCGTCGTTGCGGATCCCCAACTGGAACCAGACGAACTTCGGACGGGCGGCAATGATGTCGTCGACGTGCGGGGGAATGTCGTTCGGTCTGCGGAAGACGTTCACCATATCGATAGGCCGGCCGATCGCGGCAACGGATCGAAACACCGGCTTGCCGAGGATCTGCGTGACTTCGGGGTAGTAGACGGGGACGGGGATGATCTCGAAACCGGCCGCGGCCATATGCGCGGGAACGTAGTGCGCGGCCTGGTCGGAATGCGAATCCGGTTTGATACCCAGGACGGCGATTGTTTTCGTCTCATGGAGCATCTGTTCGATCCCCGCGCCGTCGTTCACCAGGTTTTGCTTCCGGTCAGCCATCCGTCCCCCTCGGTCATCCGTAGCTTGCAAGATACGTTATCAAAATGACGGCCGCGGAATTTCCAACTGCTGCACCCCGCTTCTTCGCGGTACAGTCCACAACACGAGGAACGTGATGAAGCGCACATTCGCCGCGGTTCTGTTTCTGATGCTCGCGACCACCGTTTCTGCTGAAGAGCGGCTGCGCTACGCCGTTGCGCTCAGGGGTCCGGTGCTGGCACATACCGCGCCGGAATTCGCCGGAATCGACATCGCGCAGCGCGATTACCAGCCGATGCTGAACCTGTCGGCGTACGCGGCCGACCTGACCGCTGCTGAGGCTGCCGAGTTGCGCAAGCAGCGGGGCGTGCGCTACGTCGAGCAGGCCATCACGTATCGCAAGCTGGATGTCGTGGCTCTTCCGCCCGCGGCAGTGGACGGCACGCGCAACCTCAACGGTCAGACCGTTCCCTACGGCATCGATCTCGTGCACGCGCGCGACACGTGGCAGGTCGTTCGCGGCGGCGGCATCAACGTCGCTGTCGTCGACACCGGCATCGATTACAACCATCCCGATCTGAAAGACGACTACGCGGGCGGGTTCAACGCGATCACGCGTTCGAACGACCCGCTCGACGACGACGGCCACGGCACACACGTGGCCGGCACGATCGCCGCGACCGACAACGGCCTCGGCGTCGTCGGCGTCGCGCCTCTGGCGAAGATCTGGGCGGTGAAGGTGCTGGACTCGAAGGGCGAAGGCACCACGATCAACATTGCAGCCGGCATCGACTGGGTCATCAGCCAGAAGAGCGCGGTCGGCGGCGACTGGATCATCAACATGTCGCTCGGCGACAGCCGCTCGAGCCAGATCATGAAGGACGCCTGTCAGAGGGCTGCGGACGCCGGCATCCTGCTCGTGGCCGCATCGGGCAACGAGTCGACCGCGACCCTGCCCGCGGCCGTCGATTTCCCGGCCGCGTTCCCGACGGTTGTCGCAGTCGGGGCGATCGATTCCACCTCCACCATCGCCGAGTTCTCGAACCAGGGACCTGAGCTCGCGATCGTCGGCCCCGGCGTGAACGTTCTGTCGAGCGTTCCTCAGACGACGGGCGAGATCTCGTTCGTCACTCAGGGCACCAGCTCGTTTGATGCGATCCACGTCGAAGGCTCGCCGAAAGGAACGCTCACCGGCCCGTTCGTTTTCTGCGGACAGGGTCACGTGGGCGAGTTCCCCGCTTCGGTCTCCGGCAAGATCGCGCTGATTCAGCGCGGCGACATCACATTCCACGACAAAGCGAAGAACGCGAAGACCGCCGGCGCGATCGCCGTGCTGATCTTCAACAACGAGCGGCCGTTTTCGCCGTTCACGTTCATCGGCGACGACCCGACGGACGCCACGTTCCCGTGGCCGCTGGCCGTCGGGATCACGGCGGAGGATGGCGCGGCGATCAAGGCGAATCCGGACGCGACGATCACGATCGCTTACAAGAATGACGACTACGCGCTGTTCAGCGGCACGTCGATGGCGACGCCGCATGTGGCGGGTGTCGCGGCACTCGTCTGGTCGGCTGCCCCGAATGCCACTCCCGCGCAGGTGCGCACGGCACTGCTCTCGGGGACGAAGGACCTGGGGGCGGCCGGCGTGGACACCGTTTATGGCAGCGGTCTCGTCAACGCCTTCGAAGCGGGCAAACTCCTTGCGCCTGAGAAGTTTGGCTCCGGGACCACGCCGCCGCCGCAACTGCCTAACGGACGCCGGATTCTCCATCGGTGATCCACGTCGCTTGCCCAAGGCACCCTGCTGGGGCAGACTTCCTGACCTGATGAAACAGTTCCTTCTGACACTGGCTCTCTGCGCGCTCGCCGCGCCTCTCTTCGCTGAGGGGTCCGCGGGGCGATACATCGTCATGACGCGCCCGTCGGCGCGCGAGGCGCAAATCCAACTCCTTCAGAGCGATGGACCCGCAACGGACCGTCAGGTCCGCGAGTTCCGCCAGATCGACGGCTTCGCCGCGACTCTGACGGCGGAGGAAGTGGCGCGGCTCCGGCGCTCGCCGGACGTCCGTTATGTCTCTCCGGTCGTCGAGCGCCACCTGCTCGACGCGCCAGAAGTCGCCTTCAAGCCGTCGACCGACACGTCGATCTATCAGCTCAAACAGACCGTTCCGTACGGGATCGATCTCGTCCACGCGCGCGACGTGTGGTTCGTGACGCGCGGCGCGTCGGAGTCGGTGAACGTGGCCATTCTCGACACCGGCATCGACTATCACCATCCCGAGCTGATGGCGGCGTTCCGCGGCGGCTACAACGCCATCGACAACAGCGACAACGTGTTCGACGACAACCACCACGGCACCCACGTGGCGGGCACGATCGCCGCGGCCGACAACAACATCGGCGTCGTCGGCGTCGCTCCGAACGCCCGCATCTTTGCCGTCAAGGTGCTCGACCAGGACGGCAACGGGACCGACGAGAGTCTCATCGCCGGGCTCGATTGGGTTCTCGAGTCGAAGCGCACGAAGGGAGGCCACTGGATCGTCAGCCTCTCACTGGGGTCGAACAGCACGTCGGCTGCTGAAGAGGAAGTTTTCCGCCGCGCCATCGGTGCGGACCTCTTCATCATCGCCGCGGCCGGCAACTCCGGGTTGGACGGCATCAACTACCCGGCGCGTTATCCGGGAGTGTTCGCCGTCGGCGCGGTGGACGATGAGGCATTGCTCGCGCGCTTCTCGAACAAAGGATCGCGACTCGACATCGTCGCACCGGGCGTCTCCATCCTGTCGACCGTGCCGCTCGGAACCGCGGACGTCGCCGACGTCACGGTGGCAGGCGACACGCTGGAAGCCGTCCCGCTCATTGGATCGCCGAAAGGCGACGTCAACGCGCCTTACATTTTCTGCAACATCGGTCAGCCGTCGGATTTCCCGGCGGCGGTGAAGGACAACATCGCCGTGATCCGACGCGGAGGCCTGAGCTTCAACGATAAGGCCCGCAACGCGAAGGCCGCCGGCGCGCGAGGCCTGATCATCCTGGCGCGGCCGAACGATCTCGACGACCGCTACTCGTGGACGCTGATCCGCCCCTGCACGGCGACATGCGACGATCAGGATGCCGACAAGGCGTTCGATTGGCCGCTCACCGTGGCCCTGATGTCGGATCCCGGCCAGAAGATCCTCGACAACCCCGGCACGATCGCCGAGAGCTACCGCGGCGACGACTACGAGATGCTGAGCGGCACGTCGATGGCCACACCGCACGTCAGCGGAGTCGCGGCGATTCTGTGGTCTCTCGCGCCGAACCTCTTCGCGTCTGACCTCATCGTCGCGATGGAGGCCACGGCCCGCGACCTCGGCAAGCCGGGATTCGACTCGCAGTACGGATACGGGCTCCTGGATGCGTTCGCTGCCGCGAGGCGCGTCGCTCCGGGCCCGTTCGGGCTGCCGCCTCCTCCGCCGCCTCCATCGACGATCATCCGCCGCCGCGGCGTCGGCCACTGATCGTCTCACCGCGCAGGGGCGCAAGTACACCGAGCTCGGTCGCTGCCTACGTCATCCTGAGCGCAGCGAAGGATCTCAAAATGCAGAGTCGTCGCCCCCGAGACCCTTCGCTGCGCTCAGGGTGACGTGCCGTGACCCGGTGCTGATTAGAGCGAAGGATCTCAAGTTCCGCGTCTCGAGATCCTTCGCCGCCTTCGCCGATGGCGTCGCGCCGCACCATGCCGGTTATCATCCCTGCCGATGGTTGCGTTCCGCGTCGCATTGCTCCAGGACGGGAAGCTGCGTCAGGGCGGGGTCGAGCTGATCGACGCCTGGCGCCGCGACACGGACGACTGCCTCTGGACCGACATCGAGAACCCGACACAGGAGGCGATCGAGCCGCTGCTGGAACAGCGCTTCGGCTTTCATGAGCTTGCGGCCGAGGACTCGCTGTCGGCGAATACACTGCCGAAGTACGACCCTTTCCCCGATTACGACTTCTTCATCTTCCGCGCCGCGGACGTCGATCTGCGCCGGCACGGCTCCACCACCCACAAACTCGCCGCCTTCCTGGGCGCTCACTTCCTGTTCACCGTCCATCGCGAGTCGATGCCGGGGCTCAACGATGTCCGGACTCGCCTGCCGGCCGACGCGCGGCTCCTCCGGAATGGGCCCGACTTCCTCCTCTACTCGATCGTCGACGAGATGGTGGACGCGAATTTCCCGCTGCTGGAGAAGATCGAGGAACGCGTCGACGATCTGCAGGAGTCGATCTTCGAGAATGCCAGGCCCGCTCAGCTCGACGAGCTGCTGCATCTGAAGCGCGACATCAACATCATGCGGCGCATCTCGCTGCCGCAACGCGAGCTGCTGAATCAGATCTCGCGCGGCGACGCGAAGTTCATTCAGCGGCAGCACCTCATCTACTTCCGCGACGTCTACGATCACATGTTCCGCATCAGCGAGACGATCGACATGGAGCGCGACATGATGTCCGGCACGATGGAGGCGTATCTCTCCGCCGTCGCCAACCGCACGAACGAGATCATGAAAGTGCTCACCGTGTTCTCCGCGATCATGCTTCCGCTGACGCTGATTGCCGGCATCTACGGGATGAACTTCCAGTACATGCCGGAGCTGCACTGGTTGCACGGCTATCCGTTCGCCCTCGGCCTCATGGGCGCGACGACGGTGACGATGCTGCTCTTTTTCTTCAAGAGGGGTTGGCTGACATCGGGCGGGCCGCGGCACAGGCCGCGCCCTGAGGAATCGCCACACGTTCGTGACGGTTTCTGACCGCGAAGGCAGTTAAACTGACCGCCCGGTCATGGCAGCTCGCAGAGTCACCGAGAACCTCTGGGAAGCGCACAAACGGCAGAGCATTCAGGATGCGGTCGTACGCCTGATGTGTCGCGAAGGCGTCGCCGCCGTCACGATGGAGCGCGTGGCCCAGGAAGTCGGCGTCGCCAAGGGTACGGTCTATCTCTACTACGAGACGAAGCAGCAACTCCTGGAAGCGGTGAAGGAATCGTCCCTCGAGCCCCTCCGGCAGAAAGTCGGAGAGATCCTTCGCGGCAGCGGGACACCCGAGAAGAAGCTGAAAGCCATTCCGGTGCGCTATCTGACCTACTTCGACGAACACCGCGATCTCTTTCGCATTCTTCTCTACGACCGTCAGGCGCCGGCGAGCGGTGCGCGCTATCAATCGTCGCGCTATCGCACGCTGATCGGGGAAACTGCGCGCGTGATCTCGGAAGGAGTGAAAGCCGGAGTGTTCCGCGAAGTCGACACGCAAAACGTCGCCGCCATGTTTCTCGATTCGAACATCGCGCTGGTCAACCAGAGGCTTCAGAGCGATACGCCGGCTCCGGTGGAAGACGATGCCGCTCTCGTTTCCGATATTTTCCTGAGGGGCCTGAAGAGGACTTCCAGGTGAACCGGCTGTTCTTCTTGACCGCTCTGCTCGCGGCCGGCTGTGCCGGCGCGCACAACCTCGCGCCCGGGCGCAGCGACCCCTCGACATCTCCCTCGCCCGCGCAACCGTGGACCCCTCCGGCGTCGGCGATTCCGCCGCCAGTCGAAGGTGCTGCGCCCGCTTTGCCGGAAGGCATCACGCCGGCCTCGCCGATTTCGCTCGCGCAGGTGATCGACATCGCGCTGTCGAACAATCCCGACACGCGCATCGCATGGCTCTCCGCCCGATCCGCGGAGGCGGCCCTTGGCAGAACGTCACCACGCAGACGAGCTTCGGGCCATCGCTCGCCCTCACCTGGCTGCTCTTCGATTTCGGCGGACGCGAAGCGCAGATCGATCAGGCGCGACAGACGCTGATCGCCGCGGACTACACCCACAACCAGGCGATCCAGAACACCATCCTCAACGTGCAACAGGCCTACTACGGACTGCTCGCGAACAAGGCCCTGCTGAGTGCGGAGACGGCGACGCTGAAAGAGCGCCAGGCCAGCCTCGACGCTGCCGAAGCGCGCCATCGCGCCGGCGTGGCGACGATCGCCGACGTGCTCCAGGCGCGCACCGCGCTTTCGCAGGCGCGGCTCACGCGAGAGACGCTGGAAGGAAATGTCCGCGCGTTCGAAGGCGCGCTGGCGACCGCGATCGGGTTGCCCGCCACCGCGAAGTTCGACTTCGGCGAGCTGCCGCTCGACATCCCCGCGGATCGCGTGATGGGCGACGTCGATGCGCTGATCGCGCGGGCCGTGGCCGAGCGCCCCGATCTCGCCGCCGCACGCTCGATCGCACAACGCGCGCGGGCGCGCATCCGCGAGGTGCGCGCCCAGGGTCTTCCCTCGATCGTCGCCGGAGCGAGCGCCGGCCAGACCTGGTTCGGCGGCTTCGATCGCAGCACCTCGCCGTACTCCGCGTCCGTCGGTCTGCGTCTCCCACTCTTCACGGGATTCCGCAACACGTACGACATCCGGCAGGCGGAAACGGATGCGCAGATCGCAGTCGAGGATGCGCGTGCGCTCGAGCAGCGCGTGAGCCTCGACGTCTGGACCAGCTACTTCGGCGTACAGACCGCGACCCAGCGCCTGACGACCAGCCGCGATCTCCTCGCCAGTGCGCAGCAATCCGTCGATGTCGCTCTGAATCGCTATCAGGCCGGCGTCGGGAGCATCATTGACTTACTCACGGCCGAGGCGGCACTGGAAAACGCACGGGCGCAGGAAGTTCAGGCGCGCACCGACTGGTTTCTCTCCATCGCGCAACTCGCGCATGCAACGGGAACTTTAGAACGATGAAAAGAGTCTGGATCACGATCGCGCTCGGCCTCTCGCTGGCCTGTTCGGGCGCGAAGCAGAAACCGGCCGACGATCGCATCCCGGTGACGGTCGCGGTCGCCGAACAGAAGGACGTGCCGACGCAGCTCCGCGCGATCGGAACCGTGCAGCCGCTCTCCACGGTCGCCATCAAGGCGCTCGTCAGCGGACAGCTCACGCGAGTCTGGTTCCGTGAGGGAGAGGACGTCCGCCGCGGGCAGATGCTCTTCACGATCGATCCGCGGCCGTACCAGTCCGCGCTGACGCAGGCCCAGGCAAACCTGGCCCGCGATCAGGCCCAGCTCAGGAACTCCGAGGCCGACGCGGCGCGCTATGCCGATCTCGTCAAGAAGGACTATGTGACGAAAGAGGAGTACGACCGCATCACGTCGGGAGCCGAGGCGGCGCGCGCGGTCGTCGCGGCCGATCGGGCCAATGTGGAGAACGCGCGGCTGCAGCTCGCCTACTGCGAGATCCGCTCGCCGATCGACGGCCGCACGGGAAGCCTGCAGGTTCACGGAGGGAACATCGTCCGCGCGAATGACGTGTCCCCGCTCGTCGTGATCAATCAGATCGCGCCGGTGTACGTGCAGTTCGCGCTTCCGGAGCGCGACCTGGAGACGCTGCGGGCGCGTTCGGGCCGCAGCAGCATCCCCGTCGAAGCCACTCGATCGAGCGGCGGCAAGGCGGTCGCTCGTGGACAGTTGAGCTTCCTCGACAACGCCGTCGATCCTCAGACCGGCACGATCACGCTCAAAGGAACGTTCCCGAACACTGACCGCGCGCTGTGGCCGGGGCAGTACGTCAACGTCGTCGCCACCCTTGCCACGCAGTCCAACGCTGTTGTAATCCCGTCACAGGCCGTGCAGATCGGGCAGGGTGGACAGTATGTTTATATTGTCACAGCCGACCAAGGCGTGGAGATGCGACCGGTGACCGTATCGCAGGCAATCGGGCAGCAGACGATCATTCAGGCAGGCGTTGCGCCGGGCGAAACCGTCGTCATCGACGGCCAGTTGCGACTGACGCCAAAGAGCAAGGTGGAAATCAAGAACAAGGTGTAACGGAGTGGCCGGTGCCAGTTGCCGGTTCCCGGCGCTGCGCTTCCAACCGGCGGGCCGGGAACCGGCAACGGACAACCTTCTCATGAACATCGCCGAAATCTTCATTCGCCGCCCTGTCATGACCACGCTGGTCATGGTCGCCATCCTGCTGTTCGGCGTCATGGCGTACCGCCAGCTTCCGGTCAGCGATCTGCCGAACGTGGACTTCCCGACGATCAACGTCAACGCCTCGCTGCCGGGCGCGAATCCGGAGACGATGGCGAGCGCGGTGGCGACGCCGCTGGAGCGGCAGTTCTCCACGATCGCCGGCCTCGATTCGATGACTTCCGCGTCGAGCCTCGGCTCGACGAGCATCACGCTGCAGTTCAACCTCTCGCGTGACCTCGATGCGGCCGCGCAGGATGTCCAGGCGGCGATCGCGGCGGCAGCGCGCCAGCTCCCGCCGAACATGCCGGCACCACCCTCGTACAACAAGGTCAATCCCGCGGACTCGCCTGTCATCTTTCTGGCGCTCAGCTCGGAGACGATGCCGCTCAACCAGCTCGACGAGTACGCCGAGACGATGATGGCGCAGCGCATCTCGACCGTGCAGGGCGTGGCCCAGGTTCAGGTGTACGGGTCGCAGAAGTACGCGGTCCGCATTCAGCTCGACCCGCGCGAGATCGCGACGCGCGGCATCGGCATCGATGAAGTTGCCACGGCGATCCGCAACAGCAACGTCAACCTCCCGACCGGCGTCCTCAATGGTCCGTACACCGCCTACACCGTTCAGGCAAACGGGCAGTTGTTCAAGGCGGCCGACTATCGTTTGATCCCCGTCGCATGGCGGAATGGCGCGCCCGTGCGATTGCAGGACATCGGGCGCGTGCTCGACGACGTCGAGAACAACCAGACCGCGGCGTGGTTCCGCGGAAAGCCGGCACTCGTTCTCGCCGTGCAGAAGCAGCCGGGCACGAACGCCGTGGAAGTGTCGGATCGCGTACGCTCGCTTCTCCCGAACTTCCGGCGCGAGCTGCCGGCGTCGGTCGACCTGCAGATCCACCGCGATCGCGCCGATTCGATTCGCGCCTCGGTCAACGACGTGAAGCTCACGCTCATGCTGACGCTCTTCCTGGTCATCATGGTGATCTTCCTCTTCCTCCGGAACATCTCGGCGACATTGATCCCGAGCCTCGCGCTTCCGATGTCGATCATCGGGACCTTCGCAGTCATGTACCTGTGCGGCTATTCGCTGGACAACCTGTCCCTCATGGCGCTCACGCTGTCGGTGGGATTCGTCGTCGACGATGCGATCGTCATGCTGGAGAACATCGTCCGGCACATGGAGATGGGCGAGCCGCCGATGACCGCGGCCCTGCGCGGCTCGAAGGAGATCGGCTTCACGATTCTGTCGATGACGATCTCGCTCACCGCGGTGTTCATTCCGATCCTGTTCATGGGTGGAATCCTCGGACGTCTGTTCCACGAGTTCGCGGTGACGATCGGCGCCGCGATTCTCGTGTCCGGGTTCGTGTCTCTCACGCTGACGCCGCTGCTCTCGGCGAAGTTCCTCCGCCCGCCCGGCAAGGAGCAGCACGGCAGGCTGTACAAGGCGACCGAGCGCTTTCACAACGGAATGCTCTCGGGGTACGACCGCGGTCTGAAGTGGGCACTCCGCAACCGCGCGGCGACGATGGTGATGTCGCTCGTCGTCCTCGGCGCGACCGTCTATCTCTTCATGGTAGTTCCGAAGGGATTCATTCCAAGCGAAGACCAGAACGAGGTCCGCATCAGCATCGAGTCGGCGCAGGGAACGGCGTTCCCGGATCTCGTGCGGCATCAGCGGGCGGCGATGAACATCGTCGCGCGGGATCCGAACGTGGCGACGTTCTTCTCGTTCGTCGGACGAGGCAGCTCGGCAAACACGAGCGTGATCTCGCTCCGCCTCGTGCCGAAGAGTCAGCGCAAGGCGACCATCGAGGAGGTGATGGCCAACCTCCGCCCGCAGTTGAACGCGATTCCTGGCCTTCGCGTGTCGCTCCAGAATCCGCCGCCCATCCGTCTGGGGGGACGCATGGCGAACTCGCAGTACCAGTACACGCTGCAGTCGGGCGATACGACTCTGCTCTATAGCTCCTCGCAGACGCTGCTCGAGAAGCTGCGCAAAGTGCCGGGCCTTGTCGATGTGAACACCGATCTTCTGATGAAGAACCCGACGCTGACGGTGGACATGGATCGCGACCGCGCCGCGTCGCTGGGACTGACGATGCAGCAGGTCGAGGACGCACTCTACTCAGCGTACGCGACGCGGCAGGTGTCGACGATCTACGCGCCGAACAACGCCTATCAGGTGATCATGGAGCTCGACCCGGAGTTCGAGGCCAATCCGTCCGCGCTCTCGCTTCTGTACGTGCGGGCGTCGTCGGGTCAGCTCGTCCCTCTCAGCACGCTCGCGAAATTCACGACGTCGTACGGACCGCTGGCCGTCAATCACTCCGGCCAGCTTCCCTCGGTGACGCTGTCCTTCAATCTCAAGCCGGGTGTGGCGCTGGGCGATGCCGTCACGGAGATCGAGCGGGCGGCCAAACAGGCGCTGCCGTCCGGCGTGACGACGTCATTCCAGGGAACCGCGCAGGCGTTCCAGTCATCGCTGAAGGGTCTCGGAGTGCTGTTGGTCATCGCGATCGCGGTGATCTACATGGTGCTGGGCATCCTGTACGAGAGCTTCATCCATCCGCTGACGATTCTGTCGGCGTTGCCGTTCGCCGGATTCGGCGCGCTGCTCACACTCCTGATTTTCCGAACCGATCTGTCGATCTACGCGTTCGTGGGCGTCATCATGCTCGTCGGCCTCGTGAAGAAGAACGGCATCATGATGGTCGACTTCGCGGTCGAGGCGCAGAAGCAGGGCATCTCGCCGGAGCAGGCGATCTACGACGCATGCATCGTGCGATTCCGCCCCATCATGATGACGACGATGTCGGCGCTCATGGGCACGCTGCCGATCGCGCTCGGCTTCGGCGCGGGCGCGGAATCGCGTCGCCCGCTCGGTCTCGCGGTCGTCGGCGGCCTGCTCTTCTCGCAGACTCTGACGCTGTTCGTGACGCCGGTGTTCTATCTCTACATGGAGAAGCTGCGGCGCAAGGACAAGGGCGAGCAGCCACCGTCCGAGTTCAGGCTGACCGAAGAGATCGCCCGGGCGGAGCGGGAAGAGGCGCAGACCGCGGCGATGAAGGTGCAGCCGGCGGAGGCGTGACAGCGCCTTCTCCCCGTTTGCGGGGAGAAGGTGCTGAGAGTACGCCATGCGTCTCGCCGTTCTGGCTGACCCGGATTTTCCGCAACTGGCGAGGATCCCTCGCCATATCGCCATCAGCGACATACGCGATGCCGAAGCCATCCTCCTTGCGCCGCGCTCCGGCGACCAGCTTCGCGACCTCCTTCCGCACGCGAAGAGCGTTCGCTGGATTCACGCGCTCGCCGCCGGCGTCGAGACGTTGCCCTTCGATGTTCTTCGCAACACCGACATCGTCCTCACGAACTCGCGAGGCCTGTACGCCGATGCCCTCGGAGAGTTCGCCATCACAGCCATGCTCTGGTTCGCGAAAGATCTCCGGCGGCTGGTCGACAACCAGGCGGCGCGACGATGGGAACCGTTCACCGTCGAACGGCTGGAAGGCAAGAGCGTGGGAATCATCGGCTACGGCGGCATCGGCAAGGCTGTCGGACGTCGCGCGGAAGGGCTGGGCATGCCCGTCGTCGGAGTCCGCCGTGGCGGGGACATCGGTGGCGCGATCGGCGCTGATTACGTCGTCCTGTCCACTCCGCTGACCTCGTCGACTCGCGGCATGATCGACGCGGCTGCGATCGCGCGCATGAAAGCGACGGCGGTGCTGATCAACATCAGCCGCGGCGCCGTCGTCGACGAGGCTGCGCTCGTCGATGCACTCACCCATCACCGCATTCGCGGAGCCGCACTCGATGTGTTCGAGGTCGAGCCTCTGCCGGAATCGAGTCCTCTCTGGGCGCTCGATCACGTGCTCATCTCTCCTCACTGTGCCGACCATACCGCCGACGCACACGATCGCGCGATGGCGTTCTTTCTCGAGAACGCGGATCGTTTCCAGCATGGAAAACCGCTGGAGAACGTGGTCGACAAAGACGCCGGCTACTGACCTCTTGACAGAATATCCGGGCGCACATATTGTTAGCACTCACGAGGCTTGAGTGCCAAAACCTCAATCCTCGACAAAACAGCAAGTCCGCGGCACCCCACCGCGAAGTGTGAGGCAACCTCAAGAAAAGGAGACAGTTACATGGCTACAGCAGTTGCGACTCAACTCAAGCTCCGACCGCTCCACGATCGTATCGTGGTCAGGCGGAAAGACGTCAAAGAGCAGGTCCGCGGCGGCATCATCATCCCGGACACCGCCAAGGAAAAGCCCCAGGAGGCGGAAGTGATCGCCGTCGGCGAAGGCAAGTTCGACGATAACGGCAAGCGCGTCAAGCTCGATGTGAAGAAGGGCGACACCATTCTCATCGGCAAGTACTCCGGCAACGAAGTCAAACTCGACGACATCGAATACACCATCCTCCGCGAGGACGAGGTTCTCGCCGTCGTCGAAGGATAAGAAACCAACGCCATCCTGAGCCGCGTAGACGCGAAGGATCTCACCCGCGACGACCTCGCCGACGAGATGCTTCGCTCCGCTCAGCATGACGTGAACAGGAGAAAACCATGGCAAAGAGAATTACGTACGGAGAAGAGGCTCGCCAGGCGATCCTCAAAGGCGTCAACAAGCTTGCTGACGCCGTGAAGGTGACGCTCGGTCCGAAGGGCCGCAATGTCGTCATCGAAAAGAAGTTCGGTTCACCGACCATCACCAAGGACGGCGTGACCGTGGCCAAGGAAATCGAGCTCAAAGACGAGCTCGAGAACGCCGGCGCACAGATGGTCCGCGAGGTCGCTTCCAAGACCTCCGACACCGCCGGCGACGGCACTACCACCGCAACCGTTCTGGCCCAGGCGATCTATCGCGAGGGCATCAAGAACGTGACCGCCGGTGCCAATCCGATGGAGCTGAAGAAGGGCATCGAGCTCGCCGTCAAGGCAGCCGTCGAGGCCATCGACAAGATGGCGAAGCCGGTCGAGGGCAAGGACATCGCCCACATCGGAACCATCTCCGCGAACAACGATGAAGAGATCGGCCAGATCATCGCCGAGGCGATGGACAAGGTCGGCAAGGACGGCGTGATCACGGTAGAAGAGGCTCGCGGTCTCGAAACGGTCCTCGAAGTGGTCGAGGGCATGCAGTTCGATCGCGGCTATCTGTCTCCGTACTTCGTGACCGATCCGGAGCGCATGGAAGTCGTGCTCGAAAACGCGAGGATCCTCATCTACGAGAAGAAGATCTCCTCGATGAAGGACCTCCTCCCGATCCTCGAGCAGGTCGCCCGTCAGGGCAAGCCGCTCCTCATCGTCGCTGAAGACATCGAGGGCGAGGCGCTCGCTACCCTCGTCGTGAACAAGCTGCGCGGCACGCTCAACGTCGCGGGCGTGAAAGCGCCGGGCTTCGGCGATCGCCGCAAGTCGATGCTCGAGGACATCGCGATCATCACCGGCGGCAAGCTGATCTCCGAGGACCTCGGCATCAAGCTCGAGAACGTGAAGTGGGAAGACCTCGGTGAGGCCAAGCGCGTCGTCATCGACAAGGACAACACCACCGTCGTCACCGACAACGATGACAAGGCCCGCAAGGAAGCGATCCTCGGCCGCGTCAACCAGATCAAGCAGCAGATCAAAGACACCACGTCGGACTACGACCGCGAGAAGCTGCAGGAGCGTCTGGCCAAGCTCGTCGGCGGCGTCGCCATCATCAAGGTCGGTGCAGCCACCGAGACCGAGATGAAGGAGAAGAAGGCCCGCGTCGAGGACGCCATGCACGCCACGAAGGCTGCTGTCGAGGAAGGCATCGTGCCGGGTGGAGGCGTTGCGCTGCTGCTCGCGCAGGAGAGAGTCGACAAGGTCAAGGCCGAAGGCGAAGTGCGCACCGGCGTCAACATCATCAAGCGTGCCCTCGAGGAGCCGTTCCGCCAGATCGTTTTCAACTCCGGTCGTGAAGCGGCCGTGCTGCTCAACGAAGTCAAGCTGAAGGGCGGCAACTTCGGCTTCGATGCCCGCACTGAAAAGGTCGTCGACATGCTGCAGGCGGGAATCATCGATCCGGCCAAGGTGACGAAGCAGGCGCTCGTGAACGCGTCGTCGATCGCCGGTCTCATGCTGACCACCGAGGCTCTCGTCTCCGAGATCAAGGAAGACGAGAAATCTTCGGCGGCTGGCGCCGGCGGCCCGGGCGGGATGGGCGGGATGTACTGATCCACGGATCACATCGGATTGCACGTGAGGCGGGCTGCAAAGCCCGCCTTTTCTTTTGGTTGGCATTGAGGCATTTCCGTTGCTTCCCAGCCGGCAGCGAGCGACTGACCGCTCGCCCGAATTGCTCGAGGGGCGTACCGCCCCTTTTTTGTTGGAGGCAGCATGCTGACCCTTTCGTGGACTCGATTGTTGGTCCGCTCCGCCGCAATCGCTTTCTCGTCGACTGCGACGGGGAGGCGACAATGAATCGGTCATGGTCGACGTCGCTGACGCCCGAAGTGGCTCGTGACGGCTCGACCTATCACGCGCGCGTCCTCGGATTCGAACGCCCGGACGGAAAGTGGGAGGGTCGCCTCGAGTTTCAGAATGGCTCGGGCAAGACGACACAGCCCAATCTCAAGACTCTCCAGTACTGGGCTACCGGCCTCGAACCGATCTACCTGGAGGGTGCTCTCCTGCGAGCGGCAGACGCCGAGGAAAGGAGAGGCCGCTGATGCGACTCGCCCCTCTCGAATGTACGTTCTCAATGCGTTCAGGCTGCACGGCAGAGAGTGGATGCGCCTTGTGGACATTGCCGACGGCTGCACGATCAATCGCCGCAACGCTCTCGACGATGCCGTCACGCAGCTGGAGAGCGATTCGCTCGTCATCCGCTGTTTCCAATTCGTCGAGTTGACCGACGCTGGCCGCGACTACCTCGGCATGGCCGGAGCGGAAGCGTTCGAAGGGCTCCAACGCGGATTGTGAGTCGTGAAACAGTCGAGCGAGCAGCAACGTCGCCCGTCTGTCAGCGTGCAAGCACGTCGTGCATCAGATTGATCGCCACGCCGCGCGGCTGTTTCGGGAGCGCGACCTCGACGTCGATGTCCTTGGCGGAGCTCCCGATCATCAGCACGTCGCCGAGCTTCGCGAAAGAGCCCTTGTCGAAGCTGATGTACATCGGAACCGCGGCCGCGAAGTCGTCCGGGACTTCAGACTGAGTGATCGACCCGCTGATGCGGTATCTGCCGCTCGCGGCCGGCTGCGCCTCGAGCTTCGCTGTGTATCGTGGAATCGCCGTACCCCTCACCCACTGATCGAAGAACCAGTCGAGCTTCCCGTCTTTCGAAATCTTCAGTTTCGGCGTGGCGTGCTTTTCGACGATGTGCTGGAAGTCGGCCGTCGATGGGTTCCTGCCGGCCCACGTCGAGACGAAGTCGTGCATCATGTCCTGGAAGTCGGCGTCGGGATTCGCCTTGGACTGGTCCATCATCACCATCCGCAACATGTGCAGAACGTACGCCCCCTTTGCGTAAACGATCGCATCGAACGCCTGGGGATCCTGCCATGTCGATAGGCGCATGCCCTGCGAGATCGGCCCGGCCTTGTCGTTCGTCATTCGCGCCAGACGCGGTCTTTCGAGAATCGACCGCCGCTTCCGCTCGAGAAAG
>Ga0210377_10002237_pt1 | contig 17095 bp, 16 predicted proteins | sample PLM4_65_b1redo_FD_155480 | JGI IMG/M metagenome (GOLD analysis project Ga0210377, IMG submission 155480) | Groundwater sediment microbial communities from an aquifer in East River, Colorado, USA - PLM4_65_b1 redo | ecosystem: Environmental > Terrestrial > Soil > Riparian zone | place: USA: East... | reverse complement strand
CGGTAAGCGGTTAGCGGTTAGCGGTGTGATGCACGGCGGCCCCGGGGAGCTTGTTTCCCGGGGCCGTCGAGCGTCATGTCCCCAACCGCTAACCGCTAACCGCTAACCGTCTACTTCCGTTTCTCGATCGGCACGTAATCCCGCGTGTCCGGCCCCAGGTAGAGCTGGCGCGGCCGCGCGATGCGCTGGTCGGGATCGTTCATCATCTCCTGCCACTGGGCCAGCCAGCCCGGCGTCCGGCCGATGGCGAACAGCACCGGATACATCTCGACCGGGAACCCCATGGCCTCGTAGATGATGCCCGAGTAGAAGTCGACGTTGGGATAGAGCTTGTGCGAGACGAAGTAGTCGTCCGACAGGGCGATCCGCTCGAGCTCCAGCGCGATGTCGATGAGCGGGTTCTTGCCGGTGACCGCGAACACCTCGTCCGCGATCTGCTTGATGATCTTGGCCCGCGGGTCGTAGTTCTTGTACACCCGGTGCCCGAACCCCATCAGCCGCACTTCCTTCATCTTCACGCGATTGATGTACTGCGGGATGGCCTTGACGCTGCCGATCTCCCGCAGCATGCGCAGTACCTGCTCGTTGGCCCCGCCGTGCAGCGGCCCGTAGAGCGCCGCCGCGGCGCCCGCCATGGCGCTGTAGGGATCCACGTGGCTCGACCCGATGCCCCGCATGGCCGCCGCCGAGCAGTTCTGCTCGTGGTCGGCGTGCAGGATGAAGAGCACGTCGAGCGCCTTCTCCAGCGCCGGGTTGGGGTGGTACTTCGTCTCCGTGGTCTTGTGCAGCATGTTGAGGAAGTTGCCGGCGTACGACAGATCGTTGTCGGGGTACGAATAGGGCAACCCCCGCATGTGCCGGTAGGCGAACGCGGCGATGGTGGGCGTCTTCGCGATCAGCCGGTGAATCTGGTGCTGCCGAACCACCGGATCGCTGATCCGGCTGGCCTCGGGGTAGAACGTGGACAGGGCGGCCACGGTGCTGATGAAGGTGCCCATCGGGTGGGCGTCGTAGCGGAACCCGTCCATGAAGATCTTGACGTTCTCATGGACGAACGTGTGCAGCATGATGTCCTGCGACCACGCCGCCAGCTGCGCCCTGTTGGGCAGCTCGCCGTAGAGCAGCAGGTACGCGGTCTCGATGAACGTCCCGCGGTCGGCGATCTGCTCGATGGGATAGCCCCGATACCGGAGGATTCCCTTGTCGCCGTCGATGAAGGTGATGGCACTCTTGCAGTGCGCGGTGTTCCCGAAGCCCGGGTCGTAGGTCATCAACCCGAAGTCCTCGGGATCGGTCTTGATCTGGCGAAGATCCATCGCGTTGACGGCGCCGTCGGCGATGGGAACTTCGTAGCTCTTGCCGGTGCGGTTGTCCGTGATGCTGAGGCTGGCCTTCGGCACGGTATCCTCGGCGATCGTTGAACCTGGCTTGCGCTCCGGGGCGGTTACTGCGCCTCTCGTCATCTGATCCTCCGGCGCTCGAAATGGCTATGGGCTCCCGAAGCTGATGGTACCGGATGGGGGTAAAGATACCATGAATCCGGGGCGAATTGCTCATGGCTCGTCCGTGTACGCCGCCCGCAGGTGCACCGGTGCCGACTTCCGCCGGATCCGCAGGTTCAGCGCCTCCACCATCACCGAGAACCCCATCGCGAAGTAGATGTAGCCCTTGGAGATGTGCTGGCCGGCCCCTTCGGCGATCAGAGAAAACCCGATCAGCAGGAGGAAAGAGAGGCCCAGCATCTTGACCGTCGGGTGGCGCTCCACGAAGCGGCTGATGGGACCGGCGGCGACCAGCATGACCCCGACCGCGAGGACTACCGCCGTCACCATCACCCACAGCTCCCGCGCCATCCCGATGGCCGTGATCACCGAGTCCAGCGAGAAGACGATGTCGAGCAGGAGGATCTGGACGATCACCTGCCAGAACCCCGCGGCCATCCGAGCGCTGCCGTGCCCTTCGTCGCCCTCCAGCTTGTCGTGGATCTCAAAGGTCGCCTTGGCCACCAGGAAGAGTCCCCCCGCCAGGAGGATGAGGTCCCGGCCCGACACCGGGTGACCGAACACCGCGAAGAGCGGGTTGGTCAGTCGCGCCAGCCAGGTGAGCGAGAAGAGCAGGAGAATCCGGGTGAGCATCGCGAGGGCGAGCCCCACCGTCCGGGCCCGGGCCCTGCCGCTCCTGGGGGAGCTTGCCCGATAGGATCGAGATGAAGACAATGTTGTCGATGCCGAGGACGATCTCGAGGATCGTCAGGGTGATGAGGGCGACCAGCCATTCCATGGCGATATCGGGGGTGACGGGAGGCAGAAAAGTACGGCCCTCGGGATGGCGGGAGAAGGGTAAGGCGGTATCTTACGCGAGCTTACGAAGCCACCCCGGGAGCCCGCGCATGCGAGTCGCCGTCGTCGCCAGCCTGATGCTCACCCCGACCCTCTCCGCCCAGCAGAACTTCGATTCCGTTCGGGTCGTCGTGCATCCGGTGGCGGCGGGCGTCCACATGCTGGTGGGCAGCGGGGGCAACCTGGGGGTCTCGTCCGGTCCCGACGGGGTGTTCGTGATCGACGACCAATACGCCCCGCTGACCGGGAAGATCGTGGCGGCCATCCGGACCATCAGCGACGGCCCCATCCGGTTCGTGATCAATACCCACTGGCACGGCGACCACACCGGCGGCAACGAGAACCTCGGCCAGGCGGGAGCGCTCCTCGTGGCGCACGAAAATGTCCGGACCCGGATGAGCGTGGAACAGTTCATCGAGCAGTTCAACATGCGGGTCCCCGCGGCGCCGGCGGGCGCGTTGCCGGTCGTGACGTTCACCGAGGCCGTGACGTTCTACTTGAACGACGACGAGCTGCAGGTGTTCCACGTTCCCCACGCCCACACCGACGGGGACGCCCTGATCCGGTTCCGGCGGGCCAATGTGATCCACATGGGCGACACGTTCTTCAACGGGAACTATCCGTTCATCGACCTCTCGAGCGGCGGGAACGTGAACGGCGTGATCGCGGCGGCGGATACGGCGCTGGCCCTGTCGGACGACTCGACCCGCATCATCCCGGGCCACGGACCGCTGGGTACCCGGCGCGATCTCCAGGCCTATCGGGACGTGGTTGCCGCGGCCCGCGACCGGGTGCGCGACGCGATCGCCGCGGGCCGGTCGCTCGAGCAGATCAAGGCGGCGGGACTCACGCGGGAGTGGGACGACCGGTGGGGCCGGGGGTTCATCCGGCCGGAGCAGTTTGTGGAGTTCATCTATCGCAGTCTGAGGCCCGGGCGGTGAACCGGGCGGTCGGAGCGATCTGGGCGGTGGCGGCGTTCGGGTGCGGGCCGGCGGACGCGCCGGTGGTGGTGGGCGAGGTCGAGTTTCGGGGCGCGCCGGGCAGCGCGACCCCGCATCTGGCGCTGGCGGGCGAGCGGCCGGTGCTCAGCTGGCTCGAGCCCACGTCCCGGGGACATGCGCTCCGGGTGGCGGTCCGGGAAGACACGGGCTGGAGCGTCGTCGGTACCGTGGTGGAGAACGACTCGCTGTTCGTGAACTGGGCGGACTTCCCCTCGGTCATGCCCTTGGCCAATGGCGCCTGGCTGGCCCATTGGCTGCAGAAAACCGCGCCGTCCGCCTACGCGTATCATGTCCGGATGGCGGTGTCGCGCGACGCCGGCCGAACCTGGGGCCCCCGGTTCAGCCCGCACGCCGACACCTCCGCCACCGAGCATGGCTTCGTGTCCATCGTCGCATGGGGTGGCGGGGCGGCGACCGTCTGGTTGGATGGCCGGAACACCGGCGCCGGAACGCACGAACCGCCCAACCGCTCAACCGCCCAACCGCCGGGAGGGGAGGGGCAGGGCGGGGCGATGTCCCTGCGCTTCACCACCATCACCGCCGCCGGCGCGCCGGCGCCCGACATCGAGGTCGACCACCGGGTGTGCGACTGTTGCCAGACCGACCTGACGGACACCCGCCACGGACTGGTGGCGGTCTATCGCGATCGGACCGACGGCGAGATCCGCGACGTCGTGATCACCCGCTTCCTGAATGACGCGTGGACCGTGGCTCGGAAAGTGGCGGATGACGGCTGGCACATCGACGGATGCCCGGTGAACGGCCCCCAGCTCGCGGCGCGGGGCGACTCGGTGGTGGTGGCGTGGTTCACCGCCGCCGGCGACACGCCCCGGGTGAACGTCGCCTTTTCGGCCGACGGCGGCGCCACGTTCGGCCCGCCGGTCGCGGTCCACCAGAGCCGGCCCGTGGGACGAGTGGACGTCGTGTGGTGGGGCGGGGCGGCGCTGGTCTCGTGGCTGGAGGAGACGCCCACCGCGGGCACCGTCCGGGTGCGGCGGATCCGGCCCGACGGGGCCGGCGACGCGCCGGTCACCGTCGCCACCACCAGCACCGCGCGCGCCTCGGGGTTCCCCCGGATGGTCGTGACGGGCAACGCGGCCCTCATCGCCTGGACCGAGCCGGGGGACTCGGGCGGCGTGCGGGTCGCCCGGCTGGGCGGAGGGCGGTGATGCGGGTTCCGCCCCCGCTGCGCTCGACGCTCCGGACCGGGATCCCCGCGTTCGTCCTGGTCACCGGTCTGTACGCCGGCTTCCGTTCGGTCGGTCCCGTACCCGCGCTGGGTCCGTTTCTCGATCCGCTCCACGGCGTCTGGGCGGTCGCCGTGCAGGAAGACCTGCCGGGACAGGAGATCGTCATTCCCGCGCTCAGCGACTCGGTGCGCGTGGTGTTCGACGACCGGGCCGTGCCCCACATCTTCGCGCGGAACGTGAGCGACGCCGCCCGGACGCTGGGCTACCTGCATGCCCGGTTCCGTCTGTTCCAGCTCGAGCTCCAGACCCGCGCCACCACCGGCACGCTCACCGAGTGGCTCGGCCCCCGGGCCCTGGCCTACGACCGCGAGCAGCGGGAGCTGGGCCTGGCCTGGAGCGCCCAGCGCGACATCGCCACCCTCGACCCCGACGGCCGGCTCAGCCGGCTCCTGCTGGCCTATGCCGAGGGGGTGAACGCCCGCCTGGAGGAGCTGGGCCCCCGCGACCTGCCCCTCGAGTATCGGCTGATCGGGGCCCGGCCCGCGCGGTGGGAGCCGGTGAACACGCTCTATCTGATCAAGCGGATGGGCTACACGCTCGCGTACCTGCCGGAGGAGCGTACCCGCGAGCGGCTCGCGGCACTCGTGGGTCCCGAAGCGGCTGCGGCGCTCACGCCGGTGAACAGCCCGATTCAGGAGCCGATTGTCCCGTCCCCCCGGGCGCCGCGCGCGGACCTGTTCATGCTTCCTCCCCCGTCCCCACCAGCAGCAGGGCAGCGAGGCAGCCAGGCAGGGACTGCCGCGCTCCCACGGGGCTGGGCGGAGCGGGGTGGGGCTGCCGTGGGGTCGGGTGGCGGAGCGGCGGGGCTGCCGTGGGTGGGGCATCGGGGGGGAGAGGCCAGCAACAACTGGGTGGTCGCCCCCTGGCGCACGGCCAACGGATACCCGCTGCTGGCCGGCGACCCCCACCTCGACCTCACGCTGCCGTCCATCTGGTTCGAGGTCCACGTGGTGGTGCCCGACACGGTGGACGTGTACGGGGTTTCTTTCCCCGGCGCGCCGCTCGTGGCGATCGGGTTCAACCGCGACATCGCCTGGAGCTTCACCAACACCGGCGCCGATGTGCTGGATTTCTATCGTGAGGAGCTGGATCAGCCCGACCGGCCCTCCCGCTACCGGCTGGACGGCGCCTGGCAGCCGCTCGACAGCCGGATCGAGGAGTACCGGGGGCCGGGCGGCCGGGTCCTCGCCACCGACACGCTGTTCTTCACTCACCGCGGCCCCCTGCTCCGGGAAGACGGCCGGGCCTATTCGATGCGGTGGACCGTACTCGAGGGATCGCAGGAAGTGCTGGCGCTGTGGGAGGCCGGGCTCGCCCGCACCGTGGTCCAGTGGCTCACGGCCATGGAGCGCTTCCGGGCCCCGATCCAGAACGGCGTGGTGGCCGACCGCGGCGGCGACATCGCGGTGCTGGCTTCCGGGCGATACCCGGTGCGGCCCGGCGGGGCCGACGGCCTCGCCGTCCGGGATGGCACCACCCGCGCCAGCGACTGGCAGGGCGAGCTGCCGCCGTCGCGCTATCCCTATGCCCGGAATCCGGCCCAGGGGTTCCTGGCGTCGGCCAACCAGCAGCCCCTCGATCCGGCGGTGGATCCCGTGTACCTGGGCGGGAACTGGCCCTCGCCCTGGCGCGCGCTCCGGATCAACGCGCTGCTGGGCGCCGATTCCAGCGTCACCCCCGACGACATGCGGGGGTTCCAGACCGATCCCGGCAGCGCCCGGGCCGACTGGTTCGTGCCGGCGTTTCTCGGGGCGGCGGACCGCGCGGCCGCGGCCGGCGGCGCCACGGCCGAGCTGCGCGCGGCCGCCGATCTGCTGCGGTCCTGGGACCGCCGCTACCCCCGCGAGAACGAGCGGGCCGTGCTGTTCGAGCTCGCCATGACGGCGCTGGACGACGCCCTCTGGGACGAGCTGATCCCCGCCGGCGACAGCGCGGCAGACCGGGAGTACACCCCGACCGGCGCGATCACGGCCGCGCTGCTGGCCGATACGGCCAGCCCCTGGTGGGACGACCGCCGGACCGGCGACGCCCGCGAAACGCGCGACGCGATCCTCGCGGCCGCTCTCGCGACGGGCTACCGGCGGGCCCGGGAGCGCTACGGCGATCCCGCCGCCGGCGGGTGGCGGTGGGAGCGGGTGCGCCATCAGAACATCTATCACCTGCTGCGCTTCCGCAGCCTTTCGGCGCTCGACATCCCGGTGCAGGGCGGGCCGGGGCTGCTGAATCCGTCCAACGGCTCGGGCACCCACGGGGCCAGCTGGCGCATGGTGGTGGAGCTGGGCCCCGAGGTGCACGGCTGGGGCGTGTACCCCGGCGGGCAGTCGGGTAATCCCGTGAGCCGGTGGTACGCCGATCGCCTGCCGGCCTGGACCGCCGGTCAGCTCGACACCCTGCCGTTCCCCCGGACGCCGGACGACCTCCCGGCCGAGCGGCGCCTGGGCACGACGGTGTTCACCGGAGGGACCCGGTGAGACGGCACCTGGCGCTCGTCGCCGTGCTGGCCGGCGCGATGGGTGTCGCGACCTGGTGGATTGGGTGGTGGACCGTCCCCGTCGTGGGCGCGGCCTGGGGCGTCGCGCGCCGGGGTGAGGATTTCCCGGCCGCGACGGCCGCCGTGGCGGCGAGCCTCTCCTGGATCCTGCTCCTGGCGGTTCAGGCGCTGGGCGGACCGGTGGGCCAGCTGTCTCGTCGCCTGGGCGGCGTGCTCGGTGTGCCGGGCTGGGTGCCCCTGCTGGTCACGATCGTGTTTCCGGCCGTCCTCGCCGCCGCGGCGGCCGCGCTCACCGGCAGCCTCACTCCGCCGGCCAGGCGTGATTCATCGGCTTGACAGCCCCGCCGGGCCGTCCAATCCTTCGCCGCATGCGAGTCGGTAGAGCCCTGGCACTCGCGGGCGTGGCGGCCGGCTCGCTCACCTGCGTGCTCCCCACCGACCGTTCGAGCGGGCTGCGCGTTGAGCTGCTGGAGACCCTCCCCACCCTGCTGCTCAAGGACAGTCTCCGCCTGGCGGCCCGGGTGGTGGACTCGAGCGGCGTCGAGGTCCCGCACCCGGCGCTCGCCTTCGCGTCCAGTAATCCCACGGTATTCATCGTGGACGCCGACGGCACCCTGCGGGCCGTCGGCGTGGGCACGGCCACCCTCTCGGTCACCGCTCTGGGGTTTGCCCAGGCCACGGCGTTCAGCCAGATCCTCCGGGTGCGGGGCAAGCTGGAGGTGGACTCCATCCGCCCCCTCGGCGTCCGGTTCGGCGACTCGATCGAAGTCTTCGGCGTCGGGCTGGACCCGGATTCCCTGTTCTCGATCTCGATCGGCGGGGCGGATGCCGAGGCGTCGGCCTTCTTCCCGAACGATCCGGAGCGGCCCGAGCGCGAGGGGATGCTGCGCGTGTGGGTGCCGCCGCCCGCCCCGCGCCGCTCGGCCATGACCCTGCTGGGGTTCGCCGGCGGGATCGTGCTGTTCGACACCATCGACGTCACCCAGCGCGACCTGTTCGAGCCCAACGATACGGTGCCCCGGAATCTGGGGAACCTGCCGGGCGGCTTCCGGAACCCCGCGTTGGCACTCGAGGCCCGGATCCGCGAGGGCAACGACCCGACGGCCGAGCGTAACCCGGCCGACTGGTTCACCTTCGACAATCCGGCGACCCAGGACCGCACCGTCGCCTTCGTGTCCGAAGGGGGGCTGGGACAGGCCTTCGGCGTGATCCTCGCGGACTCGCTGGAATGGTCGTCGGCCACCAACGACTACGCCGTGGGGCCGGGATCGTGGGCCGTGGGGATCGGGACCTATCTCTGCGGCGGGCTGGGCTTCACCCGGAACGGCGAGGCGGTCAAGATCGAGGAGGTGCTGTTCCCGCTCTCGATCCTGGCCATTCGCAACCTGCCGGCGGGCCGGTACCACGCGCTCGTCCCCTACGTCCCGTTCGGCACCCCTACCCGGTACGAATTGCTGGTCCTGAACCAGTACACGTCGGTGTTGGCGCCGGACGCCGCCGAGGAGAACGACTACTGCGACGTGGCGACCGCGTTCGTCCCCACGGGCAGCGTGACGGCCAATCTCACGGTGGACAATCCCCACGACATCGATTGGTTCCGCTTCACGATCCCCGGGCCGGTGGCGCGTCCGGTGACCGTGACCGTGACCGCGCAGAACCCCGACGCCGACCTGGACCTCTACCTGGTGCGCGACTTCCGGCCCGATTCCCTGGTGCTGGTGAACCTGGGCTCGAGGCCGGGGACCGTGGACAGCGTGGGAGCGGTGCTGGTGCCCGGCGACTACTTCCTCGTGGTGGTGGATTTCCAGGGACAGGCGACGGCGTACACGCTGAGCGGCGCCGCTGCCGCGGCGGGCTCAGCGGTTGAGCGGTTGAGCGGTTGGGCGGTTGACGAGGCGACGCTCGAGGCCGCGCTGGCAGCCCTGCACCAGAAGTCGTCCCGAGCCAACAATCGCCCAGCCGCTCAACCGCTCAACCGCCTGACCGCCCGTCCGTCGGCCCGCCGATGAGCCAGACCTGCGCCCATTGTCAGACTCCGCTCCCCGAGGGCAGCCGGTTCTGCCCCACTTGCGGGGCGGACTCGTCGCAGCCGGACGCCGGCCCGCGCACCAGCGGCACGGCCGAGCTCCTGGCGCAGCTCCGCGCGGCCGTGGGCGATCGCTACGAGATCCGGAGCCAGCTGGGCCGGGGCGGCATGGGCGCGGTCTACCTCGCGGTGGACCGGCGGCTGGACCGCGACGTCGCCATCAAGGTCCTCCCGCCCGAGCTGGCGCACGACGAGCAGTTCGTGCGCCGGTTCGAGCAGGAGGCGCGCACCGCGGCCAAGCTGGATCACTCAGGGATAATCCCCATCTACGCCGTCGAGGGCGAGCGCGACCTCCACTACTTCGTGATGAAGTACGTGAGCGGCCGGTCGCTGGAGAGCGTGCTGGCGTCCGGGCCGCTGCCCATAGACCTGGTTCAGCGGATTCTCTGGGAGGCGGCCTGCGCCCTGGGGCACGCCCACCAGCGGGGCGTGGTGCACCGCGACGTGAAGCCGGCCAACGTGATGCTGGACGAGAGCGGCCGCGTGCTGCTCACCGATTTCGGCATCTCCAAGGCCCTGCGCTCCGCCTCGTCCTTCACCGCCACCGGCCAGGTGATCGGCACGCCGCACTACATGAGCCCGGAGCAGGCCAAGGGCGACGAAGTGGGCGGCGCCAGCGACCAGTACTCGCTGGGCGTAGTGGGCTACCGGATGCTGGCGGGCCGCCTCCCCTACGATGAGGACTCGGTCCACACGGTCATCTACAAGCACGTGTGGGAGAAGCCGCCCGACCTCCAACAGTTCCGGCCCGACGCGCCGGTGTTTCTCGCCGCCGCCATCCACCGGGCGATGGAAAAGGACGCGGCCCGGCGATTCCCCACGATGGAGGCGTTCGCCACCGCGGTCTGGCCCGAGAATCCGGTCGAGGCCACCGCGGGGAGCGGCGCGCACATCCTGTCGCGCCGTTCGGTCGCATCCACCGACGCGCCCACCGAGGTGTCGCAGCCGACGGCCCGCCGCGTGGCGCAGCCGCCCCGGCGGCGCCGGTCGCGCTGGCCGGTCGCGGTGGCGTCCGCGGTGGTGATCCTGGGCGGCGGCGCCGCCGCCCTGGCGTTCACGCCACCGGGCCGGCAGCTGCTGGAGCGCGCCGGGCTCGCCGCCGCCGCCGACTCCGCGGCGGATCCGGCGACCGCGCTCAGCGACAGCGTGCCGGCTCCGCGGGACACGGCGCCCGTGGTGCAGGCGCCGCCGGCGGACACCGCGGTGTCGAACCCGCCCCGGCAGCAGAACCCGCCGGCTCGGCCGCCCTTGACCCCGCCGGTCACACGACCGGCGGTCGGCGACCCGGTCGCGACGCCACGATCGGGTACACTGGCGATCCGATCGACCCCGGACGGGAGCGTGCTCATCGACGGCGTCGAGCGGGGGGAGTCTCCCGGGCAGTGGGATCTCCCGCCGGGGCGGCACATCGTCGAGGTGCGGCGGGAGGGGTGGATCACGTGGATCGACACGGTAGAGATCACCGCGGGGAACCCGCTGCGACGCACGCCCGTGCTCCGGCGGGAAGGCCAGTGAGAGCAATTTCGCTCCTGATGGCCCTGGCCCTGGCGGCGCCCGCCGGGGCGCTCGCGGCGCAGCAGCAGGCCGATGTGCGCCGGGCCCAGCAGGCCTATGCCGACGCCGACTTCGCCCGGGCCATCGCGAGCGCACACCGCGCGCTGGGCCAGCCGTTAGGCCGGTTGGACCGTGTCGTCGCCTACGAGGTCCTGGGCTTTGCGTACGCGGCGCTGGACTCGTCGCGTCAGGCGCAGGAGGCGTTCCGCCAGCTGATCTTCCTCGATCCTAACCGCGAGCCCGACGTCAACCTCGTGTCCCCGCGGATCACCTCCCTCTACGCCAACGCACTGGGGCAGGTGCTGGTGGTGCGCCGCGCGACGGTGGACAGCGCGACGTTCGTCGCCGGCCAGGGCGCCGCGGCGGTTCGCTTCCAAGTCTCCCGCTCCGCCCGCGTCGTGACCCGGATCGTGGGGCAAGGGCTGGACCTCCCCATCGACACCCAGCTGGCGGTGGGTGCCACGCGCGTCGACTGGGATGGGCTCGGCTCCGACGGCGCGCCCGTGGCCTCGGGCGACTACCAGGTGGTCGTGACCGCCACCGAGGGTCAGAACGACTTTGCGGCCACCGTGCCGGTGCGGGTACGACACGGCGCGGTCGACACGCTCCAGCACCTCTCGAGCCTCCCCGGCTACACCGAGCAACCCGAGACCGTCCGGCCGCCCCGCGACTGGCGCCCCCTGGGCGTGAGCGCGCTCATCGCGGGCGTGGCGGCGGGCGCGTCGTTCGCGCTGGGCAGCTCGGACCTGTCGGGCGAGTCCCGCCGCGAGATCGGCGGCGCCAGCGTGCTCACCATCGGGGTCGGCCTGTTCCTGAGTCTGCGGCGGGCCGAGCCCCAGCCGGTCGAGGCCAACATCCGCTACAACCAGCTCCTCCGCGAGCAGCTGGCCCAGCGGAACGCCGAGATCGCCGGCCAGAACCTGCTCCGCCGCCGCCAGGTGCTGCTCACCATCGTCCCGGGGCCGTCGCCGTGAGGCTCGCCATCGTCTTCGCGAGTGTCGTGACCGTCGGGTCCGTCGCGCCCATCGCGTCCGCCCAGACCGTCCGCATCGGCATCCACGGCGTCGGCCTCACCCACACCGAAATCGCCCCCGAGCGGCGGGCCGAGGGCGGCGGAGTGGGCGGGCTCGTCAGCGTGCGGTGGCGCCGGTTGGGGCTCGATCTCTCGGGTCACGTGGCGCGGATGGATTCGGTGGACGGCGGCCCCAAGCTGTTCGACCTGTACCAGGGCGACGTGCGGCTGTCGTATCGCGTCGCCACCGGCCTGGCCCTCGAGGTCGGGGGCGGGCGCCGCTTCATCGAGCCGGACTTCGCGGCGCAGGATGTCGGGGTCACGCGCGCCGGCATCCTGAGCGAGATCCGGCTCTCGAGCCTGGGCAGCGTCTGGGGCCGTGGGGCTTATCTCCTGGCCCCCAAGTTCAGCGGCGGCGGCAGCGCGGGCCTCGCGGTTGAATTAGGGTTCGGCGCCGGTCTCGGCACCCGGAACGGGCGCTTCCGGTTCCGGGTGGAGTATGAGTTCCAGCGGATCGACCGATCAGTGAACGACGTGGCCGTGCCGATCCAGACCTCCCTGGCCAAGGTGGGCGCCGATGTGGGGTTCTAGCAATGCCTCCTGAACTCGAAGTCATCGCGACGTTGGTCGGCTTCTTCGGGTTCGGGGCCTTCGTGCTCGTCGGGCTGAAGATGGTGCTGGCCCACCGCGCCAGACGGTTCCAGGGCGGTGGGGAAGACACACACGCGCTGCGGGAGGAGGTCCAGGCACTGCGCGACGACGTCGTCTCGCTCCAGGGCAACCTCACCGACCTGGGCGAGCGCGTGGACTTCACCGAGCGCGTGCTGGCCCAGTCGCGGCAACAGGAGGAGCGCAGGCTTCCCGACAAGTAGCGCAGTCGCCCGCCTTTTCCCTCCCTTCACGCCCCATTCATCGGCCCTTCACCGGGCCCCGGCGACCATTGGGGGAGACCCGAGGGGAGAGCCATGTCGAGCGAATGCGTCACCATTCGGCTGACCACGGAGCAGCAGGACCAGCTGCGTCGCCTCACCGGACGGACGGGCGAGGCGCTCATGCTCCATACCGAGCAGCTGGACGAGCTCCTGGTGGACGAGCTGGAGCCGCCGGGCGAGTTCGAGGAGCTGGTCTGGGAGTGCCTGAACCCGTATCCGTGAGCCGGCGCGGCTTAGGGCTCCGTTCACGGCGGGTTTACGACGGTTTCACCTCGTTCCAGCTACTGTACGATGGTCTCCGGGGACGAGGTGTGCCATGAGAGACGACTGCGTAACGCTCCATCTGACGCGCCGACAGCGCGACCTGATCCGCCGCCAGACGGGAAAGGACCCGGTGGTCCTGATCTTCCGGCTGGGCGAGCTGCGTGAGCGAATCGCGCTGCAGGACGACCTGGCCGGCGAGTGTGACGAGGCGCGGCTGGACGACCTGATCCACGCCCATTCATAGCCCGAACGACCGTTCGAGGAATGACGACGCCCGGCCACATCGCCGGGCGTTTCGTTAAGGAAGGGCACTACACCGTCTACTGCCCGATGGATGAGCACAAGGACACGCTGAAGCACCGCCTGGCCGTGGTGGCCGGCCGCGTTCCCACCCGCTAGCTGATCGGTGTCGAGATCCTAGGCTAACCTCGGGAGCGATCCCGGGGTTAGCCGCCCCGGGCGCAAGCCCGGGGGTTCGAGGGGACTAGGCCTGCGCGATCGCGGCGCGTCCCGCGCGCCGCATCGGCGTGATGTTGGACAGCGCCTGGGTCTTGAGGTAGGCGTTGGGGTCGTGGTGCATGGCCCCCTCCGGCAGCCAGTTCCACAGCGGCCCCAGGTCCCGCTTCATCCGGTCGGCGAAGAACGTGGGGAGCACCTCGGTGTCCCGCTCGAAGAACGCCCGGAAGGGAAGATCCTCATCCAGGCGCCGCCGGACCTCGCTGTAGTACTTGATCCGGCCGAAGCCTTCCGACGAGACCCCGCGCACCACGTTCATCCAGCGCGGGATGGCGGCCGGTATGGCCTGCCAGCGCCGGTAGATGTTTCGCCACGAGACGGTGTACTTGGTCAGGCTGATGACCTGATCGTAGAAGTCCGGCCACGTGTAGTTGGCCGGCTTCACGTTCATCGCGTGGTTGTTGTTCAGGAAATGGAAGGGGAAGGGCAGCACCCGGCCGGCCCGCTGATAGTCGAGATTGAGCGGCGCCGCCCGCCCGAAGGCCGAGAGCAGCGAGTAGCCGGGGAACGCGCCCGGGGCCAAGTCCACGAACCGCTTGGTCAGCTCGAACGGCTCCGACCCTTCGTCGCAGTCCAGCCCCAGCACGAAATTGGTCTGCATGTACGGGATGTACCGCTGGACCATGTTCACGTGCTCCGCCACGCGGCGCACCTTGTCCATCCCCTGGTGCTTGCCGGTCTTGGACTTGTTGCCCAGGTCGTACCACGACTCGATGCCCGGCAGGGCGGCCTTGAACCCGTTCCGCGCCATCCGCTTGAGGTGGTCTTCGGACAGCAGCGACAGGCTGCTCTCGGCGATGAAGTCGATCCGCCCGGGCGGCACCGCCGCCTCGATGGCGTCCATGATGTCGTCGAACCGGACACCGAAGTTGGGATCGTGCCAGGCGACCCGCGGGCGCCGGAACTTGGTCAGCAGGAACCGCAGGTCGTCCTTGATCACGTCGAAGTCGAGCGCCTGGTACGGCACCGACGCATCGATGCAGAACGAGCAGGTATAGGGGCAGCCCAGGCTCGCCAGCATCGGCACGATCTTGATGGTGGGCGCCTTGGCCAGGGTGGACTCGATGTACTTCCAGCGCTCCCGCACGCCGGGCAGCCCCGCGGGCTGCGAGCTCGCCTCGAGGTGCACGCCCATGGGGCGGTGCGGAACCGCCTCGTCCAGCACGGTGCGGATGATCTCGCGGTCCGTGAAGCCCAGGACGTAGTCGAAGTAGAGCCGCGCGTCTTCCGGATAACACCGGGCGTGCGGTCCGCCGAGCACGGTGACGGCGCCCTGGGAGCGGAACATGGCGCTCAGGGCATAGGCCATCTGCGCCGCCTGGCTGAACGCGCCGATGAAGACCACGTCCAGCTTGTGCGAGAGCTTGGGGGGCAGCTCCTCGAAACCCGTGTAGCACATGAACGTGACGTGATGCCCCGCTTGCTCGCACCAGGCCGCCACGGCCTGGGGCATGATGCTGGCGAGATTGGCGTTCATGAGTCGGGCGTACAGCCCACGGGTGGGACCCTTGGTTACCAGGTCGACGATACCGACGCGCAGCGATCGCAGGGCAGACCTCTAGAGTATAGAGAATCTCCAAGTATCCCCTTTGGGCCTGGGTTCCGCAACCCGCGGGCTCCGAATGGCCCGGCACCGGCGTTTCGGGGCAGCCCCATCACTGGGTATTTGCCTGGGGATTCCGTGGGCTACCGCGCGGGAGTGGGCGCGCCAGGGGACAGCCGTTCCAGGAGATGCACGGCGTCGGCCGGGTCGGCCGCCAGCGTGAGCCGCCAGCCGCCGTCCCGGGCCAGCATCCGGGTCACCCGCGCGGGCGCGTCGCCGTACAGCTCGTGGCTCGGTGCCAGCTCCCCGAGGAGCGCGGCCGCGAGCTCCGCCGGGCCGATCGACTCGAGGGCCGTCACGGCCCCGCGCTCGAGCACGCAGATCGCCGCCTCCGGTACGGCGGGCTCGGCGGGGCCGGTGTCCACCACGAACTTGAGCTTGCCGTTGGCCAGAAGGGTGGGAGACCGGCCGGCCAGCTCCGCGAATCGGGCGCCGGCGTCGCCGGGCAGGTAGAGATGGCCGGGCCGCCCCCAGACGCGCAGCGCGGGCGAGGTCTGCACGTACACGGCGTCGTCGGCCAGCACCCGCCAGCCGCGCCGCATCGCCGCATAGGCCACCGTGCTCTTCCCCCGGCCGCTCGGCCCCACGAGCACCACCGCCCGTCCCGCCCGCGCGATCATGGCCGCGTGCACCGGTAGCCGGTCCCGGGCCGCCACCAGCACCAGCGTCGGCCCTTCGAGCACGCTATAGCGGAAATGCTCGGCGTCGGCGAGCAGCGCGGCGGTCACGTAGAGCACCGCGTCGCCACGGCGCAGGTCCACCAGCGCCACGCTGCCCGCCGTCTGCAACAGCACCCGCTCGGCGTCCGGCATCCGGGCCGTCACGGGCGCGCCCGTGGCGCGCGCTTCCGTGCCCGGGTGCAGGATGATCCGGACGTCCGCCGCGGGCACGGGCGGCGGGTCGCCCGGACCCGGCGCCGCCACCCAGCGCCCGAACGACTCGTGAACCGCCGCGAGGGCCGCCGCGCTGTTGGATCGGAATCGCACCGGGACGCCCAGGATCGGCACGGTGACGTCGTGCGCCAGCGGCACGTGGCGCAGCAGCGGATCGTCCGGGGCGGGCGTCTCGACCATGGGGCGCGCATGATACCACGGCCCGGGGGGGAGCCGCTAGCTTGAGAGTATGAGCCCCGTTTCACGTTTCACGTTTCACGCTTCACGTCCATCGGACATCGAACACCGCATCCGCCGCTTCCGCCGCAGCTGGCACGCCGGCGATCTCTGGCCCGGTGTCACCGAGCCGGCGTTCCGGGCCGCGATGGCGGAGATCGCGCGGGTGACGGCGGCGTTGGCGGGAAACGGGAAAGGGGAAACGGGAAACGAGGGCGAGCGGGTGGAGATCGCGCCCGGGGCGGACGCCCGGGGGCTGGGGATCGCGGCCCACGTCGCCGGTATGGGGCCGCTGCTGGGCTGGTGGATCGAGCGCGGCCGGCTCGAGGCGCCGCCCGACGTGGCCGCCCTCGTCGCGGCGCACCTGGACCACGGGCGGCGGCGGGCCGCGCGGTTGCGCGCCCGGCTCGAGACCGTGCTGGCGGCGCTGCGCGCGGAACGGGTCACGCCCACGATCCTCAAGGGCATGCACACCGCCTGGGTCTACTATCCGGAGCCGGGGACCCGCCCGATGGCGGATGTCGATCTGCTGATCGACGATGGGGCCCTCCCCGCCGCGCAACGGGCGCTGGCCGCCGCGGGGCTCTCGCCGGTGGCCACGGTCCGGGAGCGCAGCACCTGGCGCCCTCCGGGGAACCATATCCCGCTGTCGCTGGAGATGACCCACGCGGACGATCCGTGGGAGCTCGACGTCCATCACTCGCTCGACCGCTGGTTCGCCGACACCGTGCCGGCCCGGCTGGGACCGGTCGGGCCGGGAGACGTCGTGACGTTGGAGCCCGGGCCGGCCGGCGCGCGCGGGCTGGCGCAGCCCCTGCTCACGGCCCTGCTCGCGCTCCACGTGTCCGATCACTTCGAGATGACGGCCCTGGCGCGCCTGGTCGAACTCGCCTGGGTCATTCAGCGGGACGTGGAAACCGGAGCGCTCCAGTGGGGCG
>Ga0210377_10002236_pt1 | contig 17096 bp, 23 predicted proteins | sample PLM4_65_b1redo_FD_155480 | JGI IMG/M metagenome (GOLD analysis project Ga0210377, IMG submission 155480) | Groundwater sediment microbial communities from an aquifer in East River, Colorado, USA - PLM4_65_b1 redo | ecosystem: Environmental > Terrestrial > Soil > Riparian zone | place: USA: East... | reverse complement strand
GCTAATGGCGCTGGCCGTGCTGACGGTCAGCGTGGTTGTGTTATTCGTGTCTTGTGTCGCCGTTGCGCCTACGTCCAGCGTATCGCTATACAGCCCCCACACGCCCTCGATCGTGACGATATTCGGCACGGTTTTGGCCCATACGCCTTGATTGGTCAACTCGATGGACGTGTACGGCCCGTGCGGCCAATGCCGCCGCGTGGGGCGCAGCACGTAGTCAGCCGGGTTGAGCGTCACGCCGTTGTAGGTCAGGCGCGTCACGCTCAATAACTCGTCAATCCACAGCGTCGGCGATCCCGTTCCGTCAAAGCGGCGGGTTTCGGTCAGCGGCACGAACTGACCGCGCTTGTCGATGACCTGCGAGGCGGCTTCGATGAAGCGGGTCAGTTTATCCAACGAGCGCACGCCGTCGATCTCCAGGTCATCGACCACGTCGAGCAGCGAGCAATAAGGCCGTTCCATCGTCATCCGTTAGCCTGCCGATCGGGGGCGCTTTGTCTTGGGGGCAGCCTTGAGACTGGTATCGCGCGGCGGCGCGTCAAACGCCTTCGGCTCGACTTCCGGCTCGACGTCCGGAGGCTCGACCTGCTTTTCCTCCGTCGCTTCGAGCGGCTGATAGATCGGCGGAGTTTGTGTCATCACCGGCGCGGGCTTCGCCAGCTTGACGACGGTGAACGACCCCGGCGAATCGAGCGCCAGGAACGCGGCCACTTCGTCTGACACGTCATACTCGCCCGGTTCAAACTCCAACCGGCGCGCGTGGTTCGTGTAAGGACTCAGACAGCGTATTTTCATGTTGTCCATCTCCGTTTTGTTTGATGACGCTCGTCACGGGAGCGGGTGCGCCGACCGTCAACGGTGTTTGATTCTCGTCGTGTTCCCACTTTCCCCAACCGCCCCCGTTCGGATAATTCTGCCGGCCGATGTGCTGCGCCTTGATGCGGCGCGTCACGCACACGCGCGCCCCCTGGCCGGCCGCCTGCCGCGCGAAGTGCCAATCTTCCGGCTCCACGTCGGCGTAGTACAGGCCGTCGTCATTTTTGAAGATGTCGTCGTTGATTTCAAAATGACATTTCTCAACCCACGGTTTACGCACGTCGATCAAGAGCAGGCCCGTGTTGACCAGCAGGGCCGGCTTGGTCGAGTGGTCGTCGAAAAATTTTTGCAGATCAGCGCAATCGAACACGTCAGGCAGGCGCGCGCTCTCCTTGATCGTCAAGCGCCGGCGGCGGCAGTCGCGCCGCCCCAACTGATCGATCTCGTGGCTGTCCGTCAGCAGCGCCGTTGAAGTCAAGCCCTTGCTATCCTTGATCGGCAGGATCGCGCCGAGCAGGTCGGCCTTAGCCTCTTCCATATCGCTCAGCATTTGCTTGATAAAGCCGGCCTCCGGCACCACGTCGGAGTGCACCAGCAGCAGGTGCGTGATCGCCGGCCGGTTGTTCAAGGCGATGACCAGCAGCGCATTGTGGCCGAAGGCCAGCAGCGAGGCTTGCTTGAACGCCACGGTGTACGGCGGACACTCCGGCTGCGCCAGTTCCCCCATCAGCGCAGCCGCGAGGCCGCTGATCACCTTATCGTCATAGGTCGGAATGCCGACTAAGATCGTCATGCTGGTAACAACACGCCCGTCAGTATCGCGTCCACGTCGGCGGTCGTCGGCGTGAAGCCGGCCGTCACGACGGACACCCCAACGATCTTGCCCGCGCCGATCGGTTCAGCCCCCACGCGCTGCGCGCCCACGGCGACTTGCGCCGCCGTGGTGAGGGCCGCGCTCGGGCCGTTGATCGAAACCGTCGTGTTCGCGGTGGCCTTGAACGTTGCCGTGCCGCCTTGCACGGCGGCATTGCTTTCGGCGCTGATCAGCAGCGGATGGAAAGAATAGCCGGTCGGAACTTTGAGGCCCAGACCGCCGTTGGCGAATTTCAATGCCGTGGTGGCCGTGCCGGCGATGTTGGCGATCGTGTAGTGCAGCGTGACGGGCATCCCGAAGTCATAGGTCAATTCGTTTCCCATGTCGCCTCCTAAGCGGGCAGCAGCACGCCCACGAGCACCGCGTCGAGATCGATCGTGTTGGCCGCGTAGTTGACATCCGCTACCACCGACACCCCCACGATCTTGCCGGCGGTGATCGGCTCTGCGCCGGGACGCTGCACGCCCACGGCGACCTGCACCGTGTCACTCAGCGTGGCCGTCGGGCCATTGATCGAAGCCACCGTATTGGCCGTCACTTTGAAAATGGCCGTTCCGCCTGACAGGTCGGCGTTTCCTTCCCCGTGCAGCAGCAGCGGGTGGAACTTATAGCCGGTCGGAACTTTCAGGCCCAGACCACCATTGACGAAAGTCAGCGCCGTGGTCGCGTTCTCAGCGACGTTGGCCCCGCCGAATTGCAGCGTGACCGGCAAGCCGTCTGGATAGGTTAATTCATTCGCCATGTTTAACTCCTGTTGCGCGTGATACTAACCTTGCGGCTAGCTGTACTTGATGTCGTGCAGGCCGGCGGTATGCACAGCCGTCGAGCGCGTGCCGCGCGCCGCCACGGCGATGCGGAAGGACACGACCATGATGAACTGGCGCTTCTGGATCAGCTGATCGACTTCGATCAGCAGGTTGCGCCGGAAGCCCAGCCGCCACATATTCCGGTGGTAAATGGCGATCGTGCCGTACACGTCGTTGGTCGCCGGACTGGTCGTGGTGTACTTGCCGTCTTGATCGGTCAGCGACATCGCTCCGCTGACGATCACCGGGATGTTGGCGTACTTCGCCAGTTCGCCCGTCAGGATCGTCGCCTGCGGCCCGAACTTGTCCATCGTGGCGACATTGGTCAAGCCCAGCATGGCAATATAGGTGCGCGCATCGCACGTCATCGCCAGATTCGACACGTCGGCCGCGTACTTACCCAGGCGTCCGACGCCCGCGAGCAGCAGCGCGTCGGTTAAGACCGCATTGGTGTTGGCATCCGTCGCGGTGTTGTCCACCAGGAATTGATGCCGGATGCCGTCCTGCCCGTTGCTCAGGAAGTACGAGTCGTCGGCAGGGTTGGCGTCATCGCTGTTGATGTTGCCCGTATTGGCATCGGTCGAGTCTGCATTCAGGATGAAGCGGTCGATCTGCTCCGCGCCGTCGCGCACCAACTCCGCGCGCAGGGACGGCAGCACGGCCACGATCGAGTCTTCGTCCAGGTCATACGACCAATCGACTTCGTAGACCTGCTCGGTGCTCGTCATCGTGCTTTTTGCCGTGGTCGCATCCTGCGCCGTGATCGCCGTATTGCTGACGCCCTTGCGCCAGGTGCCGCTGCCCCAGCCCAGCGGGTTATCCCACGGGTCGGTCGGCATCTGCACGATCGGAATCGTCCCGGCGACTTTGGCCGCGATAAACATATCCTGCCACAGCTCAGCCGCCATGCCGGTCGGCACGTACTCGTCACCGCTGCCGCCCGTGGTCGCGTCCAGCGCCTTGCCGAGCGCGTCCTTCAAAAACTTGCTGGCCGGCTTGACCGAATCGCGCCGCACGGCGCTGGCTTTTTCAAGCAGCCAGTTGGTGAAGACCAGATCGTCCACGCGCAGGCCGTCGAACTTGCCGCCCTTCACCAGGCCCTTGCTGCGCGCCTGGAAGCCGGGCATTCCGATAATCTCGCCCTTGCGCACCGGGCGGTTATCCTCCCGATCGTCCAGGGTCTTCTGCACCTGCCGATCGACCAGCGCTGCGACCTGCTGCGCCAGGGCGTCCTGATCGAGCGTGCCCTTATCGTTCTGATGGTCCTTGACCACGGCGGCAAGTTGGGCAATCTCGCCTTTGATTTCCTCTAATATTGCGCTCACGATACTACCTCCTTAACGGTGTGAAATAGCGTTTCTAACATCTCGACGAGATTGCGTTCTTCGTCGTCGCTCACGTGTTGATCGCCACTCAGTTCGTCGGCGACTTCCTGCAAAACGCGCGCCATGTCGCGTAAGACCAGGCTCTTTTCAAATTGGTTCGCGTGCCGCTCCAGATGGGTCATGACGCCCGGATGGTCGGCCTGCGGGATCGAGGACTGCGGCAGCCGCGCCTTGGCGTTGTTCACGCCGCGCAGCACGACCTTGCCGTCGGCTAAATGGTGCGGGAACTTGTAGGACTGCTTGGCGTCGGGATCGCCGGCGCTGTCCACCCAGGCGTGCACCAGCCGCAGCGCCTTGCGCTCGTTGGGCAATGAGGCCACCACCCCCGGACCATCCCAGGGCGTGTCGGGCGGAGCGGTCGGCGTGGTGTGCGGCGGAAGCGCGCCTTTGAGCACCGTGCCGGCTTCGATCGGCTCGATGGTTAAGTCCTTCGGGAAAGTTGGCGTAATCTTGCCGGCGGCCGTCACTTCAAACGTTCCCGCGCAGTTCGGGCAGCGATACATTCCCCAGCTCAGCAAGGCGATCGTCGTGCCGCAGCCGAAAGGACAGGTGGAGCTAACCGTGCCTGACAGCGCCTTGATCGCGTCTGTGACGACGGGCGTACCTGCTGCAGATTCAACGCCAAGGCGCAGCGCGTCCGTGACCGGCTGCTCGTCTACCTGCTTGAGCACCGTGTCGATCTTCTCAGCGGCCGCCAGCGCGTCCTGCTTGGCGGATTTCAAATCGCTTTCGTTCTTGGCGGAGATGACGCGCCCGCGCTTCGTAATCGGTTCGAGCGCCTTGCCCTCGTTCGCTGTTTCCTTGCGAATAGTCTTTACGGCGGTGTCGATCTTTGAACAGTTGCCCGCATTGGGCGGCATCTGCATCAGCGAAGCATTGGCCGCGTCGATAGCGTCACACTGCTTATTGATCACCGCCGCATCCATGCTCTTTAAGTCTTTCTGCGTTAGGCCGTGCATCCGCTTGACGATCGCGCCGGCGCGCTGGGCGCCGCGCAGCGTCAAGAGATCGACCGGCATCCCCGAGCGCAGCGGGAAGAGAAATTCTTTGGCCAGGTTGAACGGGATCGAATCCAGAACGGGCGAGAGCGTCGCGCCCTGCCAGTAGTCGGACGCGGGCAGCATTTGCTCGTCGGGCAAACTGCGCCCCGTGTTGGAGATCAGGCCGTCCGTCTCGCCAAACTCATTCACAAATTCCAGCGGCGGCACCAGCACCATTGTTTTGAAGAAAACCGTTTGGCCGCGTTCGGGGTGAGGAACTTCCACGCACTCGCTTAGGGTTTCATCCATCTGCAGGAGCGTGGCGTCATCCGGCACGGCGATCGTGTAGGTGTAGAAGGAAGCGAACACGCTTTGATGTCCGCATTCGGTGTCGGCGTCGAGCCGGCGCACCCAGGCCCGCACGGGCGGTTGGTCTGCGGGGGTGGTCTGGTCGTCGAGCGTGGCGTCGGCCTGCACGAGCGCATTGAAGTTTTTAAGCGCGGCTTGACTCAGACCTTTCTGCATCGATAGCGCCAGCGCATCAGGATTTGCTGGAAGCGCCGTAAGGCTCCATTCGAGCATCTCCCATTTTGTGAAATCCGTCCCGCTGGTATTGTTTGGTTTTCCCTCTTTCGGGATGAAGCCGATCGACGCCGTGTTAATCCAGCCACCCTCCCACAACAAGCGGATGATATTCTGCGGGTCTTGGTCGTTGGCCGCCGGCCGCAATTCAAAATCGGCGACCAGGCCGTCACTCGCCTTGGTCAAGGTGATCGTTCTTCCAATCGTCGCCCACGGATCTTTGTAGTTGTGATTGGCGATGACGACCGGATTCTTGAGGTAGTTGTCTAGCTGCGCGCCTTCAGGGAAAACGCGATCGCCCTGCCGATCGAGTGTGGCGGTGCTGATGATGATGCGCCCGCCGTTGGCGGTTCGTTCGAGGATTTTGAACTCAAAATCTTTTTGAATGGCATCCATACCGGCCTCCGTGTTGAGCAAACAAAAAGCGCCCGCAGCGGCTTGACCGCTGTGGGCGTGGGGTGGTGCGTTATTTGGTTGTGTCTATCTTACATCTGCACCTATCCGAACGTCAATATATAGATGTTCCGACTTGCAGGTACGCTGGTACGGTTTCCACTAGAACACATTTTCTATAGAACAAAATTTCTAGTTGACAAACCTAAACGATTAGGTATATAATGTAATCAAGCAGGAGAAACCAATGGATGGTTACACGGTCGGTCAGGTGGTCATCGAAAATAGTATCGGGGTGTTCGACAAGTCGGGCTGGTTGTGCGAAACGAATCCCGACGGATTCGATCTGCGCGAATGGAAGCGCGGGTACTACACCAAGCCGATCTCGCGCACCATGACGGTCGAAGGGGAACGAATCCGCAACGGAACGACCGTCCCTGTGGTTAAATATACTGATTGGCAGGTGACAGAAGGTGGTCGGCCTGGCGTAAGACGCCACCATTTCCGCGGAAATCCCCCAACAGACGGGGACTTCGTTGCCGGGCGCGGCGTGCCCAGCGCGCCCGGCAACTTGAAACAGGAGGCCAAACTCTAACCGAAATGTCCCCGTTAATTTGCCAACTGCGTGCTAAAATGAAGTCAACTTCGACGACCAGGAGAAAATGAAATGCCAAAGAAACAAATCTACATCCTCAACAGCAAATATGAATCTCTCGCCTCCACGACCAAGGGACTGACCTTTCACAGCGCAAAAGACGTGAAAGAATTTTTAGCAAACTGCGGCATCACACTCGATGATCCATTAGACGCGGTACGACTGATCAAGGATGGTGAAAGAGTAACCGCGCCAGCATTTCAACAATAACTCCCGCCCTAAGCAGGGCGGGAGTGCTGGCTATGAGCCTATAAAGGCCATCTTTGACGAAGCAGGCAACTGCACTATCTGCGGAGAATGTGGCCGCTGTCCGGGCTACCATACTATTAGTGAATTGAAGGAGATGGTTCTATGAACTTTTGGTTTGAATTGAAACCACAGAGCAAGATCGTTGGCGCTGGCAATATCGTTCTCAAGTTAGCCGAGCAAGGCGCCGAGAACTATATGGTCGATCAATTTGAGATGCGACGTAAGAACGCCGTTCGCGGAAATGCAGCCGGGCGCGCTGGGCACGCCGCACCCGGCAGTTTGAACAGGAGGCGAAACTCTAACCGAGAAAATCCCGGTAATTTGCCAACTGCGTGCTATACTGAAAGTAACCTCACGACCAGGAGAAAATGAAATGAACGCCAGCAAAGTCTCAATCGATCGCAACTCGTCCGGTGTCTACGCCACCGCTAACGTGATCGTCAAAGGCAAGACCGAACGCATCACCATCTGGTCAGCCGTGGGTCACTACGCCAACACCTACCGCAACAAGAGCGACACCGAGCTGAAGAAGATCGCCGCCGAACACTACAACGCCACAACCAAGTAACTATCGCACTATCGCACTCACTCCCCCCCGCCGCCTGGGCCTACAATATCGATCCAATGTGCTGCGTTTTAACGATGTCGATTATTTTGATTTTAGGCATTGGGGCATTCTTCGTGCTGTTGATCCTGATCGTTAATTTCAGTTGAAGAAAGGTTACACCATGACCACAACCAACGATGATCTCCATGCCGCCGCCGCCGCGCTGGGCCGCAAGGGTGGCAGCGGCACGAGCGAACGAAAGACCGCAGCGAATCGAGCGAAGGCCAGCAAGCCGCCGAAGCCGGGCAAGCAACAGCGGGGCCGGCCAAAGAAGGAATACATTGACACCTTCACCGATCAAAAGAACCGCATTGATGTCGAGTGCCCGTACTGTCACGGCTTACACAGTGCATCATCTAGCGCGATTGAATGGGCGTGCAGGAGATGTTGTAACGTGTTCACTATTCCAAATCCACTTCAACGAATTGGAAAAAAGAAATTGATAGGTGGAAAGAAAGCATAGAAATAAGAAAGCCGCCGGCCACCCCGGCGGCTTTTCTTTATCCTCCCTATCCTATCATCCTCCCGTTTCCTCGCTCCACCGGAGCGAGGCGGGACGCCTGGGCGCTGTTAAACCCTACCCCTGCCGCGGCAGCCACTTGGGCAGCGTGTTGTCATACAGCATCCAGTTCGTGCCGGTGTAGTACAGCACCAGCAGGCCGGGCCGCTGCGTCTGCTCGGTGACGCGCAGTGCGTCGAGGACGGCTTGCTCGTCGGCGCGCAAGTCGCCCGGCCCCGCCGGCAGTCCGTTGCCTTGTCCCCGCCCCCGATAGTTGCGCGGCTCGTCAGTCATGCCAGTCCCTCACACGCCCCGCATTGGCGCGCGCCTTGTGCCTCGCACTCGCAGGCCGGCGCGGGCTTGACAATCAATCTGCACTCGTGACGCTCACCTTCGACCAAATTCTGCCCGCACACGGGGCACTCGATGTCAAAGTGATCGAAGCAAAACGTATTGGCGACTTTCTTCAAGGTCAGCAGGGATTCACTCAATGGTATCTCCCATAGCGCCGCTGCTTCATTACTGGTTGATTGGTCAGTGCGTTCATGACCTTTAAAAACAGGTACGAGTAATTTGTCAGCACTCATGCGACCACCTGCGTATACGCCAAACTGATCCAGCCGGCGACCGGTGAGCCAATCAACCCCCAGCCGTCGCGTTCGGAAATGATCGTCACGACCGTTCCCGTTTCGAGTTGGCCGACAACAGTCGTATCCACCCCTGACCCGGCGCGCACGTGGAGGTGCGGCTTGGCTGTCACGCTGCGCCGGTGGGCCGCGTGCTCCTCAGCCGCGACGTGCCGCGCCCGAATAAACTCCAGCGGGTTCACGTAGTCGCGCAGCAACCGCGCCCGAGCGGTGCCCGGCCAATCGCCGGGCCGCTGCCCCAGATCGACGCGCGCCAGGTCGAAATGCAGGTGGTATGCCTGCGTCCCCGCGGCGTTGCCGATCGTGCCGACTTGATCGCCGCGCGCGACCATCTGCGTCAGATTGACCTTGATCGTTTCGAGGTGAGCGTAGCGCGACCATAAAACCCGACCGTCTTCCAGCGCGTGCTTGATCGTCACGACCTTGCCCCATACCGGCAGGCTGCCGGCGAAAGTCACAAAGCCAAAACACACGGCGTAGGCCGGCGCGTGCGCGTCGGCGTCCCGGTGCGGCGCGTTAAGATTCAGGTCCGCGCCGGTATGGTAGTCGGCCCGGTGCAGGTACGGCGGATAGGGCACATTGAACCCGGTCGCGTCAAACCAGGCCCCCGGCCACAACTTCAACCCGGCGCGCTCGGCCGGCGTGCCGACCGGCGCATCGAAGCGGATCAACTCAGCCAAGGCTCACCTCCGCGCACAGAATAAGGCATGACCTTGATCGCGTGTAAAACCTCAGATAGTTGCAGCGGGCGCTGCTGTTGCTCCATGACATCGACCGCCAAATTAAGAAGATGATAGGCTTGCTCGATCGTCGCTTTGTGCGCGATGAAGTCCGAGACATCTTCTGACAATAGCACGCGCGTGACGTTGCTCATGGGACAGCCTCCCGCTCGACGCTGCGCAGCAGGATCGGATCGCCGCTGGCGGGGCACAAAGCCCAGTAGCCCCACAGGGTCGATCCGTCCGTGACGGGGTGGACGAATTTCTTGAACGCCAGATCGATGTGCGTCAACCCGCAGCGCGCGCAGTTCTCGATCGTCGTCACCAGCGGCGGTAGGGGGGCGGTCTGGGGCAGGGGCGGCGTCGGCGTGGCCGCGATGTAGTCGGCCAGCGACGGCAGCAAGGCTACAAAATTCTCATCACCCCCCAACTGGTACAGGCCGCAGCCGATCACTTGGCGATCCTTCATCAGCTCGGCATCGTACCAGCGCACATCCTTCAGCCAGGCCCCCTCGGATATTCCCGCGTAGCCGCTGCCGGCGCTCGCCTCGCTGATCACCAGGTGCGGGCGCGCGTCGATCGGCAGGAAGTCATAGAGATCCCGATAGCGCAGCGCCAGGAACGGAGCGCTCGCTTGCAGCGTGCCTTTATCCAGACCGTATTCGTGCAAGAGCAGAATATGCCCGTTGGCTTCCGCCGCGCGCAGCGAGGGGATCAACTCCGTGACGCACTGCTTCCAGGTGGTCGTGATCTTTCCCTGCGGGCCGGTCAGGTTCTTTGGATTTCCGGCGCTGAAGGCGTACAGCCCCAACAGATACCCGTTGGCCTCGGCCAACCGCATACACTCGATCGTGAAGTCGTTCAGCCACTTGAAGCCGGCCACGTCGGGCGGGTCTTGCTCGTTAAGCGGCGCGTAATAGTGCGCCCGGTTCAAGGCCCACACCGGCAGGAGCAGCGTCAGCCAGTCGCGCGCCGTCTGCACCGGATCTCCGTGGTACAAACTCCCCGGACCGTCGCCGATGTCTTTGTGATACAGGCTGGCTTGCGTGCGGAAGATTAGCACCGTGCTGGGGCTGTATTTCTGCACGTCCGGCCACAAATCCTGGTCAAGCGAGAATAGCACGGGCACCGGCGAGCCGGCCTCCGTGCAGTGCAGCAGGCACTCGCCCAGGCCGCGCCGGTTTCCGGCGGAAACGTGAAAGCCTAATTTGCTCATGGTGCAGGTTCCTTTACGCCCCGCGCGTTGCTAACCACACGATCAAGATCACCCCGGCCAAAAAAACGCCCGCGATCAGACAGCCGACGATCGGGAAGTGCGCCTCTTCAGGTTGAAGTAAGATCGGCGTCCGTTGACGGTTCAAGTCAACCTCGGTCAAAGCCAGGTCGTGCGCGTCGAGGTCATCGCGCGCTGTATCCTCCAGCCGATCGAGTTCGATTTGTTCACTCATAGAAATAGCATCTTCTCACGCTCGCACGGGCCGCAGCACCAAAAACCCGCGCTGAATCTCGACCGATTTCTTGAACCGATAGGCCACCAGCCTCACCGCCACTACGCCGTAATTACGGTGCAGCAATCTAAACGGCTCGGCGTGCTTGATGCTGTTGAAGGCCCGCATGAATTTGGCGAAGTCTTCGGCGTACACGAACACGATGATCGGCCGGCCGATCACCTCCCGCTCGGGCCGGTTGAGAATTTTTTCAAACGCCGGATTGACGCGCTCAATATCGCCCTGCTCATCCAGCACGACCAGCAGATCGGTTTCGACGCTGAAGAAGGTCGTGGTGACATCCTGAAACGCCGTTAGAAAGTCGGTGACGCCATGACGGGGCATGTTGTCTCATCAGTCCGATCCAGGCGCTTACGGCAGTTCGGCCGGCCGGCCATTCACGTTGTTCTGAATCAAAACGGGCGGCGCGGCGGGGGCCGGGTACACGTCGATCTGATTCACGCTGGCGGCGGGCTGCACGTCGTTGGTGATATTCACCTTCACCTCCGGCGCGGGTTGGGCCGGCAGATGGACGTGAATGTCGGGCGGCTGGGCGTCCCGCTGCTGCGCTACGACGGCGTTCGCTAAGGCTTCGATGATCTTCAACACATCGGGCAGTTCCGTGCCTTCCAGGTGAGCGGTGGCCCAATCCGGCGCGGCGATCAAGTCCTTGCCCGGCGTGACCGGCGCAGCGAGTGCAGGTTGACCCGCGCCCAGCACCGGCACCAGGTTGGCCGGCGCCCACCACACATTCCCCCACGGCAGCGGCTCCTGCCCGTGCTCGGACAGCCAACGGTTGATCGTCGTCACTCCCGTTTGTATCTTCGCCTGGTCGCGCGCCCACTCCGCGTCGATCTCTTCTTGCAGTTCCTGCACGCCGCTGTAGTCGGTATGCACCGTCTCGTTCGGCGCGAGCACGTTCTGACGTTGAAACCACTCGGTCAGGTTGCCGTCGCGGAAGCCGAGCAACGGCTTTAGCGTCAACGTATAGAGCGCCTGAATTGCGGCTGTTCGTTTTTCTTTCGAGTCATACGAATCATTCCCAAAGCCCATCAAAATATCCGGCACGCCGAACCCGCCGGCCACTTCGTCGCGGCTCATCTTGCGCAGTTCCAGTTCCCCCAGGTCTTTCGGGCGGTATGATAAAATCTTGATGTCGGTGATTCCCTCTTCCAGCGCGATCACCTGCCCGGCCCTGGCCGTGCCGCCGTACTTCTGCTGGATCTTCTTTTCGATGTCATCGCGCTCGGTCTGCGTCGTGCCCTGCGGCGTCACGACGGCGTAGTCGGGCCGCGCGTTGTTCAGGAACAGGTATTTCTCCCAGGCTTGCGCGAAGACATCCACGGCCACCGACATGCGCAGCGCCAGCAGCACGCCGATGCCGCGCCACGGGTTGCGCGGATTGTAGAATTTGAAATGCAGAAATTCGTCCGGCGGCAGGGTGTACGGATCGCCCAACCGGTCGTCAATCTCATACGCCTTCACGCGCCTGTAGCGCAAGCCCCGTGGGTCGGGCAGGATGTTGAACGTGTGCGGCTGGCGCGGCCAGAGCTCTACGTAGTGATTGCCGCGCTTGTTCTTGATCAACTCCCAGCCGGTCTCGCCACCCAGCAGCAGGTCGACCGCCCACTGTTTCCACAGCTCAGGCGAGGTCATCGTGTCGTTGACGCTGGTCAACAGATCCAGCAGCGGATGCGTGTCGAGGCGCTCTTTGTCGCGCGTGATGTACAGCGGCAGCGGCGCGATGTTGTCCGCGATCAGGCCCACGGCCTTGCGCACCCAGATATAGGTCTCGTAGGTAACGAGGCTGTCCAGGTAGGTGTACGGTGCCAGCATTTGACTATCGCTGCGGACGCTCATCACGTGCTCGCGTGTAGTCGTTTCGGGATGCCGATCGGCCAGAGCTGCTTTGCCGCGCGCGCGTTCATCGATGCGGGTGAAGATGTTAGTCATGGGCTACTTCCTTCTCCCTGTTAAAATTCGCGGGTTGTGGCAAAGCGTCATCAGTAGGCGGAGAAATCATAAAGGCAGATATATCATCGTCTGGGTAACTTCTACCGAGGCGTCTTCCCGTCTTTGAATCAAAATATTCGACAATGGGAACATCTTTTCCTTGAATATTTCCAAGGCTGATCACTTCGATTACCTCAATCACTTTAACTGAATCAACATTGCTGATGCGGTGAATCATACTGCCCCCTTTACTCTCCATTGATCAAGCGCTGCCCGGCCTGATAGCCTTCCACGACGGCGATCGTCATGCGCACGAGCGCAACGAAGACTAACCCGATGACGTATCCCGCCAGCAGAGGGATCAACACGATCAACATGAGGATCAGGTCACTGCGGCTAAAGAGATTCATGTATCACCATTCCTTCCCGTCATTTCCCGTTGATCACCCTCTGCCCGGCCTGATAGCCTTCCACGACGGCGATCGTCATGCGAATGATCAACGCCACGGCCAGGCCGGCGGCAAAGCCACACCCGATCGGGATCAAGACCAGCGCAGCCAGGATTATATTGCGCACCAGGCGCAAGCCTGCGCGCAGGGCCAGGCGCAGCGCGACGACCACCTTGACGGCGTAGGATTCAATGGCGCTGATCAGGTTCGCCCACTCATTCCTAATCCTAATCATCCTGTCATCCTGTTAAATTCTTCTTTAGCCAAGTACCCGACGACCTGAAAGGATGAATATCTCTCGAACTTGCTTTAACTGCGGCGCTGAATACAAAACAACAATCTATCAAGTCAGACTTCGTGGAAGCAACTTTTGTTCGATTAAATGCCGTGGTGAACACCACTCGAAAGAGATGCTTAAAACAGGCGGGCCAAACTACAAAGGCGGCATCAGTAGAGATGACAAGTACTATCGCGGCCAAAATTGGGAGTGCCAAAAGCGCAAAGCCTTGAAACGTGATGAGTACCAATGCCAGATATGCCATGTTAGATTTAGTGCGAAAGAACGCTGGAATATAGATGTACATCACATCAGACCCTATCGCTTATTCGGGCAAGATTTTGAAACGGCAAATGATCTTGGCAACTTAATCACCTTGTGTAAACAACATCATGGAAAAGTCGAATCAGGCAAGATTCCTTGTCCTGTTCCAAAGTTGATCTAGCCATGTTGTGTGTATGGTTCACCATCATCTGTTCTCAAAAAATGAAGGCAATTCCACGACCGGCATTCATAGTTATTATTTCCGCCTTGCCCCGGTATCAAATTATTATCGATCCACCAGCGCGCCCGCTCCCGCCGGCCCTTCAACCGCTGGCAGTCCTTGCACGACTCCAGGCCGTCCGGGCCGCCGAAGGTGAGCATGATGTGCCGGTTGCCGCGCAGCAAGCCCTCGTTATAGATCATGTAAAGCGTGGCGATGTACCCCGCGCTCAGGCTCGCGGCCAGGGCGTTCAATTCGGCCTCGCTCTTGCCTTCCGTGTCCGTCGCGGCCACCCGCTCGACGAAGGCCGCCGTGAAACCCAGCTCAGCCGCGATGCGCATATCCAGCCAAGCTTGGTCCTCCGGGTCTACGTCTGCGCCGCCCTGGCTCGCCTTCTGATAGCCGGCCGTGAAAGCCAGCAAAAAGAACGTGGCGATCGCGTTGCGCAGGTCTTCTTGCAGCGTGCCCTTGTTGTGGTGCGTGATCAGGAAGGCGGCCACCGCGCCCGTGAAGGCGACGGTGTAATTTGCGGCGATCGCGCCGATGTCGCCGGCGTCTTTCGTGGCGATGCGCTGATCGGACAGGAAGTGCCTGACGAGCTGCATGGCTTGACGGTATTGGTTTTTATTCATCCTGTGTATCCTATGAATCCTGTTAAGATTCTATTTCCACTCGCTGACGTGAGCGCAAATGTAGATGCCTTTTTTGCTACACTCCCAGTACCCTGTATCGGGTAGCCGCTGGCCCGTGCGTTGATCGTAGCCAGCCGGCCGATATCGCCTAACGAGCAGCCCGCCACAGTAGCGGCAGTAATGCGCGCGGGGTTGACGCTTAAATCGATCAAACCATTTTCTCAAACCCATGATCGCCTCACACGCGCAGGTTAATATTGCGATGACATTCTACGTGTGTACCCTGTAAATCCTGTTAAACTCTCACCATGGCCAGCCGGCCATTCGCGCGCGTCTCGACGTTGCGGCCTAGCGCCAGTTGGAAGTAATTATCAAACGCCTGGTGCGGCCCGCCCTCGCCGTAGTCATCGCCGCACACCACGCCGCCGGCGCGCACCAGCGGCGTCCAGTTCTTCAGGTCGGCATACACCGCATCGTAAGCGTGATCGCCGTCGATAAAGAGCAGGTCGATCGGACGCTGCGCAAACAACGGGTAGGCTGTCTCGCTGCGCTCGAAGATCGGCACGATGCAATAGGCCAGGCCGGCCGCCTGCACGTTCCCCCAGAAGCGCAAATACAAATCCAGCGGATCGTCAACGCGGCCCGTACCGTTGCGGCTGCCCCGCCAATGATCAACGCAAAAGACCCGGCCACCGCTCACGCCGGCGCTTTTTGCCATCGCGATGGCCGTATGCCCCAGCCACGATCCGATCTCGACCACGGCCGCGCACCCGATCGCCAACTCGGCCAGCGCCTCCAGCAGTTCGGGCGGATGCCAACTCACAGGGACCTCAATCGCGTTTTGATTCATCCTTCACCCCACAATCCTGTATATCCTATCATCCTGTTAATTTCACACCCTCGCCCGCAAAAACGCCCACATCCTCAGCGCATCGACGGCGTGGTTGTTCTCATCGACCGGCTGCTCGCTGTCCTTCCGGCTGCTCTCCGCATCGGGATACACGTACCCTTCGGTGATCTCCGAAATCAAATTCCGGCAGCGTCGATTCACCTTGGCCGTCCGATACTCGTTGCCGTCGCACATCAGCCGGCGCACCAGGCGGATGCCGTCCACGATCGGGTGCAGCGCCGTCCGGCTGGGAATGTTGGCCGATCGAAAACGCTTGTGCAGTTGCGTGGCCTCGTGCGACCCAACCGCGATGTCGGGCAGGCGCCGCGCCTTCTTCGTCCAGCCCCGCGCCAGGGCCGCGGCCGCGTCTTCCGGTTCGTCCACGTCGCGCCCCGCCTCGTCCAGCCAGCGCCAGCCATACCACGCCCCGCAGCGCTCGACCACTTCGGCGACACAGACCTCTTCCAGATGGCGCGAGTGGTACAGCTCGTCAAACACCAGGATGCGCGACCCCGTGCGTTGAATGAATAAGATCGCGCGCGGATCGATGTAGCCGTCGTCAAAGGCAATCTCAAATGGCAGGCTCAGATCGGGATCGTCGTCGGTCAGGTTATCCTCGGTGAACGTGCCGTACACCAGGCCCACCGCGCCGGCGTTCCACTTCGCCTCCAGCAGCACGTCGGCCTCTTCCTTGGTCAGCGAATTGCGCCGCTGGCGTTCGTAGTCTGGATCGAGATTCTCCGCGTTGTCGCGCGTGAGCAGGGTGATCACCTGCGCGTTGCGCTTGAACTCTTCGTACTGACCCTCAGCGCTCGTGTCGATCGGGCCGAAGTAGCGATAGAGCCAGCCGCGCCCAAACTCCGGCGTGGTCGTGATCCACAACTGCGGCGGCTCGCCGTGCGGGCCGGCGATGCGGATACGTCCGTCCAGCACCTTCAAGGCCATTGCCTTGCGCGTGCGCCGGGCCTCGTCGAAGTGCGCGAAGTTGACGTTTGGCCCTTCCCACGAGCCGGGGTCTTCGATGCCTCCGCAGTACAGCGTCGAGATGCCGCCCTGCTGGTTATAGAAGTGCATCTCGAAACCGTGCGGCGCTTCCCACGTCTCGGATAGGCGGTAGCGGTCTTTCTCGACCACGGCCTCGAGCGGGCACCAGCGCCGGAACTCCGGCCAGAGCGATTTCTTGAAGTGGGGTAAATCTGGACTGACCATGATCCCATTCATGCCCGCGCGCAGCCGCTGCAGGTCTTTGATAATTCCGAACACGCTCTTGCCACCGCCCTCCCCGCCTTTGGCCAGGACGTAGCGCGGCCGATCGCCGGCCTGCGCGCCCTCTTCCTCGGCGTGGTGCGGTTGATACGTCCGGCCTGTATCCCGGTTGCGATAGGTCGCCGGCCAGCCGTCAGCCTGGCTGCTGCGCGTCTTCAGTTGGCGCAGCAGCGCCAGGCGATCCGCCGCCGGCCAGTTGCGCCAGTTCTCGCTCGATGGCTGCATTGATAGCATCGTCACCTACGTTGACCTGCTGATTGGTTTCGCTGTTCGAGCCGACCGGGGCGAACACGCCCGGCTGGGTATTCGGGTCGGCCAGGCCGATCAGTTTCATGGCGGCGTTGATGCGGTCCGAGCCGCGCTGCCCGTTGTCACCCATCACGCTGGCCAGGGCCGCCGGCGCGCCGGAAGAGTATCTGGCGATCGAGCGCTTCCGATCGCGGGCGT
>Ga0210377_10002235_pt1 | contig 17101 bp, 16 predicted proteins | sample PLM4_65_b1redo_FD_155480 | JGI IMG/M metagenome (GOLD analysis project Ga0210377, IMG submission 155480) | Groundwater sediment microbial communities from an aquifer in East River, Colorado, USA - PLM4_65_b1 redo | ecosystem: Environmental > Terrestrial > Soil > Riparian zone | place: USA: East... | reverse complement strand
ATCCGTCCCCAGGTCGAGCGCTCGCTGAGCGAGGCCCGCGGCGGACAGCCGGTCAAGGTCGAGACCCTGGTGCTCGAATGGGTGCGCGAACGTGGCCGGGTCGAGGCGGCCGCCCACGGGCTGACCGCGCTCGATGGCTCGGGCCACACCGTGTTCCGCGCCGAGCGCGCCGCGATCTCGCTCGATGCGGCCTCGCTGATGTCGGGCAGGTTCAAGACGCGCCGGATGCGCCTCGAGAACGGCACAGCCTCGGTGGTGCGTTCGAAGGATGGCGTCTGGTCGCTCGCCGACCTCGTTTTCGCCAAGGAGCCGACTGCCAGCGAAAAGCCGTTCGATCCGCTGCGCGACATCAACTGGGCGACGCTGGCGACGCCGATCCGCGCGCTGATCTCTGCAGGCTCGTTCGAACGCGTCGAGCTCGCCAATTTCAATATCGAGGTGCAGGACAAAAAGGCCGGCACGGTGTGGAGCGCCAATCCGGTCAACGCGGTGTGGAGCGCGGGCGCCGACGGCGTCGCCCTCGACCTCGACCTCAAGCTGGTCGGCGCATCCGACCCCAACCGCATCGTCATTTCGCTCGCCTCCGATGGCGCCGTGACCAAAGCGACTGGGCGCCTGACGCTCGAGGGCGTCGATCCGATGTCGATCGCGAAGATGTTCGGCTACACCGGCGACGCCTTCGCCTCCGGCATGCCGGCCCAGGCAGCCTTCACCATCGAGGCGACCGAGGCAGGCGGGCTGCAGAGTACGCGCGTTGCTCTGTCCAACGTGACCGGCCGGGGCAAGATCGGCGAACGCGAGGTGGTCGTCAGCGGCCTCTCCTTCGATGCGGTCTACGATCCATCGACCAAGATCGTGACGCTGGCTTCGCTGAAGGTCGCCTCCGACCTTGTCGCGGGAGATTTCACCGGAACGATGGACGTCTCCGGCATCGTGACGGGCGACCCGGCCAAGCCCACCCCCATCAAGCTGTCGGGCAGGGATTTCTCGCTCGGCCTGATGCCGTTGTTCGAGGCAGCCTGGCCGTTCACATCGGCCGACATCGAGGCGAGCCTGTCGCCGGACTTGCAGCATCTGACGATCGTCAACGCGAAGGTCGTGACGGGTGGGATGACCGCAGCGGGTTCGGGCGAAGTATGGCTCGACGGACCGCCGGAGGCGCGCCAGCTCGGCGTAAAGGCGAATGCCGTGGGCACGGGCGTGATCACGCCTCAGCAGGTGGTGGCGTTCTGGCCGGTCGACCTCGGCCCCGGCGCGCGGTTCTGGGTGCGCGACCACATCCCGCAGGGCAAGGCGACCAAGGCCGTGTTCGCGATGGATCTGCCGCCCGGCGGCCTGGCCAAGGGCTATCTCGACAACGAGCACCTTTCGCTCGAATTCACGGTCGCAGATGCGACGGTGAAGTTCCTCGACGATTTCCCGCCGGTCACCAACGTGACCGGCATCGGACATCTCAAAGGCAACTCGCTGGTGATGGACGTCACCGGCGGGCGGATGAATTCCTGGCAAGCGGACGAAGGCAAGATCGCGCTCCCGCAGTTTGCGCCCCACGGAAAGATGATGGACATCGCGGTTTCCGGCCGCGGCGATCTCGGCCAGATGATGCGCGTTCTGGAAGCCTCGAACCTCAAAGTCGGGTCGCGTTACGGCCTGCAGGTCGACCAGATGAAGGGCACTGGCGGCATCGAAGTGCATGTGCAGCGACCGATCCAGGAAGTCGTCCGCAATGAGGACATCCTCTATTCGGTCAAGGGCGGCTTCCGGGAATCCGCCGCGCCAAACCTCGTCTCCGGTTTCGGGCTCAGCAGCTCGGACGTGACGTTCGACATTACCCAGGACGGCATGTCGATCGCCGGCGCCGGCCAGTTCGGTCCGGCGCCGGTGGTGTTCGACTGGAAGGAGCGCTTCGCCCGCAACGGCGCCGGCAGCGGCTCCGAGCTGACAGCCTCGGCGCGCGTGACGCCGGACCTGCTCAACGCTTTCGGGTTCGCCGCCCGCAACTTCATGCAGGGCGAGGCGGCGGTCGAACTGCGCGCCTCCGGGCCCGGCGGGCGCGACTTCTCCGCGATCACCGCCAGCCTCGACCTCACCCGTTCGCAGCTCGACATCGCCGAATTCGGCTGGCGCAAGAAGTACGACGCCCCGGCGCAGGGCTCGTTCCGCTATGGCAAGGACGAACAAGGCGCGGTTGTCACCGGCGATGTCCGCGCCGATGGGCTGGAGCTGATCGGAGAAGCTCACATGGATGGCGCGGGCGCGTTCCAGTCCGCCAACATCGAACGGATCTTCTCGCGCGACAGCGTCGACCTGCGCGGCGCGGTCACGCGGCGCAGCGATGGCGGCTACAAGGTTGCGGTCTCGGGGCCGTTCTTCGACGCAAGCCCCTGGATGGACAGCCTGCTTTCCATGTCCGGCGACAAGACCGCAATCGACATCCATGGCGAGCCGTTGGGCGTCGGGGGGCCAGCGGAGCCGGGTCCTTCATTCGATCTCCAGCTCGCTACCGACAAGCTGCGCCTGCGGGAGAACGCGGAACTGACGGGCGCCAAGATCGCCATGCTGGTCGACGCTGACGGCCCCCGCAACGGGACGGTCACCGGCCAGATCGGCAAGGACAAGCAGCTCAACGTCACGATCAATACCGTCGATGATGTGCGCAAGGTCTCGATCAAGTCGGACGACGCGGGGTTCGGCGCGCGGGTGCTGCTCAAGACCGACTATCTGATCGGCGGCAAGCTGGCGCTCGACGGCTCGTTCGAGGGCAAGACGGGGACTGCGATGGTCACCATGACGGATGTGCGCCTCAAGGACGCTCCATTCGTCGCGCAGCTCTTCTCGCTCGCGAGCCTGCGGGGCCTTGCCGATGTGTTGTCGGGCGACGGCGTGTTGTTCACCAGCGTCGAGGCGCCGGTGAAGCTGCAGAATGGGCGCATCGACCTGCCGGGCCTGCGCGCCTCCGGTCCCGCCATGGGCATCACCGCGCGCGGCTGGATCGCGCCGGCGGAAAGCGAACTGAGCCTCGATGGGGTGCTCGTGCCGTCTTTCGGCGTCAACTCGCTGCTCGGCGGCCTGCCGATCATCGGCGACCTGTTCGTCTCGCGCCAGGGCGAGGGCATGTTCGCGCCGACCTATTCGGTGCGCGGCACGTTCGCCAAGGCGCGCGTGTCGATCAACCCGGTGGCGGCGTTCACGCCTGGCGTGCTGCGCCGCATCTTCGAGAACCCGGCCGAGCCGCCCCCGGTGGCGGACGCGGCGCCAGTCACGCCTCCGGAGGGCGCGGCGGCGCAGAACTAACTGTCGGCAAGTCAACCCAACCTCACACCGCTCATCCCGACGAAAGTCGGGATCCAGGGCCGTCTGCAAGTTTTGCTCGGCCGTTGGGCTGCAGCCGCAATTCGGAACAAGGCTGAACACGGTTCCTGGGTCCCGACTTTCGTCGGGACGAGCGGGACCGCGAATTCAGATCGGTTTCAGGAGTTTGATCTCCTTCTTCCCTTTCTGGACTTTGAAGGCGCCGAGTTCGGGGACAACGTCTCCGCGTTCATACTCTTGCCTCGGGCCCGTGGGCCGAATGTCGTTTATCAGCACTCCATTCTGTTCGATAAGACGCCTCGCTTCGCTCACTGACTTAGCCAAGCCAGCTCCGTGGACAAGCGCTTCGGCAGTTCGTTTCGTCCAACCTTTCTCGGTTGCCCAATCAAACTCCACGGTCGGCATGTCCGAAGAAACGCTTCCCGTCTCGAAGGCTTTCTCTGCCGCCACGCGCGCCTTTTTCGCTTCCTCGGCGCCGTGCAGCATCGTGGTCGTCTCATCGGCGAGGCGTTTCTTCACGTCGTTGATCGCCGCGCCCTGGGCCTTCTCCAGTTCTGCGATTTCCGCCTCGGGCACATCGGTGAACAACCGGAGGAAGCGGCCGACGTCGCCATCCTCGGTGTTGCGCCAGAACTGCCAGTAGTCGTAGGGCGAGCGCATGTCGGGGTTGAGCCAGACCGCGCCTTCGGCGGTCTTGCCCATCTTGCCGCCCGACGATGTGGTGATCAGCGGCGTCGTGACGCCGAACACCTGCTTGTCGATGATGCGGCGCGTGAGGTCGATGCCGTTGACGATGTTGCCCCATTGGTCCGAGCCGCCGAGCTGGATGCGGCAGCTGTGCGAGCGGGCGAGCTCCAGGAAGTCGTAGGCCTGCAGCAGCATGTAGTTGAATTCGAGGAAGGTGTAGGGCTCCTCGTTGTCGAGGCGACGCTTGACCGTCTCCTGCGCGATCATCTTGTTGATCGTGAAATGCTTGCCGTAGTCGCGCAGGAACTCGATCCACTTGATCCTGTCGAGCCACTCGGCATTGTCGATCATGACGGCGTCGGTGGCCCCCGAGCCGAACTTCAGGAACGGCTCGAAGTTCTTCTTGATCGACGCCATATTGGCGGCGATTTCTTCGACGGTGAGGATCGGACGCGTCTTTTCCTTGTCGGTTGGGTCGCCGACCTTGGTTGTGCCGCCCCCCATCAGGACGATGGGCTTGCCGCCAGCCTGCTGCAGGCGGCGCAGGTTCATGATCTGGACGAGCGAGCCCACGTGCAGCGACTTCGCCGTGCAGTCGAAGCCGATATAGGCGACGGGCACGCCGCCGGCGCAGTAGGCGTCGAGGGCCTCGAACTCGGTCATCTGGTAGACGTGTCCGCGCCCGATCATTTCCCGGAGGAATTTGGACTTCGGCGGGGCTGGGAGATCCGAGAGTTTCACGAGAGGCTCCTAGTGGTCTGTCTGACCGGAGGCCATCTCACATCGCCGCCGGTCGTTGGCGGCATGCAAAGTTGCGCCGCTCGCTATTTCAGCGTGCGGTAGTAGTTCGAAACGAGTGAGACGCGGCGCGACATGGGCGCTAGATACGCAGCGCCGCCCCATACCGTCAAGCGATGGCCGGCCTAGGCCTTCGGCGGAGGCAGCAGCTTGGCGGCTTCCTTCGCCTCTTTGGCTTCCTTGGCTTCCTTGGTCGCTTTCTCGAAGGCCTTCATGCGCCGCTTGAGATAGACAGCCGCGGTCTTCTCCAGGTCTTCGAGCTTGTTCTGGAAGAAGTGGTTGGCGCCGGTGACGGTCGCGCGCTCGATGATCTCGCCTTTCTGGACACGGACCTTGGTGAGTGCGCGGTCGATGTCGGAGGGCGGGGCGACGACATCCTTGTCGCCCGAGATGATGATGCCGGAGGCCGGGCAGGGCGCGAGGAAGGAGAGGTCGTAGTGGTTGGCCGGCGGCGCCACGGCGACGAAGCCGTCGATCTCCGGGCGGCGCATCAGGAGCTGCAGGCAAATGTAGGCGCCGAAGGACGAGCCGGCGACCCAGCACTGGCTCGGGCTCTCGTTCAGCGATTCGAGATGGTCGAGGACGTAGGCGGCGTCCGACAGCTCGGCGACGCCGGCGTCGAACTGGCCCTGGCTGCGGCCCACGCCGCGGAAGTTGAAGCGCATGGTCGAGAAGCCGTGCGCCGAGAACATCTCGAACAGCGTGATCGTGACCGGATCCTGCATGGTGCCGCCCGCCTTGGGGTGCGGGTGCAGGATGAGAGCGATCGGCGGGTTTTCGCCAGGCGCGGGGGTATACCGCGCTTCGATCCGGCCAGCAGGTCCGGAGATGATGAGTTCGGCCATGGGGTGCTCGCAGTCGCCCGGAGAGGGGCGTCACTTTACGTTGTCACGAGGCGTCGGCGCCTCAAGGCGCCCGACAAACACCATTTCGGCCTCGCATTTCAAGCATTTCATGTGGTCCACCGGTGATCCGATTGAACCTCCGGCGCGTAAAGTCCGACGAATGCCAGGGAAATGCCCCAAGGGATGGGAAAAAAGCAGGTGTTTCATGCGTGTCGGTTCTAAAGGACGTTATGCGGTAATTGCGCTGATCGACGTGGCCCGCCATTCGGACAAGGGCCCGGCCCCCCTCGCAGAAGTGGCGGAACGACAGAAAATCTCCCTTTCCTACCTCGAACAGCTCTTCGCCATGCTGCGCAGGAGCGGCCTGGTGATCAGCTCGCGCGGGCCGGGCGGCGGCTACCGGCTTCAGCGCGCATCGGGAGAAATCTCGATCGGCGAGGTGTTCCGGGCGGTCGAGGAGACCGCTGGCCATGACCGCGACTGGCCGGGGATGAACGGCATCACCTCGGGCCTCTGGTCGGCGCTGGATGACCATATCCGCGACTTTCTGGAGAGCGTCACAGTGGCCGACGTGATGGCAGGGAAGCTCGCGGAACCCATCGCCAATGGCGCCGGGGCGGGCATGGCCAACGGCCTGTCGGCTGAAGCCAAACTGGCGTAAACACCCGGGGCATGAGCCCCGGGCCCCGTATCTACTGCGATTACAACGCCACAGCGCCGCTTCGCCCTGAAGCAAAGGCGGCGATGGCGCATGCGCTGGAGCAAACCGGCAATCCGTCCTCCGTCCATGCGGAGGGCCGGCGGGCGCGTGGCGTGGTGGAGGGTGCGCGGGAGGTGGTGGCCGCGGCGGTGGGCGCGTGCCGGGACGACATTGCGTTTACGAGTGGTGGGACGGAGGCGGTGGGGCTGGCGCTGCGCGGAGCGGTGCGCGCGGTGGAGAACGCGGTGCTGGTAGCCTCGGCGATCGAGCATGACGCGGTGACGACCATCGCGGCGCAGACCGCAGAGTGGCCAGTGCGTTCGGATGGAGTCGTGGATCTCGACTGGCTGAGGGCGCGGGTGAAAGAGATAGCGGCGCAGAGCGGGCGGCCGCTGGTGTCGCTGATGCTGGTGAACAACGAGACCGGCGTGATCCAGCCGGTGGCGGAAGCGGCCGAGATCGTGCACGCGGCAGGCGGGCTGCTCCACTGCGATGCGATCCAGGCGCTGGGGAAGATCGAGGTGTCGGTGGTGGATCTCGACGTCGACTACCTGTCGCTGTCGGCGCACAAGGTGGGCGGGCCGCAGGGGATCGGCGCGACCTATGTTAAGGGCGGCGCGCCGTTCGCGGCGGTGCAGACTGGCGGCGGGCAGGAGTTCGGGCGCAGGGCGGGGACGGAGAACGTCGCCGGTATCGCGGGGTTCGCGGCCGCCGCCGAGGCGGCGCTTCATGGGATGGGGGCCTATGTGGAGCTCGGCCAACACCGCGATCGGATGGAACAGCGCCTGAAAGCAGCCGCGCCGAGCCTCGTCGTACACGGCGCAAGCGCACCACGGGTTGCGGGTGTTTCGTGCTTCGGCGTTGAAGGTTTGCCTTCGGAGACCCAAATCATGGGTCTGGACCTCGCAGGGTTTGCCGTGAGCGCCGGTTCGGCGTGCTCGTCCGGCAAGGTAAAGCCCAGCCGCGTGTTGACCGCGATGGGCCTCAACGATACCGCCGCGCGATCGGCGATCCGGGCGAGCTTCGGCTGGGCCAGCTCATGGCAGGATTTCGATGCACTGGCCGATGCCTGGATAAAAATGGCGGCGAGGGCGCGGCCGCAACTGGTGAAGATGGATGCCCATGTCTGAAGGCAAGGAAACCATCGATAAAGGGACGATCGACGCTGCCCGCGCGCTCGAAGCGGACAGGTATGCCGAAGGCTTCATCACCGACATCGAGACGGAACTCGCGCCAAAGGGGTTGAACGAGGACACCGTCCGCTTCATTTCGGCCAAGAAGGAAGAGCCGGAGTGGATGTTGCAGTGGCGGCTCGAGGCTTTCGAGCGCTGGAAGGAAATGGTCGAGCCGACCTGGGCGATGGTTCACTACCCCGCCATCGACTACCAGGACGCGTACTACTACGCCGCGCCGAAGAACGCCGCGAAGTACAAGTCGATCGACGACGTGCCCCAGGAGATCCTCGACACCTACGCCAAGCTCGGCATTCCGCTGAAGGAACAGGAAGTGCTGCTCGGCGTCGACGGCGCGATGGAGACGGCCGCCGCCGCGCGCGAAACCCCACGGGTGGCGGTGGATGCGGTATTCGACTCGATCTCGGTGGCGACGACGTTCAAGGCGGAGCTGGCCAAGGCCGGCGTCATCTTCATGTCGATCTCGGAGGCGATCCGCGAATATCCCGATCTGGTGAAGCAGTATCTCGGCAGCGTTGTGCCGGTGACCGACAACTTCTTCGCGACGCTGAACTCGGCGGTGTTTTCTGACGGGACGTTCGTCTACGTGCCCAAAGGCGTGCGCTGCCCGATGGAATTGTCGACCTACTTCCGCATGAATGCGAAGGGCACGGGGCAGTTCGAGCGGACGCTGATCATCGCGGACGAGGGATCGTACGTCTCCTATCTCGAAGGCTGCACGGCGCCGATGCGCGACGAGAATCAGCTTCATGCCGCGGTGGTCGAGCTGGTCGCGCTGGCGGACGCGGAGATCAAGTATTCGACGGTGCAGAACTGGTGGCCGGGCGACGCCGAAGGCAAGGGCGGCATCTACAACTTCGTCACCAAGCGCGGCGACTGCCGCGGCGCACGCTCGCGGATCTCGTGGACACAGGTCGAGACCGGCTCGGCGATCACGTGGAAGTATCCGAGCTGCATCCTTCGGGGAGACGACAGCCAGGGCGAGTTCTATTCGATCGCTGTGACCAATGGCCGCCAACAGGCCGACACCGGCACCAAGATGATCCACCTTGGGAAGAACACGCGCTCGCGGATCATCTCGAAGGGCATTTCGGCAGGCAAATCGAACAACACTTATCGAGGGCTCGTTTCAGTCCATCCGAAAGCGGCGAAGGCGCGAAACTTCACCCAGTGCGACAGCCTGCTGATCGGTCATTCGTGCGGCGCCCACACCGTGCCCTATGTCGAGAACCGCCGCGCCGATGCGCAGCTGGAGCACGAGGCGACGACGACAAAGCTATCGGCCGACCAGTTGTTCTACGCGCGCCAGCGTGGGCTCGGCGAGGAAGAGGCCGTCGCCCTGCTGGTCAATGGCTTCGTGCGCGACGTACTGCAGAAACTACCGATGGAGTTCGCTGTAGAAGCGCAGAAGCTGCTTGAAGTGAGCCTCGAGGGAAGCGTGGGGTAGCGGATGCGCTGGGCGGGGGCACTGCTAACGGTTTCTCTGATTGGCCTTGGCGCCTGTTCCGATCCGATAACTGACGCGATTAACGTGACCGGCGTGTTCGGCGGTCGTGAGGCGGGCGTCAGCGGATCGTTGCCGAAGACGCGCGCGGCGATGCTCACGAAGCTGACTGAATACGGATATGAGCCGGATGATCCGGCGCGTTGTGTCGACGTGGAAAGCCTGGAGTGCGCCAGCATTTGGGCGCCTGAGATCGAGCGGGCTGATCGGGCCAGCGAACGGTTGCATTTCTTCAAGCGCGTCAACAAAAAGTACTCGGGCACGACCTACGGCCTTCTTGTGGACATAGCCGCTGACGGCGCAGTGTTGAATGCTACGGGTTACAAGTCTTTCGAGTGGGTGTTCTAGGAGCTCCCATGACCGTAACGACAAGCATCATCGATGTTGAACCGCTGGCGGGAGCGGGGATCGAGGTCTATTCGAAATGGCCTGATGTGGGGTCGACGATCCGGCGGACGTTCGATCGCCTCTACAAGCCGGGCGCCCTGACGCCCGGGCATGGGCACAACTTCATCCTCTATTCGAATGAGACCAAAGAAGGCGGAACGTTGCTGGTCGGCGTGCTCGACCGCTCGCCGGGCGGCGCCGATCCCGACGTGAAGGCCGCGCACATTCCAGGCGGCCGCGCCATCACGGCGACGCACTGGGGCAACTATGCCAACATGCGGTCGACCTATGACGTGCTGCATGCCGAGGTGAAGGCGAAGGGCCTGAAGCGGATCTGGATGTCGCTGGAAGTCTATGGCGACATGTATGACGATCCGGCGAAAGTGCGCACCGACATCTATCTCTATCTGGCGGTTGCAATCTGAGCGGGAAACAGAAGGGGGCCGCGATGGGTGTGCTGGGCGCCTTCCGGGAGACGATGACCGGGCGGTCCGCGCCGCAGGCGCCGGAGGACGTCGCCAAACTGCTCGACGGTTGCGTGATCGAGGCCTGCGCCGAACTCGGCCTCCGCGAGGCTGACATCTATTGCGGCGGTCAGATCGTCACGATGTTTCTGACGCCGGACCACGCATGGGAGGCGGTGATCGTCGGGCCGGACGCATATCAACTCTATCCGGGATTTATCAGCAGCGACGGCGGCTCGATCTCGTGGCCGAATGTCTGGGTCGCCGACAACTACAGCCTAGCGAAATTCGTCGATGCCCTGGAAGACGCGTTCAAAGAGGCGGCTGCGGCTGCCTGAACACCCGCCGAATTACTCCTCCGTAAGCTGGCGCGGGACCGGCAAGTGATCTAAGCCGTCGCTCGACAGCGAGGGTGTCACGCCATGAAAATCCGTCTTGCTATCTGCATCGCTGTGCTCGCGCTGGGCGCCTGTGCCAAGACCGAAACGGCGGGCGACGGCGAGACGCCGGGAATCGCAGCCAAGCGCATGCCGCTGCCGGATTGCTCGACGGTCGAGACCAAGGATGCCGGCGCGGATGGATGGAAGCATCCCGACTGCCGCCTGATGCTGGCCGACAGTTCTGGCCTTGCGATTGAGGCGCGCTACATGCCGGCCGAGGACGACTCAACCAAGGTGACCGTGCAGGTGGTGCAGCCCGGCGACGCCACGGCGCAGACCATCGAAGAGACGATGGGCAATACGTTCGAACCGGTGAGCCTCGACGACATCGACAAGGACGGCAAACAGGACATCCGCATTCCGCTGGAGACCGGCAACGTCAACACGGCCTGGGCGCTGTGGCGGCAGAAGGACGACAAGACGTTCGTGCGGATCGGCGAGCCTTCGGGCGTTTCGATCGAGAACACGGCCAGCGGCTATATCGCGGTGCAGGCGCGCTCCAGCGCCAATGAATGGGGTGTGTCGTTCTTCAAGCTGGAAGGCGACGAGCTGAAACCGATCGTCACGGCCGACGTGACCGCCAGGGGCGAGCCGGACAAGATCACCGGCGTCGATTGCACGCTGACGGACGATGGCGGGCTGGCGTCCACCGGCCTGGAAGCCAAGGCGGCCGAGGCCCAGTTCTGCGCCGAACCCGTGGTCGTGGAAATCTTCAAGTAGGCTTCAGCCCGCGCCTATGGACTTTAACGTCCCATAAGACCAAAGAACCCGCGAGCCCCGCGCCGCAAGCCTCGAACAGCCGGCGCGCAGGGCTTATCTAGAGGGTCTGGAGCCGCAGAGCTCCACGTTTACAGGCGTTTGATGCTCGAACTCGTGAATCTCCATGCGCGCGTCGTTCCGGAGGACGGCCCAGCGCGCGAAATCCTGAAAGGGGTTTCGCTCAAGGTTCCGAAAGGCGAGGTGCACGCCGTGATGGGCCCGAACGGCTCGGGCAAGTCGACGCTAGGTTATGTGCTGACGGGGCGGGATGGCTACGAAGTGGCGTCCGGCTCGGCGACCTTCGAGGGCGAGAACCTGCTGGCGCTTCCGCCGGAGGTGCGTGCGGCCAAGGGCTTGTTCCTGTCCTTCCAGTATCCGATGGAGATCGCCGGCGTGCCGGTGATGACATTTGTTCGCGCGGCGCTGAACGCCCAGCACAAGGCGCGGGGCGAGCCGGAAATTTCAGCGCCCGATTTCCTGAAAGCATCGCGCGTGGCGGCGGAGAAGCTGCGTATCGATCCGGAGATGCTGAAGCGGCCGCTCAATGTCGGGTTCTCGGGCGGGGAAAAGAAGCGGCTGGAAATCTACCAGATGCTGATGCTTCAGCCGCGCTTCATGATCCTGGACGAAACCGACTCCGGTCTCGACATCGACGCGCTGAAAGTCGTGGCCGACGGGGTCAACGCGCTGCGCTCGGCCGATCGCGCGATGCTGATCATCACGCACTACCAGCGCCTGCTCGACTATATAAAGCCGGACCGCGTGCACGTGCTTTCCCAGGGCCGCATCATCAAGTCGGGTGGACCTGAACTCGCCCATCGCCTCGAGAAGGAAGGCTATGATGGCGTGGTGGGGGAGAAGGCCTGATGGCGACGCCGGTCTCTGCCCTGCATCCGCCGCGCAGCGAGGAAGAAAGTGCGCTTGCGGTGCGATATGGCGGGCTGCCTGCTGATGTTGAGCGGCGCAAGGCGTTTGAAGCATTCTCGAAGACCGGCCTACCGCATCGCCGCCTCGAAGGCTGGCGCTGGAGCGATGTTCGCGCCGCGCTGAAATTCGCGACGGCAGAATCCGAGGACGACGCCAAGGCGGCCGACCTGTTCGCGCCGCTAGGCGGCACGGTGTTCGAATTTCGCGATATTGGCGCCGACATTCCCCCGGATGGAGCCGGTGTTCGCGTCACAAAGTCGAGCAAGCCGGAGTTGATGGACTGGGCGGGCGAGGCGCCGCTAGCTGCTTTGGCGGTAGCGCTGTCAGATGCACCGGCCGCGATTGGAATTGAGATTGGGAAGGGCGCCGGTACGGTGCGGCTGTCCTTCATTTCCGGTTCGCCGGGCCAGTCGCGGCACATACGCGTGCGGGTGCTTGAGGGTGTCGAGGCGACGGTCGCCGAGACCTATCTCGGCGCCCGAGCTTTCACCAACGTGACGATCGAGTACATGCTCGATCCGGGCGCTGTGCTGAATCGGCTGACGTTCCAGTCCGGCGGCAAGAGCGCTGTGCAGGCGTCGACCGCGCATGTGCGGCTCGGAAAGGGCGCGCGGCTGGTCCAGACGGCGCTGGCGTTCGGCGCGCGGCTGGCGCGGCTGGAGACGCGGGTGACGCATGAGGCCGGCGGATCGGAGGCCATTCTCAACGGCGCCTATCTGGTGCGCGACGGGCTCCATGCCGACCTCACCAGCCATGTGGTGCATGAGGCGCCGGGCTGCGTGACGCGCCAGACCGTCAAGGGTGCGGCGCGCAAGGGCGGCCATGGCGTGTTCCAGGGAAAATTCCTTGTGGAGCGTGCAGCACAGAAAACCGACGCCAAGATGCAGCATCACGCTCTGCTTCTGGAGGACGGCGCGGAGGTGAACGCCAAGCCGGAACTCGAGATCTACGCCGACGATGTGCAGTGCGCGCATGGCAATACTGCGGGCGCTATCAACGCCGATGCGCTGTTCTATCTGCGCCAGCGCGGCCTGCCCGAGCACGAGGCGCGGGCGATGCTGACCGAGAGTTTCATCGCCGAAGCGTTCGCCGCCGCCGAGCCGAGCGTGGCGGACCTGATGATGCGGGAGGCGCGGCGCTGGCTGCTGGCGCCGTCATGACATTCGACCCCGCCGCGGTCCGCAAGCAGTTTCCGATCCTTGGCCGGACCGTTCATGGCCATCCGCTGGTCTATTTCGACAACGCCGCTTCGGCGCAGAAGCCGATCGCAGTGATCGAGGCGATGTCGAACGTGATGCGCGGCAGCTATGCCAACGTGCATCGCGGGCTTCACACGCTGGCGAATGAGACGACACAGGCTTATGAGGACGCGCGCGAGGCGGTGCGGCGCTTCATCAATGCAGGGTCGGTCGAAGAGATCGTCTTCACCAAGGGCGGGACGGAGGCGATCAACATTGTCGCCGCCGGCATTGGGGCATCGGTCAAGCCGGACGACGAGATCGTGCTGTCGGTGATGGAGCATCACTCCAACATCGTTCCGTGGAATTTCCTGCGCGAGCGCAAGGGCGCGGTTCTGAAGTGGGTCGAGGTGCTGCCGGATGGTTCGCTCGACATGGAAAGCCTCGGCAAGCAGCTATCTAGGAAGACGCGGTTGCTGGCGCTGACGCATATGTCGAACGTGCTGGGCACTGTGCCGGACGTGAAGCGTGCGATCGAGATGGCGCATGCCGTTGGCGCCGACGTGCTGCTCGATGGATGCCAGGCGGTCGTCAACATTGGCGTTGATGTCCGGGCGCTGGATGCGGACTACTACGCGTTCACCGGGCACAAGCTCTACGGGCCGACCGGCATCGGTGTGCTCTATGGCAAGCGCGAGAAGCTGGAGGCGCTGCCGCCGTTCGAGGGCGGGGGTGAAATGATCGAGACGGTGACGCGCGAGCGTGTGACCTACAATGCGCCGCCGCACCGCTTCGAGGCCGGCACGCCGCCTATCGTCGAGGCGATCGGGCTGGGCGCTGCGATCACATGGGTCGAGGGTCTGGATCGGCCCGCCATCTACGCCCACAAGCAGGCGCTGCTGCAAAAGGCGGTGTCGGCCCTGCACGGGATCAACGGCTTAACCATTCATGGAACAGCGCCCGGGAAGGGCCCGGTGCTCACGTTTTCGCTACAGGGCGCCCACCCGCACGACATCGCCCAGATCCTGGACCGGCAGGGTGTGGCGATTCGCGCCGGCCATCATTGCGCCCAGCCTTTGATGTCCCATTTAGGTGTTACTGCTACAGCCCGGGCGAGCTTTGCACTGTATAATACCGCCGATGAAATCGACGTCTTCGTGGAGGCGCTTTCCAAGGCCCGAGCGATGCTGTCATAGAGTGGGTAATGGCTGACGATCTGAGACATGAACTGATCGACGCTAACGCCGCTCCGGCCAAGGCTGGAGAGGGCGAGGCGAAGCCGTCGGCCATTCCGCAGGAGGAGCTGGATCGGATCACCGACGAGCTGATCCAGGAACTGAAGAAGGTCTACGATCCGGAGATCCCGGTCGACATCTATGAGCTGGGCCTGATCTACAAGGTCGACATCAATGATGACCGGCATGTCGATATCGAGATGACGCTTACTGCTCCGGCATGCCCGGTTGCTGGCGAAATGCCCGGCTGGGTGGAGGACGCCGCCCGCAAGGTTCCGGGCGTTAAATCGGCCAAGGCCAATCTTGTTTTCGACCCGCCCTGGGACCCTTCGCGCATGAGCGACGAGGCCCGGCTCCAGCTAAACATGTTGTAAGCAGGTTTCGGGATACTCATCTAATCGCCATGGCCAGACGTCCTCGCCCCAAGGTTGTGACCCTTACCGACGCCGCAGCGGCGCAGGTTCGCGAACTCATGGCCGAAAAGGGCGCGGGCTTGTTGCGCGTGGGTGTGAAGAACGCCGGGTGCGCGGGCATGGAGTACACCATGTCCTACGCTGATGCGGCCGACCCGAATGACGAACGGGTGGACGACAATGGCGTATCCATCGTGATCGACGCGAAGGCCGTGCTGTTCCTGCTCGGCTCGGTGATCGACCACGAGGTGACGGCGCTGCACACCAAGTTCACCTTCCGCAACCCGAACCAGACCGACGCCTGCGGCTGCGGCGAAAGCGTCACCATCGTTCCGGCTGCCGCAGCGGAGTAGCGGCGAACGTGTCTTGAAATAGTCCGGCCCGGCGTTGTGCGTCGGGCCGTTTTGATTCACGCAGCAGGCTGACGGAAGGCAGGCGCGCCGGTCATTAGAGCGGCGAGGCGGCGTTCCGTGGCCATGCCAAGTGAAGTCCAGGTTTCGGCGGAGAAGTGTTCAACCCGGCCATAGGCGAGGCGCATCATGCCATCCGATCCCGGATCGGCAGGCCGGCCGACGGCAGGCGAGACGCCCTCTTTCTCGATCGGATCGAACACCAGCCGGTCGGATGTCTCATCGGCCGCGCCGCACATCCACGCGCGGCCTTCGGGCGCGATAGCGTCGATCAGCAGCATTCCGCGTGCGATCCCTGGTCCTGCGCCGGCGAGCTGTTCGACATGCCATTCGTCGCGCCGGGGGGCGCCGCTGGCGATCCAGACCCGCTCGTTGGGGCGTTGCTTGGCAAGTTCTTCGGCCTTCCAGCGCTGGGTGTCGCGGATCGCAGGCTCGGTGGGCTGGACGTCCAGCCAGGTTTTCAGCTCGGGCAGCCAGAAGTCCGGCGTGTAGCGGGTGGATCGGCCGGCAAGGAACGATCTCGGCTCATAGACATGGGCGATCCCGAGCGCATCCAGGAAGGCCGCCCAGCGGGCCGTGAGCTTCGAGCGATAGGAAACGCCCCTGTATATGGCCGGTGTGGCCTGCGGGTCGGCATTGGCGCCCTGACTATGAAAATCGAACGGCATGGCGGCCTCGCGATTTCGATCCCATAATCGGCATGGGAATCACCTGAATCAATGTTCCCTAAATGTTCTCATTCCGTCAAGCGGGTGGAACAGGCCGTTTTTCGTGGGTTCAGCGGGTCCGGAACCAGCCGGTCAGCGACACACGGCCCTTGGCTGCGAAGCTGGACACCTGGCTCACATGATGGGGTGTCGGCACCCGGAATAGCGACAGTGCGTTGAACTTCGGCGCGTAGCTGCGGGTGACATTGCGGCGGGCGTCGAGGAATTGCAGCTGCCCGCCCCAGGTCGGCGACCAGCCTTCGGTGAGGCCGAGCACATAGGCCAGTTTCCGGTTCTTGTCCGGCGCATCGTCGGTATGGACGGTGAGGAAATGCCCGGCCGAATAACGTGTCGCCTGCATGTCGCAGAAATCCGTCGCCTCGCCCGTGACCTGGCGTACGAAGCCCCGAACCGCCTCCGAATTCATCGTCTCGTGGATCGCCGCCAACAGCGTGTGCTCAAGCTGTCCCGCCTCGGCGATGTCGGTCGCGGGGTAGTTCTCGTAGAGATACTGGAAGCCGTGAGCCGCGTTCTTCTTCACTTCTTCGCGGATGGCGGCGAGCCGGGGCTCGCCCATGACTGCAAGCTGGGCCGCTGGCAGGTCGACGTGGCGAGCTCCGCTGTTCAGCACCAGGCGCCAGTCGAGCGAAGAGAGACTTTCGGCGAGTTTTTTCACGTCCGGCGATTCGAGAAAATCCTCGATCTGCAGCCGCCCCGCTTCCGCAAAGCGTTTCGACAAAGCGTGGGCGTCGAGCCGGGAGTTGAGGCGCAGGGTTCGCATGAACCGCTTTCTGGCAAAGCTTTGGACTGAGGCCAGAAGGCTGTAGCGTCGCAGGCCTGCCAGGAGGATTGGGATGGTGCTGTCGCCGGGGTTCACGGACTATGTCGAGGAGCTGATCGCGGGCTTCGGCAAGGTCGAGATCAGGCGGATGTTCGGAGGGGCAGCCATCTATCGAGGCGGCGTCGGCTTCGGGATCCTCGATGACGACGTCTTCTTCATCAAGGCGGACGCAGCTTTCGGGACGGAGCTCAAGAAACAGGGCTGCCGCCCCTGGAGCTACTCGGTGAAGAAGGACGGCACGGTGCGCGACATCGCTTACTGGAGCCTGCCGGACACGGCGGCCGACGATGGCGATGAAGCC
>Ga0210377_10002234_pt1 | contig 17102 bp, 15 predicted proteins | sample PLM4_65_b1redo_FD_155480 | JGI IMG/M metagenome (GOLD analysis project Ga0210377, IMG submission 155480) | Groundwater sediment microbial communities from an aquifer in East River, Colorado, USA - PLM4_65_b1 redo | ecosystem: Environmental > Terrestrial > Soil > Riparian zone | place: USA: East... | reverse complement strand
AGGCTGACTGCATCCACGATATGCTGATAACCCGTGCAACGACATAGATTGCCGGAAAGCGCATGTCGGATTTCATCTTCTGTCGGATTTGGGTTCTCCTTGAGGAAGGGAACGAGTGTCATCAAGATGCCAGGTGTACAGTAGCCGCATTGCAAACCATGTGCTTCCCAGAAGGCTTGTTGGATTGGATGAAGCCCGCCCTCTATCCTCCCAAGATTGGGGGAAGATAATCCTTCAACAGTTGTGATGTTATGGCCATCCGCTTGCACTGCAAACATCAAACATGAACGCGCCGACTCGCCATCGAACAAAATTGTGCAGGCTCCGCAGACACCATGTTCACAGCCGACGTGCGTACCGGTGAGTCCGAGTTCGTGACGCAGGAAATCACTGAGCAACAAGCGCGGCTCCACTTCGCGCTTATAAGCTTTTTCGTTGACGGTCATGGTTACAGGTATTGTTTGTGTCATCTCAGGATTTCCTTTTCACGCCGCCGCCTTGAAAAGCCGAAGGTGGACGGCGGCTTGAGCATCAGTGGATCGCGTCATGGCAAGTCTCCCGCGCGCTGCATGGCTTGTTTCAATGCTTTCTTCGTCAACACATTTGCCAAATGACGTTGGAACTCAGGTGAAGTATGTATATTTCCAAAGGGATTGATCTCCTTTTCGCCCGCCAACCCTGCCGCAGATTCAATCAACTGATCATTTATCTTTTCGCCCTCCAATAGCCTGGCGGCTTCTTTCGCATCCACGGGTCCATCGCCGGCATTCAAATAAACCAATTTCGCTCGTTTGCATTTTCCATTTTCATCCAGGGTTACCAAAGCAGCGACACCCATCAATGCATAATCGCCGGCGCGCGGCGCAACCTCCAGAAATGACCAGCCTGTTCGTGGAGACATAAATGGCAATTCAATCTCGACCAGGATTTCATCCAGCTCGAGTGCTGTCGTGAACATACCAACGAAAAATTCCTGCGCATCGATCCAGCGTTCGCCTGAAACATTTTTGGCTTTCAACCTGGCATTCAGCGTCAGCATGAGCACAGGCAGCTCAGCGGCTGGGTCGGCATTGACGATGCTCCCGCCAATCGTGCCGCGATTTCGGATCTGTGGATGAGCAATGAACGAAGCAGCCTCCGTCAAAAGCGGAGTCCGCTTCGCGATGGAAGGGTCAAATTCCAAATGCCGTTCACGTGTCATTGCGCCGATGCGAACCGTCTCACCCTCCTCGCGAATAAAACCCAGTTCACCTACTCGATTCAAATCAATTAACATGCCTGGCTGAACCACACGGAAATTCATCGCGGGCACCAGGCTTTGTCCGCCCGCCAGGATCTTCGCTTCACCTGTATGTTGATTCATCAGATCCAATGCTCGTTCGAGTGAATCGGGAACGTAATATTCAAAAGGAGCAGGTTTCATTGATGAGCCTCAAATTTAATTAGTGGGATGTAAATCCATTTCGATCTTCTCCACCCCTGGCACGCACTGCCCGACCTGATTTTGATCGGTTAGGAAATCCCATACCTTCTCCCGTGGTGCGTGAATTGTGACATCGCCCTTGAGCAACATTTTGTTTTTCCCTTTCAATTTGGGAATGATCGATGCAAACACTACCGAAGTATGCAAGCAATAGGATTATTTTCGTCTGATTATAACGCAGGGAGTCGCTGTTACAACGGTTTTCAGCCGGGCAAAGAGCCTGTTTTTGCGAATTCAAGCCAAAATCAGACAAAACCCCGCGTCTTTATCCCAATACTGGGGTTATCCAAATTAACATGTTTTTCACTCGGACCCATTTGATCCCGACCTGGTTGTCAGGCTCAGCGGTAGAGAGCGGCCTGGAAGATTCTGTGTTTTTGATCGTCATGCAGGGGATTTGCATGACGATTTTTATTCGGAGGTGAACATGGAGTTTGAGTCAATCTAACTTGTCCCCGTTCACTCATCTATTAATATCTTCAAAGAGGAGAATGTTACCATGGCAACTAATAACAAGGTAATGGGCTATCTGCCCAATGATACGCCCCCAACTGGTCAAATGATCTTATTGGGCTTTCAGCATGTGCTGACCATGTTCCCGGCCACCGCGTTTGTAGCCGCATTGTGCGGGTTCCATATAGGCACTGTGCTGACTCTCTCAGGCGTGGGCACGATTGTGGCCCTGCTACTTTCCAAATGGAGGATCGGCAAGTTTATTCCATTGTTCTATGGCTCCAGTTTTAGTTACATTGCGGCCTATCAAACCATCGCCACGACAATGACAGGGAGCCCACCTGCATTTGGGACACCCCTGCCAGACAATGTTATAAGCACCATTCAAGCTGGCATTGTGGTTACTGGTCTCCTGAACATCGTGATCGGACTTATCATTCGAGCGGTTGGCAAGGAAAGAATCGATATGGTTCTGCCTCCCATCGTCACTGGCTCGGTGGCTGCCATCATCGGCTTCGGTCTGGCCTTTGCAGCTTTGGGTCTGGTGGCAGCGAATTGGGGGGTTGGAATCATTACCCTGATTTCGACGATCCTGTTCTCTGTATACCTCCAAAGCCGGGGTTTTCTCGGTATGATCCCTGTCATCCTGGGTGCGGTGGTAGGTTATATTTTCTCGGCAATCGTTCAGCCCGGGTCAGTGAGTTTTGCTGCAGTCGACGCCGCTCGATGGTTTGCCGTCCCACATTTCACCTTCCCCACGTTTAGCGGAGCTTTGGTCGGCACAGCCATCTTCAGCGTCTCAGTCATGGCAATTGCCACCATACCCGAATCCACCGCCCACCTCTATCAAATCAGTTTGTATGTGGACCGTTTTGCAAAAGATGCAGGCCGCGAAAAATATGAGTTGGACGAAAACATCGGCTTTAACCTGGTTCTGGATGGCGTGGATGACACCATGAAGGGTTTGTTCGGCGCTACCGCAGGCACAAATTATGGTGAGAACAACTCACTCATGGCCATCACTCGCAACTATTCCGGCCCTGCTCTCATCGCAGCCGGTGTGATCGCAGTATTGCTTGGCTTTGTGGGCAAGCTTGCCGGACTGATCCAAACCGTCCCGCTTGCTGTCAGCGGCGGTCTGGCGATCTATCTCTTCGGCGCGATCGGGATGCAGGGCATCGCCCTCATGCAGGAGCACAAAGTGAGCATGTTCGACCCGCGCAACCTGGCTGTTGGCGCCACCATTATGGTGGTTGGCATCGGCGGCAACATCGGTTATCCGAACGGTCTCCTGCCAATCCCTTTCCTGCAAGGAGCTTTCCCCAGCGGTCTGCCCGCTATCGCAACTGCTGCAGTGCTGGGCATTTTACTCAATGCGATCTTTTTGATCTTCAAGCCACCCATGATTGCAACAGAAGTGCTTGAAGGAGCAGCGGCTGCGGCAGACGATTAGTATCGTGCCAGGTTAAATTTTTGGGACGGCCGGTTGGCTGTCCCATTTTTGTTTTGCTTTCTAATGTATTATTGCCTTATCTTTCCCGCTGATTGATCCAGTAGCTCAATAACAAAAATCCGATTCCCCCCAAAATTCCCGTTAGGTGAAACGGCAGGAAATTCATTACATCCACTGATTGGTGTACAACCAACTTCATATAGAAATAAGGCAGCCATACGAGGATTCCGAGAAAGATCATGGCGTGACCTATACTGCGCCATACATCTTTTTTCGGGGCAGCCAGGCCCAACTCCCTGCGAGCCAGTGAACGTACACGAGACCCGCCAATAACGCCAATCAAATGAAATGGCAGGAACATAAACAGGGAAGGCTTTTCTCCTGTGATTCTCAAAACGATGAACGGCATCCAGGTTAGAACGCCCAACCAAATTAACACAACACCTAAACGAAAACGCATCAAAGCCGAATTATTAATCAATTCCCTGGTTAACATGTGTGAAAAGCCTCCGTTGCGGCGGCAATCGTCGCGTCAATTACATCGTCTGTGTGCATGATCGAAACAAATCCCGCCTCGAATTGCGAAGGTGCGAGATAGACTCCATTCTCCAACATCTTCTGGAAAAATTTCCCGAAGCGGACTTTATCCGCGCATTTGACAGTGTTCCAGTCAAAAGGTCTTGTTTCGCTGAAGAATGTCGTGAACATTGTGCCCACTCGCGTTTGCTGGATGGGAACTCCGGCTTTGGTCGCAGCGGATGAAATGCCCGCTTCCAACCGACCCGCGGCTTGCTCCAGTTTCTCCCAGCATTTCTCTTCCCTTAGCAGACTCAGAGTCGCGATGCCCGCGCTCATGGCAAGTGGATTGCCAGCCAGTGTCCCAGCCTGATACATTGGTCCCGCGGGCGCGACCAGTTGCATGATCTCTTTCTTCCCGCCATACGCGCCGACGGGAAGTCCCCCACCGATGACTTTGCCAAGTGTCGTCAGATCAGGCTTGATGTTGTAAAGAGTCTGTGCGCCGCCAGGATGGACGCGGAAACCTGTCATGACTTCATCGAAGATAAGTACACTTCCTTCACGTAATGTAATTTCGCGCAAGCCTTCAAGGAATCCTGGTTGAGGAGGAACAACTCCCATATTTCCAGCAACGGGTTCCACGATGATCGCCGCGATCTGTTCGGGGTATTTCTTGAACAAGGCTTCGACAGAATCGAGATTGTTGAAATCTGCTACCAGCGTATCTTTGACCGTATCCGCTGGCACACCAGGAGAATCTGGCAAACCAAGGGTGACAACTCCCGAACCTGCCTGCACCAAAAGCAGATCCGCGTGACCGTGATAACAACCGTCAAATTTGATGATCTTGTCACGTTTGGTGTACGCACGCGCCAGACGCAACGCCGACATCGTCGCTTCTGTCCCTGAGTTAACAAAGCGGATCATCTCGATATTTGGCATAAAGTCCATCACACTTTTCGCCAGTTCGATCTCCAGCGGACTCGGCGCACCATAGGATGTCCCTTTACATGCGGCTTGTTGGATTGCATCCACGACTTTCGGATGCGCGTGTCCCGTGATGAGTGGCCCCCATGAGAGGACGTAATCAATATAACGATTGCCATCCACATCAAAGAGATAGGGTCCTTCGCCGCGTTCGATGAAGAGCGGCTGTCCGCCTACAGCGCGGAAGGCGCGCACAGGTGAGTCCACGCCGCCGGGGATAAGTTCTTTCGCCTGCGTAAATAGTTCAATCGATCTGTTGATGTTCATAAATCTCCTAATGAAGACCATGTAGTGCGACATTCATGTCGCCTCTGCGAGATAAATCTCGCGTTACTTGTTCAACCGCAAGTTCACCCGAATGAATACAATCAGGAATGCCGATACCGCGATAGCCGTTACCTGCCAGTGCGAGACCAGGGTGGTTTTCAAGAGCAGTGTCAATTTGTTTTAGTTTGTCGGGATGACCCAAATTGTATTGTGGCATGGCGCTTTCCCACATAAAGACGCGTGAGAGGATGGGTTCGACGGTGATGCCCATGGTTAAGTTCAGTTCTTCTCTGGCAAGTTCAAGCAATTCATTTTCATTCCATGGGATGTCCTGTCCTGCACGTCCAACAAACACGCGAATCAGGGCATATCCATCCGGAGCGCGGTGAGGAAATTTGGTGGATGTCCACGTGCAGGCGAGGGCTTTGCGTCCCTCCCGGCGCGGGATGACGTAACCGTATCCATCAAGCGGACGCGGCAGGTCACTCTGCCGGTACGCGAGGGAGACGGTGGCGGTCGAAACGTAGGGAATGCTTTGTAAAACGGAAGCAAGCGTGGGGTCGAAAGATTCGAGCAGAGTCCCGCTGATGGGCGCGGGGGTGGCGAGGATCACGGAGTCAGAGTCGAGGATTGAACCATCTTCCAATTCCACAAGAAAGCGTGAGGCGTGTTGCGTGAGACGTATTACGCGAGTGTTGAGGCGAAGGTCAGCATTTTGAAGTTGAACAAGGAGCGCTTCGACAATTTCGGCGAGACCGGTGGTGGGTGTGAGAAACGCCGAGCGCGAGCCAGGAACGGAGTCCGACGACTCCTGTCGTCGGTGCGAAGTCTCCCGACTTCGCACTCCATCAGACATTTTCTTGCGCATGGCGATCGCGCCGCGTGCGAGACTTCCGTGATTGAGTTCGAGATCGCGCAGATATGGGAACGTGGACGCAAGCGAAAGTTGATCGCCGTCGCCCGCGTAGATGCCAGACATGAGCGGCTCGATAAGATTCTCGTACGCCGCGCGTCCAAGCCGGCGACTGACGAACGTACCTAGTGATTCGTCGCCGTTGAGCCGGTGAGGCGGGAGGATGAAGTCGAGTCCCATGCGCGCCTTTCCAAACCATGAGAGCAAACCGGATCGCAGAATGGAGGGGATGTCAGATGGAATCATCATCGCAAGCCCGTCAGGGAGTGGAAGCAGACGGCCTTTGTTGAGGACATATGTGTTGCGTTGATTTGGATTCGTGCCATGCAGTCGTTCGACGAGTCCAAGTTCCTTGCAAAGCGCGACGCCCCAGGGTTTGGTCGCGAGGAATGTGTCGGGTCCACCTTCGATGATGAATTGACCGTCGTTGAACGCGGCGCGGTCGGTTGTGATCTTGCCGCCCCAGCGCGAATCGGCTTCGAGGAGGGTGATATGTGCATCAGGAACCTTCTTTTTTGCGTAATACGCGGCGGAGAGTCCCGCAATGCCGCCGCCAATGATGACGATCTCGACAGGAGCATTCGAGACAGGTGTATGACTCATAACCAACCCGATTCCTTTGCTTTTTCACGGACCGATTGTGCCAGTCCATCGATCATTTCAGGCGCGGTGTTGAGCATTTCAATGCGCTCAAGATGTACACCCAGTTGTTTTGCAAGTTTTTGATAAACGATGTCAATGTCGTAAAGGATCTCGACGTGCTCGCAGACGAAACCGATAGGACAAAGCAGGATATTGCGCTTACCTTCTGAGGCAAAGCATTCAATGACCACTGACGCATCGGGTCCCAGCCAGGGTTCGGTGGAGATAGCCGCTGACTGAAAAGCGAATTCATGGGGATGTGTTCCAAGACGTTCCATCACAGCGGAAACCGTCTCGCGCAACTGGATGGGATACGGATCATTCCATTCCAAAATCTTTTCCGGAAGGCTGTGCGCAGTGAAAATGATCGGAACTTCCGCGCGAACATCCTGGGGAAAGTGTTGAAGCGCGGCGCGCACGCGACCAGCGAGCGCATTCAAGTATCCAGGCTGTAGATGCCAATCTTCAACGCGCGAAAACGAGATGGGTAAATTGGCTTCATCGACCTTCTTGTAATAAGCGCCAATGCTCATGCGTGAATAATGGGGTGCCATGACCAGGCCAACCGCGTGCTGGATGCCTTGCGCCTGCATTTCTGCGAGCGTGTCTTTGATATACGGATGCCAGTGACGCATTCCAACAAAGGCTTTGAATTCCTGCCCGTTCGTATTCAACGCGGATTCAAGCGCGGACGCCTGTGCCTGGGTCTGTTCCAAAATGGGCGAACGTCCGGCAATTTCGCGGTAACGTTCACGCACTTCGTGAATGATCTCTGGCGCGGTGGGACGATATCCGCGCACGTCCAGCAGATACGGTTCAACCTCGTCGATGTTATTGGGTCCGCCATAAGCCATGACAAGGACGCCTATCATCGTACATTAACTTTCTCAGAAGAAAACTCATGAACCATATCCACGACAGCTTTGACATTATCCACCGGGGTATTTTGCAAAATGCCGTGACCAAGATTGAAGATGTGACCCGGGCGGCCATTCGCGCGTTGGAGAATATCGTGGACGCGCGACTTAATTTCAGGAAGTGGCGCGAAGAGCGTGATGGGATCAAGATTCCCCTGAACGGCGACATCGTCTCCAAGCAGGGACCAGCCATCGTCGAGCGGGATGCGCCAGTCGAGTCCGATGACGTCTCCGCCTGCGCGTTTCATCAAGGGGAGAAGAGTCGTCGTGTTTGTGCCAAAGTGGATGACCGGCACGTTTTCATTTTTTGCGGCTTGTAAAATATATTGCGAATAGGGCAAAACAAATTTTTCATAATCCTGCGGACTGAGCGCGCCGACCCACGAGTCGAACACCTGCACGGCTTGTGCTCCTGCACGGATCTGCGCCACAAGATAATCAGCGAGGACGATTGAGAGTTTATCCATTAGCGTGTGCCAGATTTCAGGCGCAGAATACATCATCGTTTTTGTTTTCAGGAATTCGCGTGACGAACCACCTTCGATAATGTATGAAGCGACCGTGAACGGGGCGCCGCAAAAGCCGATTAAAGGGATGCCGCTCAAAGTCCCGCGCAGGATGCGGATCGCGTCCATCACGTAGCCGAGATCTGATTCGGCGTCGAAAGGCTTCATCGCCCGAACATCCTCCAGCGTCCGAACCGGCGAACCGATCACGGGTCCCTCACCTTTCGCAAACTCCAGCCCGAGTCCGAGCGGGATGACAGGGAGCAGAATATCGGCGAAGAGAATCGCAGCATCCACACCCAACGCGCGGACGGGTTGCAGAGTCACTTCCGCCGCAAGTTCAGGATGCTGACAAATTTCGATCAGCGTATACTTCTCGCGGATGAGGCGGTATTCGGGCATGTAACGCCCTGCCTGACGCATAAACCAGACAGGTGTGGCGTCCACGGACTGACGATGGCAGGCTTGTAAAAAACGGCTGTTCATTTCCATAAGGCAAGAGTCTCTTCCGCAGGGTGATAGATCCCTGTGTGCAACGGTGTGTCACGCAATGTGTAACGACGCGCTTCGGTGTCGCGCAGTTCATTGACCAGATCAGAGAAACGGGTCAGGTCATCGGTTTCGTACACAACGACAAACTCCTGGTTTTGTAAACCGAAGGAATAAAGAAGCAACTGACTGATGTCGTCATATTGTTTGCCGATGCGAATATGCTCGTTCATCATGCCCTGTCGCGCCTCACGGCTCATCAAATACCATTCTGTTGTTTTGGAAAACGGATAAATGATGAGGTAAGGCTTTCGCTCCTCGGAGAACGGATCAATCTCCTGTTTGGAGCGCGCCTTTGAATACTGCGACGGGCGTGTAAATCCCCAAAGCGAGTCCTTAATATCGATTAGATGACGAAAAGGACTATTCGCCGCACCATATTTCTTGAAAAATACAGCCGCATCCTGCTTATCGTCCGCCATGGTCGCAGACCAGATAATAAGGTCAATACCGCTTTCGGTGGATTGGAGAATGTCTACTTTTTGCGAAGCCCCGCAAAGACCTGCCAGCCATTTCCTATGAAATTCCGCGCGCTCCTGCGATGAGAGGGACCAATATGCATCCTTGAAAGCGACCAGTGCATAATGATTGAGCGTGCGGTGTAAAACTTCCCCGGTGGTAGTGTCGTCCATTTAATTAAGCCGCCTGTGGAATATAGGAACAAGCGGGATCGGTTTCGAGATAGTCTCCCGTAATTCCATACGCGCGCCCGCGTTGACCGCCGCAAACGTCGCGATATTCGCAGATGCCACAGCGACCTTTGATCTTGTCGGGAGTACGCAGGTCAGTAAAAATTTGCGAGTGACGATACACATCGATCACATCGTCCGTGCGGACATTGCCCGCCGTGATTGGCAAAAAGCCAGAGGGCTGGATATCGCCGACGTGTGAAATAAACAGAAAGCCATTTCCGTCATTGACGCCGCGCGTCGGGCGATTGAGTCCATCCGCATATTGGAAACCTGCGCCCTGGAAAGTGACGGGTTTATCGCTGCCTTGTTCGGCGCGTTTGCGTTCAATAACCACACGGCGATACATGGGCGCGGCCGTGGACTTAATGTCAAATGGCGCGTTCTTGGACAGGTCATAAAGCCAGTTGAAAGTGCGTTCGTGTTCTTCAGCAGAGATCATATTGCTCGCTTGCGCACGACCCGTTGGGACAAGGAAAAACAATGACCATTGCACCGCGCCGACCTCCTGAATAAAAGGCACCATTTCGGGCAGGCGGTTATGGTTATGTTTGGAAACAGTCGTATTAACCTGTACGCTTAACCCGGCTTTTTGCGCATTTCTCAAAATGTCCATCGTGCGTTCCCATGAACCGTTGACCTGCCTGAATTCATCATGTGTCGCGGCATCGGGGGCATCGAGGCTCAACGCGATACGGCGGATGCCAGCCTCATGCGCCTGCTTGAGTCGCTCGATGGTTGGCAGGGCCGTGGCAGTGGGCGTCAGCGAACAGCGCAAACCTTTTTGCGTGGCATAGGAAATCAGTTCGAACAGGTCGCGGCGCATCATCGGATCGCCGCCGGTAAAGATAAGAATGGGCGAGCCAAAATCAGCCAGGCGGTCAACAAGTTTCTTCGCCTCATCCGTATTGAGTTCGCGCGGGTCACGCGTATGCTGGGCGTCGGCGCGGCAGTGCACGCAGGCAAATGCGCAGGCACGCGTCACTTCCCAGGCGATGGTAAAAGGCGCCTTATCAAAGTCTGCATGCACCATGCGTTCGTTGTGCAATGACCGTTCGGCGGCGGCGCGCTCGCTAAGATTAGGCAATATCATTGGAGTCTCCTGTTGTGTTACGTGTAGCGTGTTCCGTTACGCAACACGCTACATATTTTTCAACCATTTTGCTGCATCCACCGCGTGATACGTAATAATCAAATCTGCGCCTGCGCGCTTGATCGAAGTCAACGTTTCGAGCGTGACCTTTGCTTCATCCACCCAGCCGTTCGCGGCGGCGGCTTTGATCATCGAATATTCGCCACTGACGTTGTATGCTGCCATCGGCATTTCAGGAAATGCGTCCTTCACCACGCGGATCACATCGAGATACGCCAAGGCAGGCTTGACCATCAACATATCCGCACCTTCTTCAACGTCCAGCGCGGCTTCGCGTAATGCTTCGCGTACATTGGCAGGGTCCATCTGATGAGATTTTCGATCACCAAATTTCGGCGCACCTTCCGCGGCTTCACGGAACGGACCATAAAATGACGACGCGTATTTCACAGAGTAAGACATTATGGGAAGATTTTCATATCCCGAAACATCCAGCGCCTCACGAATTGCCGCGACCATTCCATCCATCATGCCGCTCGGCGCAATAATGTCCGCGCCGAATTCGGCGTGTGAGATGGCAACCTTCGCCAGAACATCCAGTGTCGGGTCGTTCAACACATAACCTTCGGGCAGGTTCGAGCTCGGACGGGGCTTAGCCCCGTCCTGAACATTGAGAATCCCGCAGTGACCATGATCCGTGTACTCGCACAAACAAACATCCGTCACCACAACCATCTCAGGGATTTCCTTCTTGATCGCGCGAATCGCCTGTTGTACAATTCCATCTTCCGAAAAGTTTTCAAGCCCGATCGGATCCTTCTCTTTGGGGATCCCAAACAGGATGACAGCGTTCACTCCGGACCTCGCAGCGGCTTCCGCTTCACGGACGCTTTCCTCCACGGACAGTTGGTACACGCCCGGCATCGAGCGGATCTCGCTGCGACCCGTCCCATGCCGCACGAACAACGGATAGATAAAATCGCGCGCGTTGATTTCCGTTTCGCGTACCAGCGCTCGGATGGCAGAGGTGGCGCGCAATCTGCGCGGGCGGGTAATCAGTAACCGGTGACCAGTCATCAGTTTTTGTTTTTCAAGTTCGAGTAATGCCATGTTGCCTCCGTATGGATGTAGACAAGTGCACAGTCCACATGTCTCCGCGTTTACCTGTGTACCTGTTTACTTATTTCTTCTATTAGTCCTTCTGTTGTATATTTTTCAGCGATCAGGTCAACATCCAACCCCTCTTCTCTTGCCGCATGTTCTGTGATCGGTCCAATGCACGCGATTTTCGGATTCCCCGTTAAGTGGAACGGATCAAGTTTCTGCTGGCGTATGATCTCAACAAAATTTTGCACAGTGGATGGACTGGTGAAAGTAATCCAGTCCACACCTGATTTCAGCGCCTTGAGACCATCAGGATCAGGTTGCACCGGCAATGTTTTATAAACTGCGATCTCATGCGCTGTTCCACCCGCGTTGACAATCGCTTCAGGCAATGCTTTGCGGGCAATTTCTGCGCGGGGAAGCAGGACCCACTTGTTCTGCAAATCTCCCAAGCCAGGCAGAATCGCTTCGGCAATATATTCTTCAGGGACAAAATCAGGAGTCACGCCGCGCACTTTCAGGGCATTGGCAGTTTTTGGTCCGATAGCGGCAAACTTTGGGGCAAACTCACTTCGAGCGAAGCGAAGCAGTCCTTGCATTTCAGTAGGAGACTGCTTCGGCGTTTCACGCCTCGCAATGACATCGAAAACAACATTCACTGCATTCACGGATGTAAATACCACCCATTCATAACAATTCAAATTATCGAATACCTTGTCCAAGGCAAGGTTATTTTCAATCGGGCGGATTTCGATCACGGGGAAAAATATCGGCTCAAAGCCTGCTCTGCGTAATCTTTCAGCAAAGTCATCTGCCTGTGAGCGAGGGCGGGTGATAAGGACTTTCATAGTGATCATTCTCCCAGTTATCAATGAGCAGTGGCCAGTTTGAGGATTTCACCCGCGCCTTGCTCGATCGCTTGTTGTGCAAGTTCATTTCCAAGCCGTAGCGCGTTCCCGCCTTGACCAGTAACTTTTACAATGATCTTTCCATCTTCCGAAATAACCAAACCAGTGAGACTAATCTCTAGTCTCAGTTCTCCAATCACCCGCGCATACGCTGCTACGGGCACTGCGCATCCACCACCGAGTCCACTTAGGAAGGCGCGTTCGGCAGAAACACATTTTCGCGTGGACTCATCATCCAGCACAGCGAGCAGGTTGAGGGTCGTTTGATCGTCCACGCGGCATTGCACGGCCAACGCGCCTTGTCCGGGCGCGGGGAGCACCACATCTAGTGGAAGCCAATCCGTTACGTGTTTTTCCAGGCCCAAGCGAGTCAATCCCGCACCTGCAAGAATAATGGCATCGTATTGACCCTCCAGCGCTTTTCGCAAACGGGTGTCCACATTGCCGCGCAGGGATTCGGTTTTCACGTCCGGGCGAAAGGAAAGTATCTGGGCCGCGCGACGCAGGCTCGAGGTCCCGACAGAAGCGCCTTTGGGTAAAGTCGACAATGTATGGCCTTTGGCAGAGATCAAGGCGTCACGTACTTCTGCACGCACGGGAATACATCCAACGGTGAGGCCAGCAGGATTTTCAACAGGCAAATCCTTGAGCGAATGAACCGCGCAATGGACGCGTCCGCTTAACAATTCGGTTTCGAGTTCCTGTGTGAAGAGTCCCTTGCCACCAATATCGGGCAGAGGCTTGTCGAGAATTTTGTCGCCTTGTGTGGTGATGACTTGTTCTTCGCAATCCAGATCGCGATCAATATTTTTCAAGGCATTGATCACCCAATTGGTTTGCCAGCGGGCCAGAACGGAAGGACGGGTTGCGAAAGTTAGTTTCATCGTTTTATCTTTGATTAGTCAGCAGCAGTGGAGATCGGGCAGGCACCATCAGAAAAGCCACACAAGCCCTGTTCGCCATGAAGGCCAAACAGTGTGCGGGCGACGGCGGCATATTCGGGCGCACGTGGGCAGGATGCCTCTGCGCGCAAACGGGTAGTGGGTGAAGCGAGTAACTTTTTGACAAGCGCCATGCTCATTGCTTCAATGCGCGTTCGTTCAACGTCCGTGAGATCGGGCATACGCCGCAAAGTCTTTTCCAATTCTGCGCGTCGAATCGCCTCAGCCTGTTGCTGTAAATCTGCAATCAACGGGATCATTTCCAGTGACTTGAGAAAATCGAGAAATTCATCCATTTCCTCTGCCACGATCTTTTCGACCACGGGAACCTGCGCGGCACGCGCGGCAAGTGACTGTTCAAGATGAGTATTCAAATGATCGATATCAAAAAGTTTAACGTGAGGAATTTCCACGACTTCAGGCTCAATATCGCGCGGCACAGCAATATCCAACAGGACCAGCGGGCGTTCAGGCCGGGACCGCATTGCCTGACGAACCATTTCGATGGAAAGAATAATGTGCGGGGCACCCGTTGATGAGATCAGAATATCGGCCCCATTTAATGCTTCCTGGAGAAATTCGAAAGTGGCGGATTCTGCGTCCCAACGTTGTGCCAGCCCTTGAGCGCGTTCAAGCGTTCGGTTGATCACCCGGATCTTTTCCACGCCGCGCTTGCGCAACGCTTCGACAGCGAGTTCGGCCATTTCGCCTGCTCCCACGATCACCACTTGAGCCTGCTTCACATCCCGAACATTTTTCTCCGCCACTGAAGCCGCCAGAGATGAAACAGACGCAGCGTTTCGGCTGATGGCTGTCTCTGTGCGGACGCGTTTGCCCGCGTGAATGGCAGCTTGGAAGAGGCGGTTGAGCAGGGAACCAGAAGTATTTTGTCCGCGAGCCAATTCAAGTGCTTTGGTTACCTGTCCCAGAATTTGCGACTCACCCAACACAAGTGAATCCAACCCTGCCGCAACCTTGAAAAGATGCTCAACGGCTTCCGAATCCGTAAAGTGATAAAGGTGTACGTTTAATTCATCCGTATGTACGCCGCGTGTTTCGGATAAAAAATTCTCCAGCGCAGAAAAAGAACTCTGACTGGAGACGGCATACAACTCAATACGATTACATGTGGAAAGAATGATGAGCTCGTCAATCGAATGAATCCCACCACAACCCAGGCGGGCCAGCGCGGCACGAACCTGATCTTCATTGAATGAAAGTTTTTCACGAATGTGAATTGGGGTGGTTGTGTGGTTGAGACCCAGGCAATGAATGTGCATTTGTTATGCTCAATGAAATAGATTGCCCGGAATATAGTCTCAAATCCCGCATATTACGAGAGAGGTTTATAAAGGTTTTCATTAATATCCACTGAGAATGTTGTAAATGGTGGTAACAAATGTCATCATTATCGCGTGATGTTTTTCAAATAAAACCACAATGAAGAAAGTCGCTTGAAATTGCGAATAATCAGCGTGCAAAATAAACCCCATCCCATCATCGACTTTGGATGATATTTATTTCACCAAAATATCTCGTATTTATTTAGGAATATAATACCCCGCAATGCTAGGCAAAGCGCGCACTAAAATTTGAGGATCGGATGCACCGTCGATTTTGCGCGGCCTGGATACATCCGTGAATCGATTCACTTTATTCTTCCAAAACTCCAGCTCCACTCAACCTCTGACCTTTATTTTCACAGGAATAATCCACCGTAACCAATTTATGACATTTGGTAGTTGACTTTCGCTTAAATTTCAGCGAAAATAATATATGAGAATTAGAACTTTCAAGTACATCGGAGGAAAGCAGGGAATATCTTTACCGGGAATGGCATGAAAACATGGATTTGAAGTGTAAATTTCTCAATTCATAAATCTCGGCCTAAAGTTATCACCCGGGCAGCCTATTTTGATAAGGAGGTCATATGTTATCCAAATCTATTAGCGTAGCCCTGTTCTTTGCAGTTCTGGCATCCATGTCATATGGTTGTTCTGTAACAGAGACGCAATTGCAAGACCCAGCTTATGGAAAATCTCTATCAGGAGTTCAAGCCGTAGCACTGGCTGATGCTCCAATACTTTCCCCATGCAATAATATAGCTTTAGGCAAGGTTACGAATGCCAGTGCCAACAGTGCACTATCCGGTCAGGCAGTTGATGGCAATCTTGCAACATTGTGGAATGCGGGTGCTCTTCCTACTCAGTGGATCGAGATAGATCTAGGTGGCCTATATACCGTTGACGAAATAAGGGCGTATGTTGCACAGTCACCGGATGGAAATACCACACACGAGATATGGGTTGCCGACAGTTCCAAAGTTTACAGAATGGTTGAGACCATAAGTGGCAATACTGTAAATGGGCAGATTTTGAACCGTGTCTATAGCCCTGGTTTGACATCTGTCCAATGGATCAAAATTATCACGACCGCAAGTCCCAGCTGGGTGGCATGGTGGGAAATTCAGGTCTGCCTGCCGCCTTCACCAACCGACACCCCGACGAACACACCTACGGATACTCCAATGCCTTCCGTATGCAATAATATCGCCTTAGGCAAGGTTACGAATGCCAGTGCCAACACTGCACAATCCGGTCAGGCAGTTGATGGCAATCCTGCAACATTGTGGAATGCGGGTGCTCTCCCCACTCAGTGGATCGAGATAGACCTAGGCAGCCCAGCTTCCGTTGACGAAATAAGGGCGTATGTTGCACAGTTTCCAGATGGAAACACCACACACGAGATATGGGTTGCCGACAGTTCCAAAGTTTACACAATGGTTGAGGCCATAAGTGGCAATACTGTAAACGGGCAGATTTTGAACCGAGTCTATAGTCCCGCTTTGACATCTGTCCAATGGATCAAAATAATTACGACCACAAGTCCCAGCTGGGTGGCATGGTGGGAAATTCAGGTCTGTCTGACACCCTCACCAGTCAACACCCCGACAAATACACCTACCTTTACACCAACAGGTACGCTCACTAACACACCAACTAACACGCTAACACCGACTTATACTCCAACCAATACTCCCATCTTCACAGCAACGGATACACCCACAAATACACCAACAAACAAACCAGCTGATACCCCAACCGACACGCCGACCGATGCACCCACAATCGCTCCAACACAAACACCATTGACCAATACCCCTGGCAAAATAACTGGAGGTGGCAATATTGACCCAGAGAATGGAAACGCCAAAGCTACATTCGGGTTCATCGTGAGTTACGATCAAGGCGACTCGGCACCCAGGGGCAACCTGACTTATATAGATCACGAGACAGATATGCGCATCTCAACTGAATCCTTCGACTTGTTGGTGATCAAGGGCACTCACGCCCGGTTCACAGGTACAGCAATAGTGAATGGTACGCAAAAGGTGCGGTTCGAAGTGGAGATCGACGACTTGAGCAAGCTCGGCTCTTCAGATGTGTTCAAGATCAGCATACCCGACTATACAGCCGGTGGAGCATTGACAGGAGGGAACATAGTGATCCATTAGCAAGTGATATCTTCATTTCAATGATGAGGACAGAACAAGGGGACCCACATAAAAAATCGACGCAGCTGTTCTGCCTGGCCGTCCGAATGGACGGCCAGGCATCGTTTATGCCTATGGAGCCGTTTTTCCCAGGTGCGGAAATCTCCATTACGGCAGTTGGGAAA
>Ga0210377_10002233_pt1 | contig 17103 bp, 9 predicted proteins | sample PLM4_65_b1redo_FD_155480 | JGI IMG/M metagenome (GOLD analysis project Ga0210377, IMG submission 155480) | Groundwater sediment microbial communities from an aquifer in East River, Colorado, USA - PLM4_65_b1 redo | ecosystem: Environmental > Terrestrial > Soil > Riparian zone | place: USA: East... | reverse complement strand
ACATCGCCGGGTCCGTAGAGTTGCACATCACGAAGAATGGTTTCCGTTTGTATACCCCCTGCAAGTGTCTCTGCATTTAGTTGAACTTGCACCTGGATGGAGGCTCTCAGTTTCACACTCGTATCGTCTGCAGTGGAAGTGATTCTGTTAGCAATACCCTGGCGGAGCCAAGGCAAGAAAGAATAGCTTGGCAACGTGTTCATTTGGGAACCTCATACTGTGGAATAACTTGCATGGCATCCATGTTATTGGGATCTTGAGCGATGGCCTGACGTAAGTATTCATGTGCCATCGCTTGACTTGTGAAGGTGGCTGTTTCATTAATGGGCTGATTGTTTGACCAAAATACAACCGTATAGGCTTCTTCCTGCGTTCTGATTTTTTCAGCAAAGGGATTCTTTTGTGTATTGATCTTTGAGGAGAGATCAGACTTGGTAACGCTTGACCCATTAAGATAGTGGGTGAAGAGTCCAAGGGCAAACTTCATAAAATTCTGAACAAAGGGTTGAAACCCTGTATCGATCAGGATTTGTTCATAACGCACAACGCGCTTGACTACCTTGCTGGCATTGAGGTCTTGTCCAGCTGCGGAGAGATTGACGCCGCCATGAACACGTTCAAAAGCGGGACGGGAGATTTTGCTGGCATCATCCATTTCCTGGTACTGGGCAATGGCAAACTGTTCCATCACATCATTTTTCTTTTGTAAACCACCGGCGGTTGCATTGATGGCGAAGCGCCTGGCATCCTTTGTCTTTTGGTTACCCACTTTGTCAATCGTGAGGTCCAGCGGCACTGCCTTCTGACTAATACGCAATGTCCCAAGTGGGTGAAGCACAATGGAACTGGATTTTAGGTTATCCAAAAGTGCCTTCACGGAATCTTTGTCGGCATCTGGAACCTTATCTACAATTCCTTGTTTGCTCGCAGAAATTTGATCTGGATTGGTGGCCTGTTCCAACGCGTTCAAAAGCTCATCCACGGCAGACCGCTCTCCCTGAGGAACTTTTTCGAGGATCGCCTGTCGGACGATGGCTGTATCGGGAGGACGCAAGCTGACCAGCAGGTTGTTTGAAGTGGGGATTTCTGCGACCCAGTTGATCGACTTCTCCAACTCGGCTTTTAACAGGGGAATCACGTCGATCGGTGGAAGTGTTGTATCCTGTGTTTCACCCCAGGTCTTGTCAAAACCTACCTCAAAGCTGAAGAACAGTAGTGAAATGGATCCGGTACCTTTCGCGCGCCACGGAGAAGGACCTTCCAGGGAAAAGCGCAAGCGAATGCTGAAAAGCCCCATGCCACCGATTTTGAGCTCTACCGTGGATGAAATTTCGATGATGAAATAGAACGGGGAAAACTGAATTAAGGCATCAAAGGCAAGGAAACCCTGGACTCTGACCACATCATAGTTAAAAAGTAATTCAGCCTTGGCGCCGAACTGTACCGTGTTCGAGGTTATGGCAAAATAAGCCATGACCTGGATACGAGCATCTGACTCATCCAGAATGGTTATAGAAATTCTGGTGGGACTGGGAAATGGTAGCGGAGGAGGATTGAATTTAGGATGAAAACCGCCTACAGAATGTACAAAATTGGCATCTTCTCCCCAGGCAATTAATAAGCCCATATCTCCGTCAATGGGGAACTCCAGGATCCGTGACTCAAACAAACTTGCGAAAAAGTACAGCCGTTTCTTATCGAATTCTATTGCGCCAGCAAAGCTGACTTGCAACAGAAGAAGAACCATATCATCTTGCGCCAGCGCGATCTTTATAACACCTAGAATGGCAATATTGCCGGGAATTTCGATGATGACACCCAGAGAAAGGGTGATGAGACTCCCACCACCCCAGGCGATTTTGAGCATCGGGCCAATCAGGAACTTGCCCTCATACGGAGGAAAAATGGTACGCAGGTCACTGATAATGCGCGGCGCATTCTTGATGATATCCTGCGGGAACATGATGTTGTTTACAGCCCCCGTGCGGACGCCCTCCATTAGCGGCTGTAACTTCATCGTGCGATTCAAACCCAGCAAACCGCCCACGCCATTCAAGCTAAAGCCGTAGCCGAGTTGAATGCCCGAGGAAAACTCCGCTGTGATGATAATCAGCAAGGAAAAACCTTTGGAACCATCGGGCATGCGTGTGGTCATCAGCCCGATGGCCTTTAGGCTGATGTAATTGGCAATGGTGAGCTCAAGCGCACCTGCATATTCTTCCTTATCAAAGTCAAAGAAAAGATAGCCTCCCCCCTTGATCACTGCGGCATCCAGAGACAATCCAAGTCCATTGGGTGGTTTGAACCCAAAGTCTACCTGTACAGCTCCCAAATTACCCTTATGGTCTGATGGGAACGAAAAAGTGGAAATGATCCCTATGTTTTCTACAACAATGACCAACGGTCCAAATGCACCTGTAATATCTGCCCCCAAGGCGACTGGAATTTTTCCATCCTTGAATTGTATTCTTATGGTCAGCCCGTCGAGTGAGATCGGGCCGATGACGATATGCGTTGGAAGGTGAATTTCGAGCGCACTACTCCCGCTAAAGTAAAAACCTTGTTGTTGAGAAAAGCCGAGGGTCAGAGCACTTTCCAACTTGATCGGTTCCTGCGGAAGGATTTTCTGGATAAAGCCATCGCCTTCACCGGCTGCGATTTGAAGGGTTATCGCTTTGATGCTCAGTTCAATGGAGATATCCTGTGTATCGTCTCGCCTCTTGGCGATGAAAGTGATGCTACCTCCCTTCAATTTAAGGGCTGTCGCATCGGAAGACCCAAGGATAATTCTCTCTTTTGGCTCATTTCCCTTTCCTTTTAGGGTGGCCTTGAATTCATAACTTGGAAGAATGTTGCCATTCCCAGAAAAAAGATCTGTAATAAATTCGACCTCTTTGGGTGGACGAAGAACTAACCCCAGTCCCTTATCCAGGCCGATCACACCCGATAGATCCAACTCCAGGGACTCCCCAATCTCAATTTTTTGATTGACGATGCCCGCAATATACGGGGTGATACCCAGACCCTTTGGCTTCTCCGCATCCAGCTTGGGAACCGGCGAGAGACTGAGTCCGGTTTCCAAAAATGTTTCCGGCCATGTACCTGTCTGATAGACAGGAATACGCATCTCCGTCGAATCTCCGGGTGATGATTTGAGTATCGAGGAGATCGCGGGATCCTGTTTGTATAATCCTCCAGGCAGGAGGAAAGATTTCATGACCACATCCAACCGGGATAAAAACAAATCTGAATTGAATTCTTTGTCTCGATTCCAGTCGTACACCTGATCGGCGACCGAGAGGGGATCGGTCAGGAGATCCGGGAATCGATTCCAATAGATCCTTCGCAAAACATAGGATGGGCTGGGCTCCCAAGAGTGTTGACTTTCTATCCGTTCCGTTTCAACAATACCGATGAGATTGAAGATGCCATAAATTTTGGGATGTTGATTCTGTATATATAGGAATATCAGGTAATCCAGGAGGCGCTCCGGGAATTTAGCCGTTGCAATTCCGCTTTGATTGATAAAATCCGGAAAAGCATTCAATTCCGCCTTGATGTCTTTTAGTAGGCCTTCTCCCTTGGTGATGATATCGATCGTCGAGTAAACACTACTTGCGAGCGCCAACAAGAGCTTGCTTTCGTCATCCGAATCGCTGGCATCTCCAATGGTATATATGTTTTGAATCAAGGTCTCAATGGCAGCTACTATGGTTGGAAAGCCATTTGTAAACAGATTTGCCCCCGGCAATTCCCAACCCAGATCACGCATCAGTCCGATAACACTGCCTGTGCTATCCAATCGTCGTAAGGGCGCAAGCAAAAAGGAAATTTCAATCAGGATTGTATCAGTGAGCGAACGTGTTTTTTCAGCCATATCAATTCCTACAAGATGGGGCTCGCCCACTGCAAATCGCAAATTTTTAGACGAACAATTCCTGTTGGGTTGGTGCCGTCTTGATCTGGATATGCAGTCTTTGTTTCATCCCATGTGACTTTCACCTTTTCTGTCCAATGAAGGTTTTTATTTGGTTCTATGTTGTTGTTAACTTGATGATTATCAATATCCCCGGAATAATTTGTTTCAGGATTTGTTGTTGTTTTCCATTTTAGGATTGAGTCATTGCCCAGGATTCCCATTGTTCTAAAGCCGGGTCCATTGAGGTTATACATATTTGAATCATTAGCTTCAAGAGTAAGAATTTTTTTTGTGACCGGATGCGTATCTACGATAAAAAAATTGTGTTTAGGTCCATTATTAGCGCCTTCCACTACCGACCAGGCAGGAGGTAAGGCGTCCACCCCTGATAGATCAATGGAAATTGCGGGAAAGACGCTCCCTGTAATCTCAATGCTTCCACCAGGACTATTGATAATTAATGTGTAATTGCACTCACTGCCTAAACGTTTCGGTCGCAGAAGAACATAGTCATGAGAATCCTTTTCATAATAAGGGATTACGCGGTCCGATATGGAAGCGTTATTATTCAGTGCATTGAAGATATTTTTTGCCGTTTCCCTGTTGTTGGCGCCAGCTTTGGCATTGACGACGATTCCGTCAAGGTTTATCTGCAAATCAGAATTAGGAGCCGGGTTGTTCGATACGATTATTAATCTTTCAGTATAAATCCAAGCAGGTGAGAATTTATCGAGCACTGGCTCGCTAATCATGGCATATTTATGTTGCCTAAGGCTCCATTTGAAATTGCTTTCAAAATTATTCTGCCATACCTCTACAACTAAGGCTTGGACAAAGGTATCGCAATCAATTTCGTTTTTGGTGGTTTGCACGGATGCGTCAAGCGGAGCAACGCCCGAGCTACCAATATAATAACCCTTACCTGTGTCTTTGTTTTGGGGATATTTGTATTGATGCGGGTTGGTGGAAGAATAGTTGTACTGAAGCCAATCCGGTAGGCGCTGCAGAAATTCAGATTCCTTGATAATATGCCTTGCCGGTTCCATTTTAATTTCAATATTCTCTCTTGGTGGCAGGAACCAACTTGGCGCTAGGTTTTGCTCCAATAGAGGTGAATTTGGATCATATCCATCAAAGTAACCATTGTCACCAACAGGTTCCTTTACCACCTGCAGTTTGTATGGTTGAAAGCTTGGAACCGGAAAATTGAACTCACCCTGCTCATCTGTTGTACCACGTTGAATGATATTGCCATCTTTATCCGGTATCGTGGGGATTTTTCTTCGTGAGGAGTGCAGCCTTGCAGCAAATTTTTCATCCTGTCGGGTAAACACCCAGCATTCATTGTCCGGCAATAATGGATCGAATTTCCTGATTTTTACCAGGGTCTTATTTGGATATAACGGAGGATTTCGGAGAACTTGTAAAACAGTCAGACCTTTTTCTGTGGCCTTGAGATCGATACTTCTCGATTTATCAGTAGGGAATACATATCCTTTGGTGTCTAATGTGATATCCAGACGGGTCTCCCAGAGATACACTTCAGCATCTGGGATGGGATCACCTGTCGTTTGATCGACAACTTTCCCTGAAATTTTCAACTCATACTTGCCGTCAAATATGATTCCCAGATAGGGTGACTTCATAATCGGTCGAACTTTTTTCCCATATTCCCCAGGTTTGGCATCGTTTAATGCTGTTTCCGTACCACCAATGCCAAATTCCGTACCAATGATTTGGACCGCCATATCATCTTTTAAGAAGTTTTCGGTTGTTATGACCGGGTAGCGATGCGGCCTGTTCTTTAGCAAGTTTAAGAGCCGGTAGCACATGCTGATATTTGACTTCGGGAATCTCAATATGTTAAATAAATCTATTTTGGTCTCCAGGGGGAGTGCCTCATATTTCTCCATGATGTCAAAACGTACTTTTTCACGCTTATCATTTTCGGCTGGTAGTTCTGTCCACTCAATAAGTGGTTTGTTGTCTTTCTGCATGATCATTGCCAGAGTAGGGAGTGAGATCTGGCATACTCCCAATGCGGTTCCAATAAACAATGTCCACCCCTCACCGTTCAATTCCTTTCCTGTATTATTTAATTCAGGATGCCGAAAATTGTTTTCCGGTACCCAGCCCGTGGTGGCCTCCTTGGGAACCTTAAATGCCTGGAGGTACACCATGGCGGCAAGAAACATCATCGGGATTTTCTTGTCGCTGGTATCGGCATCAAAGACGCCCTTTATATAGGTCCTGAAATCATTGGCTACTTCACGAGTAGTTTCCTTTGCGCCCCCAACATCAAAATGCCATTCAAAATCAGGCGCGTCAAATCCAACACTAGAGTGGGTAAACAGTCTTTCAATGATCGGATTCGGTGGTATCACGTCTTGGTGAAGACTCATTTTTCTGATTACTGCCCCTGTTCCATCCAATATGCTCAACGTGATAAGGATTGGGTAATTGTTCGGATGTGCATAATGGAAGATGCCAACCTTGTCTTCCACCTTATATTGATACGTGGATGGCAATAACGGTGCAGGCGGAGCTTCTGTAACTTCGAAGCGGTAACAATCTACCTGACCTTGCAGTTGCTCACCTGTCACAAACACAACGTATGTATTTGTGGTGCCTTGAGTGATCGGCGAAGTCAAATAGCTGATCAAATAGCAATCTGGACTTAAGGGAGACTGCCATGTTTCCAATTTGCCCACTTGGCCCAGGTCTTCTGGGGCAATGCCTAGGTCTGTGGGGATGCGACGTTCTGTTTTGCGAACAACCATAATTACACCGTTGATAAGAATTAAAGCGAGTTGTTGGAAATACCGTAAATCTTTTTCGAAAAAGAGAAGACCACCGACTCAATCTTCAGATGAAAGGAACGGAAAGTATGCTACATGGACTAGATCAGGCAATATGCTGTATAGACCTGGATATGTTTGCAAAATGTAATGCGGAGACCCTATCTGGATCATTTCTCCCCATAATGCCAGGAACGCCACGTTCGCGTCCATTCTTCATATATATATAAATTTATATTCACCCTAGATTTGTTGTTTTCATTGACCTGATCGAGGGAAGAGATAATCCTTGAAGGTATTGTACAACTTTATAAGAGAAAGTCAATTTTAGGATATTTTTCACAAATTTTTGCGTTTCTGTTGACATATCAGGTAGTGCAAGAGCGGTTCTGTAAATTCGGTCAAGCGTTTCCTCACGAAAACTTTCTTTACTTGATTGGCGTAAATCGGACTAAAATCCCATTACTTCCGAGACCAGAAGTGCGCCAATTTATCTTTCATCTCGCTGGTGTTTTGTACAACTTGATAGCCCTGCCAGTGCGATGGGAACAAATGGCGGTAGCGTGCATGGGTAAAGCGATCATCGATCAATACAATGATCCCACGATCTGTCTCCGTGCGAATGAGCCGACCGGTTGCCTGCTGCACGCGGTTAAAACCTGGATATTGGTAAGCATAGGCAAAACCACTGCCGTTTTGATGATCGAAATACGCTTTGATCAAGTCTCTTTCCAACCCCAATTGTGGTACGCCCACACCAACAACCACGACGCCGATCAACCGTTCTCCCACCAAATCAATCCCTTCGCCAAAGATGCCGCCCATGACGGCAAGCCCGATCAGCGTTTCCTGGTTGCTGACCGAAAACCGGGCTAAGAAAGCCTCGCGCGCTGCTTCTGTCATAGATCTATCCTGAACGAGAAGCTGTTTTTCCGGCAATCTTTCTTTGAGCAGTTCCAGCACCGCAGCCAAATATGCATGGGATGGGAAGTAAACCAAATAATTTCCCACGTGCGTGCTGCAGATGGTTTCGATTGCCTCGGCAATTGCAGCGTAGGAATCAGCCCGTTGCGTATATTTGGTGGATATCTGGTTGTGGATCAGCAGACAAACGTTTTCCTGCGGAAAAGGTGATTGGAAGATCCGCTTGGGATGGTTCACATCCCCAGTCAAGAGCTTCGTAAAGTAATCCATTGGCAGCAGTGTTGCCGAGAAAAAGATGGTCGACTGGCTGCGCTCCAACGGGACAGCCAGCATGGGAACTGGATCCAGGCAGAATAATCTTGCTTTGAGATCAGACTGCCCCTGTCGCTCAAAATAGGATACATAAAATGTGTCGAAATATTCGGCCGTACGGAGATAGTTGCTGCACAAGAAATAAAACTCCAATAATTCCTGCCTGAACTCAGTGGCTTGATTCAAGACCAGCCAGTCTTCTGCCTTTTGGCTGAATTCTTGGATCGCTTTGAGCAGCTTTTCAGGAGGATCGTACTCAACCAGCGCCTCCTTGCCTTCCACCTGGCAGGTTTTACGTTTCTCTAGCAAGATCTTATTGATCGCACTCAGCTTTTTGGCCAGTACAGGCAAATGCGGTTTCAGTGCACGCTGGAGATTCAACACCGTCTTTTTATCCAGTTCAGCCGAATACATCGATCTAGCCCGATCCGGAAGGTTGTGCGCTTCATCGACCAGGAAGATATAGGGTTCAGTACCGAAGTCAAAAAAGCGGTGCAGATAGACACGCGGATCAAATGCATAGTTGTAGTCACAGATGATGCAATCGACCCACAATGCCAAGTCCAACGAAAACTCAAAAGGGCAGATCTCGTACTTGCGGGCAATCTCCTCAATGACCGGACGAGTGAAAGCTTGATGCCGGTCAATTTCCTCCAGTGCCCTTTTCACCTTGTCAAAATAACCACGCGCAAACACACACAATTCCGGGTCACAGTTTACCGGAGGGCAAAAACAGATCTTTTCCTTGGCCGTCAGAGTCACACTTTTGAAATACAGGTTAGCCTGACGCATATCCTCCAGCGCCTTTTCTGCCACCAGGCGTCCGGACGTTTTGGCTGTCAGGTAAAAGATCTTGGTGACCAGCCCCTGGCCTAATGCCTTCACCGCCGGAAACAAGGTCGCGATAGTTTTCCCAACTCCCGTAGGCGACTGGACATACAAACGATCATTGGCCCGGATGGCTTTGTAGACTGCAACAGCCATATCGCGCTGGCCTGGGCGATAATCCTCGTAAGGGAATTCGAGCTGTTGAATGGATTGATCGCGCCTGGACTGCCATGCGAGAACCTTTCGAAACCAGTCCAGATAGGGAGTGATCAAGTCTGAGAAAAAAGTTTCCAATTCGGTCAGTGTAAAATAGCGCTCGAAGGTTTTTTCTTCCTGGCTGTCCAGATGATAATAAGTCAGGTGAATGTTGACATCACTGAGTTGCTGCTGTTGAGCATACATATAAGCGTAGCACTTCGCCTGTGCCCAATGCAGTGGGTTGTGCTCCTCGCTCACCAGATCCAGACTCAGTGTGGTTGTTTTGATCTCTTCGATGATCGCAGGCACTTTGTTAGAATACACGCCATCGATCCGGCCTCGCACTTCCAAAGGTGGATCCGCGCTTTCTACCTGGTAGGTGATTTCCACTTCGCTTTCATAGTCTTCGGGGCGGGAGCGTTGCACTCGCTGATGGCCTCGTGTGCCGAGCTGGGCGCGATCGCGCCTTTGAAACCCTCCAGAGGTCAAGTCACCTGACTGCAATACAAATTCCACCAGGCTTCGGACAGAGACGACATGTGGTTGGATTATTTCAGTTTGAGGGGCATCATTGGTTTGCATTTGCGCCTGAGATTCTAGCATGGGTTTGAGAAGTTGAGCTTTGCTAAAGTATACGATTAATAAAATACCTTCTCAATCAGATTGAATGGTTTTTTACAACATATAAAGAATAGCAAAATTTACAGGTTTTTATCCACAGGACCTCCTTTCATGTGAGCCAGTAGATTATCCTGATCATTTTGGGCAAGATATCGACGTAAAACCTGCAGATCAGCAAGCCCCATAAGCTTTTGCCATGTAAAAATATCCACGCCACTTCGTAACATATTTAGCGCAAAGGCTCTTCGAAAGCCATGCAAAACTGGTTTCTTTTCCGGTTTTGCCAGTGCAGCTCTTCGGTCAAGGAGTTGCGGAAGTCCATCGTATGCAAGACGTTCTCCATCCTTCCTGGAGATAAATAAAGCAGGTGATCGGTCTTTTCGTGTGCGCAGATAGGAGCGTAATGTCCTGCGCGTTTTCCTTCCCATGAATACCATTCGTGATTTTCCGCCTTTTCCATATCGGATCATGACAGATCCTGCATTAAGGTCGATATCATTGATATTTGTATTGCATACTTCCTGTGCCCTGGCTCCGATATCGAGCAGGAATAAAAAGATGGATTTGTCCCTCTCTCCTGTGAAACTGCCAGGTTGACAGATATCTATTAGCTTTCTGACATCTTCCAGTGATATTGGCTCCAAAGGGTCAATGTTGACTTTGGGTGCCTTTACTTTCTGCATGGGGTTTTTCCAGTCAGCTGGATTATGTGTTTCTGAAAAGCCAAGGATGTATCGGCGTAGAAAATCTGGAGTAACTTCTCTTATCTGTTTCAGAGAGTTTGCATCACAGTGTTCAAAAAAGAACTTTAGGAACTGTTTGTAGAATTTGAGACTCTTTTTCGAAAACTCCCCCGCCTGCCGATCAATCAAAAATGACTCGGCAGTTATTGCAATATAATCCCCTTGTGCAATTTCAAGAATCGTCTGCTCATGATTTTTGCTTAAAAACATAGTGGTTTTCCTTCCTGAACAGCCCTAAACAAGAAGGAAAAACCACTATTTTTGCTGAGCCACCGATCAGATTTGAACTGATGACCTGCCGATTACGAATCGGCTGCACTGCCAACTGTGCTACGGTGGCTAATCGGATTACCCTCTTTAGAGGGTTAGCGGCGGGATTATAAAGGATTACAATGTTTCACGCAAGTTTTCGACGACTCACCGCATCTAGGATGGCGGAAACAATTATGTATCGAATAGCCATGCTTTCTTACCACACCTGCCCGCTGGCAACGCTCGGCGGCAAGGATACGGGCGGGATGAACGTCTATGTCCGCGAGTTGACGCGTCAGTTGGGGCGCATGGGCATCCATGTGGATGTTTTCACGCGCTCACAGGATGACCATGTGCCGCACGTTCTGCACGAGTTGGGCTACGGCAACCGCGTGGTGCATGTCCCTGCCGGACCGGAAACCCCGCTTGGGAAACGCGAGATGTCAGAGTACATTCCGCAGTTCGTGGAGGGCGTCAAGGCATTTGCCTGCGAAAAGGGGATTCACTACGACATCATCCACAGCCATTACTGGATGTCTGGAATTGCCGCCGCCTCACTTTCGGACGCCTGGGGCGGGACTCCGATTGTGAACATGTTCCACACCCTCGGCGAGATGAAGAACCGCATCGCGCGGACAGAGGCAGAACGCGAGGGCGAGTATCGCATCAATGGTGAGAAGCAGGTCCTCGGGCGCGCGGACCGGATCGTCGTCGCAACGCTGGCTGAATTGACCCAATTGCGATTCCTCTACAAAGCGGATCCCAATAAGATGATCATCGTCCCTCCGGGTGTGGATGTGTGTCATTTTTATCCGATCCCTGCAGATGAGGCAAAGGCCTATGTGGGGCTAAAGCGGGAAGACCGGATGATCCTGTTCGTGGGACGCATCGAACCGCTCAAAGGCGTGGATACGTTGATCCAGGCGATGGCTTGTTTGCAGTTGAAGGAGTCAGCTCGCCCGGTGCATCTGGCGATCATCGGTGGCGACCCCTCTGCCAGCCCGGAACAAATGACCGTTGAGATGGCGCGTTTGCAAAAGATGTGTGATGACCTTGGGCTCGGGCAGACTGTGATCTTTCTTGGCAAGCGCGACCAGGACACCCTGCCATATTATTATTCCGCTGCAGAAGTGGTGGTGATGCCTTCGCATTACGAGTCCTTCGGCATGGTGGCGCTCGAAGCCATGGCGTGTGGAACCCCGGTCATCGCATCGGAAGTGGGCGGACTGGCATATCTCGTGCGCGACGGCGAGACCGGATTCACGATCCCTGCCGAGGAACCTGAAACGTTATGCGAGAAATTGTCGTGGTTGTTGAATGACCTTGTATTGCACCAAAGGATGAGCGGTCAAGCCGCGGAGTACGCGCAGGATTATGCCTGGGATAAGATCGCGACACAGATCGTGGATGTGTATGATAGTTTGGTGGAGAAGCAGAAAGTGTAAGGGCGAAGAAATAGCCTGTTTTTCGAAATCCGTTAAATTTCTTTCGCATCATTCGGCAGATTCTTGATGTGACGTAGATACTCGCTGACGTTGTCATCATTCTGTTGTGGATATTGAAACCCAAAGTGTGAAGCAACGGATTTTGCCAATGTACGGAAAAGACTCCCCATCGCGAACAGCGATTTCCAGATGTTCTCAAAGTCCGCATCACAGTAAACGCTTTCGAGTTCTGCCCAGATCTCCGGCTCCACATCGGCTTTGATATATTTTCCCAGCTTCCCCGGCGACTTCTTGAAATCCGTCTTGATGCCAAAATACCAGACCAACATTTTCATCAGTTGTTCATCTCTGATCACACCATCCATCATACATTTGGCATAAGTAAGTTCGCCTCGCCAAAGTCCTTTTGCCGCATAAGGGCTGACCCACCAAAATTCATTGCAGCAATCCTGGAATTGTTTTTCGGTTGGTTTCCTTGCCCAATAATCAATGTCGCTTGACGGTGGGATTTCCCCGAGGATGCCATCCTTATCGAGAAGAACGATGGTAAGGCTGTCGTCAATTACAGATTTGAATTTATCAGACGGATCAAAGCTCAAATCGATCCGGTTACCGTCCATGAATTGCATCAAATAGGTGTAATGCCCGTCGTTTTCTGATGGCGGGTCCTGCATGTTCTCAGGCTCCTGCAGGATCATGATCTCGCCGAAATGGGGTGGAATGCTGTCATTTCTCACGTAAGGCGTCATATCATCGACGAGACAGGCAATATCGAAGTCCTGAAAAACATCTTTTGTGGCGTTGGGATTCGTGCGCGAGCCGTTCATAACGACCGCACGGATGTTTTCGTCGCTTCTTGCGAAGTTCAAGATCAAATCGAGCATTTCCTGTTCGCTTCTCATACCACCACCTTGTTTGTTCAGTTTAATTTTCGTAAAACAACTTATTCAGATCCGCGATATTCATAGCTTTCGATGACAAAATGGCCGCTTGCGATCAACTTACTCAAGTAGTCTTTTTTGAACCAGCCGACCAGGGCTTTGTCTGAATCCGTTGTTTTTTCTATTTTGGCGTACGTATACTGCTCCAAAAAAGCTGGGTCGTCAAATAGCCCTTTAAGCGCCACAGTATTTGCCCAGGATTTTTTTAGCGGTATTTCCTTATATTGCCAGCCATCGTTTGAGACCACCTGGGGATACACAATATCCGGCAGTAATTGATAGAACGTGGACTTTTCAAATGCAGAGTGGTTTTTTAGTCCTGATCTATCGCCGCCGTTATGTGCCATGAGCACATTATTAAGTCCCATCAGGTCAACTACTTCCCCCTGGTAGGTATATTTTATACCTCCAGCCGTCACGACGCCGACGCTTGGAAATTCCGGCATCGCCTCAAATATTTCCTGGGCGTTTCGCCCTGTTTCTCTTCCTTCTCTTGCAAGTCCGAACTCCACCGACATTTCGGATGTCTCTTTAAAGGATTTCCATATACGAATTTGATATAGAATAAAAAATGAGATAATCACCAATCCCAGGCTGGAAACGAAGGCAAGCTGTGACCACCGAGGTGTATTGGGATTAAATTCCAGCCGAAAATATTGTGGGAGGACCGATCTGCAGCAGTAGATTAGACACAATAATAAAATTGGAAAGAGACCCTGATAGAAGCGGAAAGAACCGAAATGATCGCCGCCCGTGATCAATGGTACCAGGAGTCCGACTCCTGCGATGACCGGTAAAAATATCGATCCGTCATTGCGGAATTTCCCCGAAATAAACATAAGGATCGTATTCATTCCGGTCAGACCGACCGCCAGAACGCAAATCATCACAATCGGGCTGGAACGGAAGTATTGAAGGAAATAAATGGATCCCTGGGAAATGTTATACGTTAGCGATGGGGACATTTTTGCATAATAGGTATTGGGCAATGGATATCCAAAATACGAGAGTCGGAAAGCGGTTAAACCGATGACGGTGATCACAACTACCGCGAATGTCGGCGCCATATTTTTAAGCGTCTGGATTATTCCATCTGCCATTGTTCTCCTTGCGAGAAGGATTCCAACGAACACTGCGACCCATAGAAATGACTCTGGTCTTGTGAGTAATAACAAAACCGCAAGAGGGATGAATGTCGAATTGATTGATTTTGTCAAAATATCTTCTCTAATAATAAAAATGGTCGCAAAAAGTAAAAGAATGCCCCAAATGGCATTTTCCATCAAAGATATTGTGTTCCATAGGATGTAAGTGGGTGATGAAAAGAGCAGGATCAGAAAGGTTAGCGACCAGAATACTTGTAAACGACCACTGTCTCCTCGCCTGGATAAATAGGATAAGGCGACTGTCGTGCCGAGTGCAACAATAATAACGTTGAGAATGAGGAGAGTTAATTCAGGTTTGGCTGACAGGCGAAAGGCAACTGCGCATATCAGGGTCCACAGGAGCGATGAGAAACCTTCGACCCTTTCGCCGCTGATGTTGTATACAAATCCATGTCCATTTGACAGATTTTTGGCGTAGACAAGAAAGATATTCGCATCGTCAATACCGGTAAGCGGGTAATTGAATTTGTCCCAGATCAACCAGGTGGCAAGACTAAGAAATAATAATACAAAAAGATATTTGAGGGCAAAACTTTTCATGAATTCCTTGTTATTACTCCTTTATCGATCAGTCCATTAAAGTTGCTTATAGGATAGCACAAATTCATGCGGGGTATGAAGCGTATCTCGAAGAAGCAGACAGGAATGGAATCGTTATTCAGATTTTTGGTGCAATGTCGCGGTAACAGGGTAATGGTCGGACGGATATAAACTGCCCTCGTGGAAACGGTCTATTTCAGCGCTGATGACTTCGAAGTGATTTGAAGCCAGCATCCAGTCAATGGGATCGCTCGCCTGCCCGTAGCCGTGAAAGGTCCCCGCGGCGCCGTCTGTTGGATGTGCGATTTTATAAACATCCAGCAGTTTTCCATCCTCGGTTAATTGTCGATACGCGGATGAGTTTTTGTCTGCGTTGAAGTCGCCGGTGACAAGGATGGGATTTCCCTTTGCGTTTTGAACGATCCATTCCTTGAGCACCCGCGCGGACTCGCCGATCGCGGAGGGTTCATAATCAAAATGGGCGTTGAAAAAGAAAAATGATTTACCGGATTCGATATGGGCAAGTTCTGCCCAGGTGACTGTGCGTGGAAAGGTGGCGCCCCAGCTTTTGCTTCCCACAACATTTGGGGTTTCGCTCAACCAGAAACATCCCTTTTGAACGAATCGAAAAGCGGACTTTTTGAAAAGGACCGGCGCCATTTCAAGCGCGGTTTCCCCGTCATGAGCGCGGCGGACTCCATGAAATTCGTAATCCTGTAGATTGTTCTTGATGAACTCTGCCTGAAAATCGTCGCGACATTCCTGCATGCCGAGCAGGTCAGGGTCAAAGGATTTGATCCGGTCGATGACGGATGATTTTCGGTTCTCCCACCGATTTTTCCCGTCATCGGCTAATCCATAACGGATGTTGAAAGTCATGATTTTGAGCATACTTGTATTTGTATTCAGGATCATGGTTGCGGAAAGATCGCACGAAGATTTTTTATCAAACATCAAAACGACCAGCCTGCTCAACTCTATCTTTTCCACTTTCGTTTTATAAAATACAGCTACATATTTTTAGCAGGGCAAAAAACCTGATCGCGTGTAAGATTAAAGGGAAATGATCAAAGTGATTTTCAGTCAATCGTTATTATGTGGCATACCGAGCCAGTCGGGGCGAACCCGCTGCAATCAGTGCTTGATAAAGTGGGTCATCAGAAGGAAAAAGTTCAGAATCAGCGTACAAACTTCGCGCCTTTTTCAATTCGCTAGGAGAGAAGATTGGCTTGATGATAGCGCTTGGCCAGCGTTCGCAGGGTCCTGGATTCATAAAAAACTGTGCATCCATATCTCCCATCCAAATCGATGAATGCTTATAGAAGGGGAGTGCCCAACCAGATTGGATGAATGGTCGGTCCGCCTTGCCTCGTAAAGCTTGAATGGACATGAGATCTATTGTTGGGTTCTCTTTCGATATTGGTTGTATATACACATAAACACTTGGACCGCCTTGGGTTCCGGGATTTGCAATATATCGAATCACGCTCTGTTCATCTATCTGGGTTGTATGTAGAGCAAACCAGAGGGATACTTGATGGTTTGGTGTAACATCAAGCGAGGCGGTTGGGAATCCATAGTGCATTGCTAACGCCATGATATTCGGGTTGGTTGTGAGTCGGGCGCTCAGAGTCTTGTCAAATTGTAGCGGGGCTAGGGCTACCTTGCGATTTGGTTGATATGGATCTGAGAAGCCATACAAAGGGCCCGATATATCTTTCAGCGAGGTAACCTGATCGATGATTTGCGCCCATTTGTGCCAATCAGTCGCTAAAACCGTATCTGGTTCCATGCTCAGATATTCGTTGGCCAGTTTGGCAGAGCGGAATACGCTCGGCAGAGATCTCAAATGTCGGCGACTATCATAATAATCTTGCGATTGTCCTCGAAATAGGCATATGAGACTGTGATCGGGAAATGACCAGTCTTTGCTCAACGAGCGATATGCCTCAACAATCTCTGTATATTCGTCCAATGTCATCACACGATGGACTCGAATGATGCAGTTGGAGTGTTTAAATGAAGCAAGTAAAATCCGATAATCGTTACCTACAGAAACTGCTTTACCCTCTCGTACCAATTTGGTCAAGGTTGGATAATCGTACTTAGGCCACCAGCCATTAAACATACCGTTAGGCAAGGGTAAAAGTGGGTCTTTCATAAATTTTTTTCATTATGAGGAGTCTAGCTGGGTTTTAAGAAAGCGAATTTCTATATCAAATATTATTTGAGTTAGTAAGCGATAATTCTGCATGACTTAGAGCAGAATAAATTTTATTCCTTCATCCTCACATACAAAATATTCGAACCATCGCGCTCCTGGATCTTCATCTCAAAGCGCTCTTTGAGTTTGTTCAACATGCGTGAAAGTTGCTTGTGACCGTATGTGCGCGGGTCAAAGCCGGGGTCGAGTTGG
>Ga0210377_10002232_pt1 | contig 17103 bp, 17 predicted proteins | sample PLM4_65_b1redo_FD_155480 | JGI IMG/M metagenome (GOLD analysis project Ga0210377, IMG submission 155480) | Groundwater sediment microbial communities from an aquifer in East River, Colorado, USA - PLM4_65_b1 redo | ecosystem: Environmental > Terrestrial > Soil > Riparian zone | place: USA: East... | reverse complement strand
GCTAGTGCGCCGCTTCAGCGAGACGAGGAGACCGCACCCTCTCGCCCGGGGGACAACGCCCCTTCTCGACGGCATCAGGACGGAGCGGACAGCGCTCGGCGAGGTCAAAAAACTTGCCGACCGCATCATCGATACGACAGATTACACGGTCCACGATCTGCGCCAAGCCATAGAACGCCGCTATGCCGAAGGCGATGCCGGCAGGCCCATGGTAATCACCCTCGTAACCTTCGGGTACAAGTACGGGATGCCCTACGACCTGGACCTGATGTTCGATTTGCGGTTCCTCCCGAACCCGCATTTTGTGCCGGAACTCCGGGAGCACACCGGCGAGGACCAGCGGGTGAGGGAATATGTTACGGCAAAAGCCGATGCAACGGAGTTCATTTCCAGGCTGGAGGAGTTTCTCGAATATCTTCTGCCGCGCTACCGGCGCGAAGGGAAGAGTTATCTTACCATCGGCTTCGGCTGCACCGGAGGCAGGCACCGCTCGGTCGCGGTAGCGCTCTCGATCGCCGAGCGGCTCAGAGAAAGAGGATACGAGGTGAACGTCAAACACCGGGACATTGGGGGATAAACAGGAACAATTGCGGAATGCGGATTGCGGAATGCGGAGTGTAAAATCCTACATCACAGATCTCGATTTACAAATGTTCGGCATTTGATGGTTTGTGCTTGGGATTTGATATTTTTTCATGAGCATCAGGATTGGTAACGGAGAGGAGTCGAGAATGATCGGATTAGTCGTGGTGTGTCATGAAGACATGGGCGCGGAACTGGTGAAGGCCGCCGAGATGATCGTGGGCAAGATCGAAGCGGTGGCGACGGTGAGCGTGAAGCAGGAGAGCGCGCCGGAAATGCTCAGAAACGAGATCCAATCCGCCATCAAGAAGGTCGACCGGAAGAAGGGAGTCATGCTCTTTACCGATATGTTCGGCGGCACCCCCTCCAACATCGCCCTTGCTTTCCTCGGGGAGGCCGTGGAAGTCGTGACCGGGGTCAACCTCTCGATGCTGATCAAAGTCGCGAACCACCGCGACGAGAAGACGCTGCCCGAACTGGCAAAGGTCGTACAGGAGGCGGCGCAGAAGAGCATCGTGATCGCAAGCCAGATGCTCAAGGGGAAAAAATAACGGTTCATGATTGTTTTTACGCGTATAGACGACCGGTTGATCCACGGGCAGGTGGTGGAAGGCTGGGTGAATTTTCTGAAAGCGACCGCGATCCTGGTCGCCGACGACCGGGTGGCGTCGAACGCGCTCCAGCGGTCCATCATGGAGATATCGGCGCCTCAAGGGCTCGAGGTGTTTATCGGCACGGTGGAGGACGTCTGCGGCAGGCTGCGCACTCCCGCACCCGGCAATGAGCGGGCTATTCTGCTTTTCTCGACCCCTGCGGATGTCGTCCGGGCGCTTAAACTCGGGCTGGATTGCCGGGCGCTCAATATCGGAGGCATGCACTACGTGCCGGGCAAGCGCAAGCTTATCGATGTGCTGGCCATTGACGACAGGGACCTGGAAGCGCTGAAAGAGATCGCGGCCCGGGGGATCAAGGTAGAGGTACGGGCGGTACCGACCCAGAAGCCCCTGCCGCTCGAAAAGCTGTTCAAGGTCTGCCGGCTGGACGAAAAAACGTAGCAACGAAAAGAGTTTCGGCTTATCCATGATGATTTTTGATTTGCATACGCTTTTCAGCATCCTCGCTATCGCTCTTGTTGGAGGGGTCCTCGGACTCGACAGGACGGCCGCGGGGCAGTTCATGATCTCTCAGCCGATCGTCGCCGGTCCCCTCATTGGTTGGATGCTTGGCGACACGACCGCGGGGCTGGTGATCGGCGCGGTGCTTGAACTGATCTGGGTGCTCGACATGCCGGTGGGCACGTTTGTTCCCGCTGATTCTACCGTCGGCGCGGTTTCGGCAACGGCCATTGCGGTCCTCGGGGGCGGGGGACGCGCGACGCCCGACCTGATCGGCTTCGGCGTTCTTCTGACGACGGCGATGGTGCCGGTTACCATGGCGGTCGATGGGACCATTCGCAAGCGTAACTCGCGGCTTGCCGACAGGGCGGTGGCCGGACCGGGGGAAGACGCGGGGAAAAAACTTTCCCGCGCGCATTTGACGGGATTGGCGGTCTTTTTCCTTAAATCGTTTGTTCTGTACCTGGTTTTTGTTCCGGCGGGTCTCGTTGCGGTCTCGCTGTTTGTTCATATGCCGGGAAAAGCGCATGACGCACTGGCCCTGTTTGTCAAACTGCTTCCGTTGCTCGGCGCGGCCCTGGTCGTGCGCAAGCTGTCGATCCGAAACCTGGACCGGTTCTTCCTCGCCGGTTTTGTCGTTGCCGCGCTCTTGACGCTCGCGGTCCCGCTGCACCCGCTGATCATTATCCTGCTCGTTATCATGGCGGGTTATTTAGCAACTCAGGAATTAATGGTTCGTCAAAATAGATAGTATGTTTTTTAATCGTAAGAGCCTTGTAACGATCAGGCGGAATTATCCTTTTTCGTACGTTGTTTTTAAAATTTGCTTTTTGAGGCGGGCAAGCGTGAACGAGGACCAGAGAACCATCAGGACGCTGGATTTGTTGAAGGTCTTTATGCGGTCCTTTCTGCTCCAGGCTTCGTGGAGTTACGACCGGATGCAGTCGCTCGGTTTTGCCTACGCCATCGAACCGATCTTGAGGAGGCTCTACCCGGACCGGGAAGAATACCGGTCGAGGCTGGACCTCCACAGGGAGTATTTCAATACCCAGCCCTACCTTGCGGCGTTCATCCTCGGAGCGACAGCGAGGATGGAACTGGAGCGGGCCTCAGGCCGTGGCCGGGCCGCCGACATCCCGGAGCTCAAAAGCGCGCTGATGGCGCCGCTGGGAGCGCTCGGTGACAGCTTTTTTTGGGGGGCGCTCATGCCGCTGGCGGCCGTTATCGCTGTGGCGGTGCTCATGACGGGCGCCCGGTGGGCGCCCCTGCTGTTCCTCGTCTTGTACAACGGTTGGCATGTCGGGCTCCGGGCCGGGGTGTTTGTGTGGGGCTATCAGAGCGCAGGAGACGCGGTAGCGCTCATGGCCCGTTACAGCTTCACGAAAATGGCGAAATTGTTCAAAGCGGTCTCCCTGGCCGTGATCGGGGGTACCCTCGGCATGGCTTCGAGCTGGAGGCCGGAACTCAAACTAACGGTTTCCCTGCCCGGTTTCGTCAACGCCGCTGCCGGGCTCATGATAACGCTTGTTCTGGTCGTGGTCCTGAGAAAAGGGGGCTCGCCGGTAAAACTCATGCTCGGGCTGGCCGGCGTCTGCCTTGCCTTGGTGTACACAGGAGTCGTTTGATGATGAAAAAAGAGCTGCTGATCGAAAACAAACTCGGCCTTCACGCCCGGGCCGCGGCCCAGATCGTGAAGTCCGCGAGCGCCTTCACGTCGAAGATCACCCTGATGAAAGACGGCCTCGAAGTGGACGGCAAGAGCATCATGGGGATCATGATGCTCGCTGCGGCCAAGGGGAGCAGTGTCCTGCTTGAGGTGCGCGGCGAGGATGAGGGCCAGGCGCTTGCAGGACTGGAGCAGCTGTTCAAGGACAAGTTTGGGGAGAAGGAATAAACAGTTCGGAGTCAGTAGTTCGGAGTTCGGAGCAAAACTAAAAAGTTCAGAGTACAAAGTACAGAATCCAGGAACATCGCTTATGCATGAGAAAATATACAGAGGCATCGTGGCGTCGCCCGGCATCGTGATCGGCAGGGCCTACCTCCTCGACCGGCGGAAGGTCGTGGTGGCGGGCCAGCGGATAGAGGATGTCAGCGTCAAGGATGAAGTGGCCCGGTTTAAACGGGCGGTGGAGCTTTCAAGGACCCAACTGGAGGACCTCAAAAAGCGCTTCAGCAAGGGCCTTGGGAAATCCCACCTTTATATCCTTGATACTCACATCATGCTCCTCGGTGACAAGATGCTGGTCGACGACACGGTCAAGCGGATCAAGGAATCGCACATCAATGCCGAGGGCGCGCTCACGGAAACCATTTCCGTGATCGGGCTCAAATTCGACACGATCGAAGACGAATACCTCCGGGAGCGCAAACACGACGTCGAACAGGTGGGGGAGCGGGTCCTCAGGAACCTGGTCGGACACCGGCAGGAGAGCCTCGCCGACATCAAGGACGAGGCGGTGATCATTGCCCACGACCTCGCGCCCACCGATACGCTCCAGATGCGCAAGGACAAGATCCTGGGCTTCGCCACCGATGCGGGGAGCCGGACCTCCCACACGGCCATCCTCGCCCGTTCGCTCGGCATCCCGGCCGCGGTCGGCCTCGAGAACATCACGGCGGCGGTCAAGACCGGCGACGTGGTCATCCTGGACGGCCTTCACGGCGTGGTGATCGTCGATCCCGACGAGGAGACGTTCCTCGACTATCTCAAAAAGCAGCGCCGGTATAAATACTTCGAGCAGGAGCTCGAAAAAATAAAGACGCTCCCCGCCGAGACGCTCGACGGCCACGTGGTCCAGCTCCAGGGCAACATCGAGCTGCCCGAGGAAGCGACCTCCGCGGCGGACCACGGAGGGACCGGTATCGGCCTCTACCGCACGGAGTTCCTCTTTATGAACCGTGAGACCCTGCCCACGGAGGAGGAGCATTACCGCGCCTACCGCCATGTGGCGGAGAAGGCCTATCCGCATGAAGTGGTCATCCGCACGCTCGACGTGGGCGGCGACAAGATCGGCATTCCGGGCGGTTTTGAGAAGGAAGCGAACCCCGCTCTCGGTCTTCGGGCGATCCGCTTCTGCCTCCAGAAAAGGGACCTCTTCCGGACGCAGCTTCGCGGCATCCTCAGGGCAACGGCGCACGGAAACATCAAGATCCTCTACCCCATGATCTCGGGCCTCCCGGAGCTTTATGAAACCAAAAAGATCCTCGAAGAGGCGCGAACGGAACTCAGGGCGGAAGGCAAAAAATTCAACGAGCAGGCGGAAATCGGCATTATGATCGAGATCCCGTCGGCCGCACTGATCTCCGACCTGCTTGCCCGGGAAGTCGACTTCTTCAGCGTCGGCACCAACGATCTCATCCAGTACACGCTCGCGATCGACCGTCAGAACGAACACGTGGCGTATATGTACGAGCCGCTCGACCCGGCCGTCCTCCGCCTGCTCCACCGCGTATCGGACGCCGCACATAAAGCGAAGATCACGCTTGCGATGTGCGGCGAAATGGCCGGCGACCCGCTGTATGCCGCGATCCTGATCGGCATGGGGTTCCAGAACCTCAGCATGAACGTCGCCTCGATCCCCTGGGTCAAGAAGGTGATCAGGTCGGTGCGCATGCGGGACGCGGTCGAGCTCGCGTCGCTCGTGATGCAGCAGCCCACGGCCGCGCTTGCGCGCAAGACCGCCGAAAACTTCATGGAAGACCGGTTCCCGGACCTCTGGGCGGGGCGGAGCTGTGATTCGAGTGCGGAATGCCCGAATGCGGAATGGCGAATTCGGAATGCGGAATTAAAATTAGAATTCAAAAAACCACCACAGCCGTTTCCTCTCCCCTGAGGGGAGAGGACGAAGGGGTTTTTATCATTTCCTATATTAAGGGGAGTCATAGGTGCAGAATACAGAACATGAACTCGACAACACTACGCTTACCCATGAAAACACGCGCCAGACACCGCGTGTCCACGGCGGCAACATCCATGAGGCGATAAAGCGATACGGGCTCGAAGGAAAAAAAATTCTCGATTTCAGCTCGAACGTCAACCCTCTCGGGCCCTCGGCAACGGCCAGACGGGCCGCCAAAAAGGCGCTTGCGCTTATTGACCGCTATCCCGATCCCGAGATGACCGAGCTCCGGAAGGCGATCGCGCGGTATTTCGGCGTCAAGCCAGGGCAGGTCATCTGCGGGAATGGGTCGAACGAACTCATCCATCTTATCCCGCGCGTGTTCAGACCGAAAAAGGTCCTGATCCCCATGCCGACCTTCACGGAATATGCCGCGGCAGTGGAAGAGGCCGGAGGCGAAGTCGTACCGCTCTGGCTCGACGAGCGGGAAGGGTTCCGGATCGACCCCCTCGAAATGGCCTTCGCACTCAAGGGAATGGACATGGCCTTCCTGTGCAACCCCAACAATCCCACGGGCCTGCTCATGACCAAAGCGGAGACGGCCGAGCTCATGGGACACGCGCTTCAATACGGAGTGAGACTGGTCGTCGATGAAGCGTTCATGGATTTCATCGAATCCGAATCGATCATCAAGCAGGCCGTGGAAGCTTCGCAGCTCATCTGCCTCAGGTCCTTTGCCAAGTTCTTCGGCATGCCGGGCTTGAGGATCGGATATGCCGTGTCCGATGAAGCGACCATAGCGGCCCTCAGGGCAGGCCAGGAGCCCTGGACCGCCAGCATTCCGGCGGAGCATGCGGCCATTGCCGCGTTGAACGACTGGCGGCATATCAAGAAGACGCGCCGGGTGATCGAGAAGGAGCGGGACCGGCTCCTGTCGGCCCTCAGGCTTCTGCCCGGCGTGGAGCCCTTTCCCTGCGCGGCAAACTTTATCTTCATGAAAGTCGATTCTTTCGACGCGCCTCTGCTCGTCGAGAAACTCGGTCTCCGGGGCCTCCTGGTCCGCGGCTGTTCCTCCTTTCCCGGTCTCGACAGCGGCTTTGTGAGGATCGCCGTGAGGACGAGGAGGGAGAACGGCCGCCTTATCAGCGCCCTTCGAGAGCTTCTTGCCCGGTAATGGTCCCGCTCTGCCCGCATCGTAACTGGCTCCAGCCTTGTATCTTGTCAATTATGACAATCCAACCGGGGGTCTGCTGACATGAAGAACACCGTAGGTTTTGCAGTTTTTGTTCTGGTTGTGCTGCTGCTCTTATTCTTTCTCTCGTCAAGCAAAAAAGTTCCCCCTATTCCGTCTGACGCTCTGCACAGCGGCATAACCACGGATGCCGGCTGCGCGACGTGCCACGGCCCCGGTAAGCAAGCGCCGCTGAAGCCGGCCCATCCTCCCAAGGAACAATGCCTGGTTTGCCACAAAAAGAAATAAAGACCATTTTTCATCCGGTGATATTCTTCCTAAATCAGAGGAACCTTCCGTGGTGAAATCAGGGGACCGGCGCTTCTCTCTTGTCTTTTTTGTCTCCGCGGGACCGCAAGTCGCCGGCTCAAATTGCAGCATCACTTCATCTGAAAACCATAATTTCCCCGATTTCATTTATTTGTTGCGATTTTCTTTGACAAGAGGAAGCGTACTCTTTAATATTCCGGTGAATGGCGGCTGCTCAAGACCTTGATGATCATTGAGGCGCCGGGAGGGCTTCGGATATACATTGTGAGTTCTCCGGGGCCGTCCGGTGAAAGACCGGCGGTCCGCCGTTTTCAGGGGAGGTTTCTTATGATGAATTTTGGAGTGAGCGCATTCGCCGCAGCTTGCTGCGGGGTTAGCGAGCGAATACGATTATGTTCTTACCTTGAGAATCGAGATTCCTGCAGAGGCCTATACGAACCTTCATTTGCTGCAGGGAACTTCAATGGTCACGGAAGTCCCGGCAGGGAGCATATGCTTTCTTTTTTTATGACGGTCCTTATGGCAGTGTTCCTGGCGTTCCCGCCGTCTGCCTGCGCCATTGAGGTAGGATGCTTCTGCACCTTCGTATTCGTCTCGGCCATGTTCTTGTGCGGCGTCGGTGTGACGCTGCTCGTAAAGTACGCGCTGTCGAAGAAGTTATGGAGACTGTCCTTCAGGAGAACGTCCTTCATCACGTTCCTTGAAGTGGTCCTGCTGGTGGCCATATTGATCCTTCTCCAAACGAAATTCTATCTCCGGGTCCTCGCCTATCTGCCGCTTGCATTCCTCCTGAACTATGCCATGACCACAGCCAGGGGACCGGCCCTGCAGGAACAGCAGGCCCCGAAGAGGCGGGCCGCCATGGCCGCGCTCTCGTGCCTTGTCCTGCCCGTCGCTGTACAGATCATGGCATGGCTGGCCACGGTCCTGTCGAACATGATCACCTTGACAGAGGTGAGGGTGTAAGAGGGCAGTGGATATATATAAAGAGCACGCCCACGCTATTACTATTGACGTCTTCCGATGCACGTCCACGGCATTGGTGCGGCGGCGCTGGAGGTCCCCCGTTCTTTTCACTTCTGTATTTTCCCATCCATAATTTTAATTGACAACACCATGATAGTTTGTTAATCTTAAAAAAGACAAAATTCCGGTTCACGGCCGGGCCCGTCGGACTCATGATCGTCGATCACGACCGGGAGAACGACCCCCGTTGATTAAAACTATAAACCTTGGATAGTCGGATTATTCAGCAGCCTGCCTCCATGTCTCAACCTCTCTCACTGGAAGAACGCAAGGTTTTTGCAGTTTCATGCGCACAGGTCGTTCACTGTCACAGGGGGTTATGAATTTCTTTTCACCAAGGGCCCTGTTGGAGGTGATGACGCCTCACACGCTGTTCGCCCGGCTCAGTATCGCCCGCAAGATGCTGCTGGGCTATATGCTGCTGGTCGTCCTTACCGTGGCCGTGGTGATCTATGCCCTCGCCGGCCTCCTGCGGCTGCACGCATTGAATAACGGCGTCATCCGGGTAGATGTGCCTGTCCAGCAAACGGCCGACGACATGCTCGACGCCATTCTTGCCCAGGACACATACGAAAAGCGCTACCTGATTTTGATGCGAACGGATGTCCGCAACCTGTTCTGGAAGCGCGGCGAAGAGTTCGATGTCAAACTTGCTTCGCTCAAATCACTGCCTGGTCAGAAGCGCTTTCCCTTGGGGAAAATAGAGAGGCTCCACCGGCAGTACGGCGATCTCTTCATGAAAGAGATGAGGCTGGTCAGGGCGGGAAACCTGGGCGAAGCCACGGCGCTCTCCAACAATGAATTAAAGAGCAAGTTGGAGCAGGTGATGGAAAGCCTTAAAACCATGTCGGCTGACGCGAAACGGTCCCAGGAAGCCAATATGAAGAAAATCAGCCATCTTGGCGATTCGGCTTTCATCACCACGGCAGTGCTGTGTGTCCTCAGTATCATTATCGGCGTGCTGGCAAGCCTGGTGGTGACCAACCACATCGCCTCGTCGATCGGCAAGCTTAAGGTGGCTGCGGGGCGCGTCGCGGAGGGTGATTTTTTCGTTGATCCCCGTATCGATACTCAAGACGAAATTGGAAGCTTGTCCGAGGCCTTTCGCCGCATGGGACAGCGACTCGGCAAACTCGAGGAAATGTACCTGGATGCAAGCCCGCTCACGCGGCTGCCCGGGGGGCTTGCGATAGAAAATGTGCTGAAGCGGCGGCTCGAATGCGAACACCCATTTGCGTTCTGCGTGCTCGATCTGGATAACTTCAAGGCCTTTAACGACCGTTACGGTTATGCCCACGGCAACGACGTGATCAAAGAGACCGCCCGCATCATTGAAGACGCGGTGAAGGCAAAAGGGTCGCCTGAGGACTTCGTGGGCCATATCGGGGGCGATGATTTTGTGGTGATCACGACGCCGGCGATGATGCGCGACATAAGCGCGGAAATCGTAAAGCAGTTCGACAAGCGTATCCCCGATTTTTACAACAAGGAGGACCGGGAGAACGGGTTCATCTTCGGCAAGACCCGGGATGGCGAGGATATGCGGTTTCCGCTCATGACCATCTCGATAGCGATCGTGACCAATGAGCAGCACAAGCTTTCGAATCCGCTCGAGACCTCCGAGCTCGCAGCCGAGCTCAAGGACTATGCCAAGACGATCGCCAGGAGCGTTTATGTGGTGGATAAGAGGAGAACAGGATGAATGGGGATTTCCGGTATCTTGAGATCAGGGGGGAAAGGAGAGTGGACGGCCTCGCGATGCGCCTCCTGACCCTGACGCTTGTTCTCATGCTGGCAGGCTGCGCACCGCTGATGCAGGGTCTGACCGGGGGAGAAGGCGCAAAAAAATTCCGGGACGCGGGGACCGCCTTCGAACAGGGAAAATACCGTGAGGCGCGCGCCTCATACCGTGCGCTTGCGGAAGACCTCTCTGGTCCGCGCCGCGCCGAGCAGGCGCAGTTTAACGCAGCGTATCTTCTCGTGTACTATGAGAATCCGGACAAAGATTACAGTCATGCTGCGCGGGAATTCGAGGGATTTCTGGCACGGTACCCATCGGGCGCACTCGCCGGCGAGGCACGGAGCTGGAAGGACGTCCTCAGGAGCTTTGAACAAACGAAGACAAATGAGCTCCTGAAGGAGGTTGATACCCTAACGAGGAAAGTGGAAGCCCTGACAAAGGAGCTGCAGAATGCTCACGCCGATGGCGAAGCGGTCGCCAAAGAACGGGACCTGCTTCTCACCGAGAAGCGCAGCCTCACGAGGAAGGTAGACGAACTCCTGAATGATAAGGACGGCCTGCTCAAGGAAAAGGCCACACTCCTCAAGGAGCGAGACGGCCTGGCCAAAGACAACGTCGGGCTGGGGAAAAAGATCGACCTTTTGACGAGGGACAAGGAAGCTCTGGTTCGCGCCAAGGAAAAGCTGGAGAAAAGTCTCCACGATCTCACAATGGTCGATGTAAAGATGGAAAAGAAAAGAAAAAAGGTGAAGTAGTCAGCACGTGCGTTATGCCCTGTCCCGCCTGCTGTTCCTCAGGCTTTTCAATTTCCGTTTCTGCGCTTCTATCCTCTTCCGTTTCTTCTTTATCGAGGGTTTCTCATAAAAACGACGGTTTTTCAGTTCCCTGAAAAGACCGTCGGTCTGCATTTTTCGTTTGAGAAGCCTTATGGCTTTTTCGATGTTCCCGTCAACTCTTATCTCCAATTATTCCGACCTTTTCCGCCGCCCCGGTCGAATCCCCGCTGGCCGCCTTTGCCGCCTCCGCCACCGCCGGGCCTGCCGCCCCGTCCGCCCCGCTCGGTCTGCGGTCTTGCTTCGCTCACATTCAGCGCACGATCCTGAACGGTGGTGCCGTTGAGCTCCGCGATCGCCTTGTCTGCATCCTCATCAGACGCCATTTCAACGAAGCCGAACCCTTTTGAGCGCCCGGTCGCGGCGTCGGTTATGATCTTCGCAGACAACACCTCTCCGATCGGTGAAAAGATATCTTTGAGCCCGTCTTCGGTCATTTGGTACGACAGATTGCCTACGTACAGTTTCTTGGCCATGTTACTCCTCCTCCGAGTTTGTTGGTCCCGCTTTGTCCGTAATTGAAGGCCCCGATCGCCTACTGTTTTACGACATTAACCGCCTGAAGACCTTTCGGCCCCTTCTCGATGTCGAAACTGACCGAATCTCCCTCCGCGAGAGACCTGAACCCGTCTCCCTGGATCGCCGAGAAATGGACGAACACATCGCTCCCCTCGTCGCTGGTGATGAAACCATAGCCTTTCGCGTCATTGAACCACTTTACCGAACCGTTCGACATTTGTTGCTCCTCCTTCTGAAGTGTGAAAATTTTATTTCTGCAAAAAAAATAGCCGCAAAATCTACCCGATGTAGTTTTTGCAGCCTGGCAATTAACAAAAACTCACGTTACACTCTCTCTTTTTCTAGAATCTTTTGCAATAATACTCCCTAGTGAACCGGATTGTCAACCTTTTTTTGCCCGTTTTTATTGAATTCCCTGCGATTGAATCGTCTCCGTCATTAATTATAAGCGCCCCGGTTTCCTTGCTCTTTTCACGGCTTCTTCCCTCCGCTTCTTGGCGAAAATCCTGACGGGCGTACCACGGAACCCGAAGGCCTCGCGCAGATTATTCTCGATGTAGCGCATATAGGAAAAATGGACACCGTCCGGGTAGTTGACGAATACCACGAAGGTCGGCGGCTTGATTGCGACCTGTGTAATATAGTAGTATTTCACGCGCCGGGCCCGGTAGAGCGGCGGTTCATGGCGGGCGGCTAGTTTCTCAAAGACCCTGTTGAGCTCGGCAGTGGGCACTCGCTTTTCACGCTCTTCGATCACCTTGTCGATCTCCTCAAAGACCTTCGTGATCCGCTGACGCGTGTGGGCGGAAAGGGTGATCACCGAAGCATAATCTACGAATTTGAGCCGCTGCTGCACTTCTGTTATAAACCGCTTGTACGCCTGCTCCTTGTCCGGCACCAGGTCCCACTTATTGAGCACGAGGATGATCCCCTTGCCCTCCTCATGGGCGAGCCCCACGATCCGTTCATCCTGCTCGGTGATGCCTTCCGAAGCGTCGATCAGCACAAGCGCCACGTCGGCGCGGCTCAAGCTTTTCATGGCCCGCATCACGCTGTACTTTTCGATTCCCTGGCTGATCCTGCCGCGGCTCCGGATTCCTGCGGTGTCCACGAGGACATACTTCCTGCCGTAGTACTGATACATGCTGTCCACGGCGTCCCTTGTCGTGCCTGCCACGGGACTGACGATCATGCGGTCCTCGCCGATGAGCGCGTTTACGAAGGACGACTTGCCCACGTTCGGCCGTCCGATGATGGCTATTCTCGGGACTTCGGCAAGTTCGTTCTCTTCCGCCTCCCGGGACGTCTCGGGAAGCATGTGCCCCAGCTCGTCCATGAGTTCGGAGAACCCCTGCCCGTGCTGGGCCGACACCGGAAAGAGGGTATCGATGCCGAGACGGTAGAAGTCGGGGATGAAGCCTTCGTGTTTTTCGCCGTCGACCTTGTTCACTGCGTAGATCACGGGTTTGCCGGACGCGCGAAGCCGCTGTGACACCTCGATGTCTGCCGGGAGGAGGCCCTGCTTGCCGTCGAGGAGGAAGATGATGAAATCCGCCTCCTCCACGGCGAGCGTGGTCTGCTCCCGCATTTTCGAGTACATGGGGTCTTCGGTCTCAGGCTCGAACCCGCCGGTGTCCACAAGCAGAAAGCGTTTGCCTTCCCACTCGGCCTCGGTGTAGTTGCGGTCCCTCGTCACGCCGGGAGTGTCCTCGACGATGGCGAAGTTTCTTCCGATGATCCGATTGAACAGGGTCGATTTGCCGACGTTCGGCCGGCCCACTATGGCTACGACTGGTTTAGGCATGATTTTAACTACAATTCCTAAATTCTAATGTCGAAACTCTAAACAATCTCAGCAATCTAAGTTCAGTATTGTTTGAATTTAGTCGTTCGATATTATTTGAGGATTAGAATTTCGCACTTCGGATTTGTAGTAAATGCACTATATCACGCTTAGGAGCGTCAGTTCAAGAAAAAACCTTGCGAAGCCCCGGTAATTGTGTTATTTTTTATCTTCATATCACTCGTGGAGGCCGCCATGCGAATACTGGTCCTTTCAGCATTGTGCATTCTCTTGTTTTCTGCATCTCCTGCCCGTGCCGATTTCTACCGCTATGTAGACAAAGAGGGCAAGGAATTCTTCACTAATGACCTGAAACAGGTGCCGCAGGAATACCGGGGCAGCGCTACCGTGGTCAAACCCGATGAGAGCCGCGTGAGCGTAGGCGAGGGACCGGCAGCGACGGGTAAACCGCCGGCAGCGGTCAGGGAGCACAGGGACAAGTACGGCAAGGGCGAGGAATACTGGCACAGGAAGGCCGCCAATCTCCGCTTGAAGCTTCGTGACCAGCAAGACGAATATGATATGGTTGCAAAGCAACTGGATGACCAGGACCAGAAGCCGAAGAGGATAGGCGGCAAAAAGAATAAATCCCGATCGAGCCTTGAAAAAAAGAAGCTGAAACTCGAAAAGGACATGGCAAAGACGCGGCGCGCTCTTGAGGTCGATCTCCCCGAGGAAGCGCGCAAGGCTGACGCCTATCCGGGGTGGATCAGGGAGTAATTGAAAGCAGCTATGGACCGCCGAGATCGCGGAGGTCGTGGAGGTTCTTTCATAATTGTAACCGCTGCTTGATTTTCTCAGCGGTCTCTGCGTTCCCTGTGGTGAACAAGCTTTTCAGGTTCAGTCCAATATGAAAAAAATCATTATTGCACGAAACATCATGCATGCCATCGGCGGTCACGATACTATTCTCGGGCGGGGAAACATCACAACGTACCCTGCCCGTACGTCTGAAGAGATTCTGAATATCCACGGCGTCCGCAAGGCGGACATGATCATTACGGAAGCCGCGTTGCCGCTCATGGGAGGCTTCAAGCTCTGCTCCGCGATCCGGAGCGATGCGGGCCTGAAGAATGTGTCGATCATCATGCTCTGTGACAGTGTCGAGGCATCTCCTCCCCAATGCCGGGAAGCGGGAGCCAACGCCGTTCTTCTGAGGCCCTTTGATCCCATTCAGCTTTTTTCAAAAGTGTCCGAACTGCTGGTGATCCCTCAGCGGCAGGACTTGCGGACGCTGCTCCACGTTTCCGTGCAGGGCCGGGAGAAAAAATCGTCATTTGCAGGCATGTCACACAATATCAGCATGTCCGGCATGTTGATTGAAACCGACCAGGAACTCACGAAGGGAGACCGCCTGACGTGGACGGTAAACATCGGCCCGAGAAAGATCTCCGCCGACGGTATGGTGGTGCGGGTAGTACAGGAGCAGGCAGGGGGAAAATTCCTGTCCGGGATAAAATTTTTAAATCTGGACACGAAATCTCTTGTTATCATCGAGCAGTTCGTAAAAGGACTTATTAAGCATTAGCCCCGTCGAATGAGGAGGTTTTTTGGAAGAACGGTACGATTTTAAGAAGGTTGAAGAGCGCTGGCAGCGCCATTGGGCCGAGCAGAAGACCTTTACGGTAACGGAAGACGCCTCGAAGCCGAAATACTACTGTCTCGAAATGTTCCCGTACCCATCTGGCAAGATCCACATGGGCCATGTTCGTAATTACTCCATCGGTGATGTGATCTCGCGCTATAAGCGGATGCGCGGCTTCAATGTGCTCCATCCCATGGGCTGGGATTCCTTCGGTCTGCCGGCGGAAAACGCGGCGATCAAGCACGGCATTCATCCCGCCAAATGGACCCTCGAGAACATCGCTTTCATGCGCGACAAGCAGCTCAAACGGCTCGGCCTGTCCTACGACTGGGACCGCGAGGTGACCACCTGCCTCGAGGAGTATTACCGCTGGAACCAGTGGTTCTTCATCAAGATGTACGAGCGCGGCCTGGCCTACAAAAAACTTTCTTACGTGAACTGGTGCCCGTCCTGTAATACCGTGCTCGCGAACGAGCAGGTGGAGGACGGTCTGTGCTGGCGCTGCAGTTCCGTGGTGCAGCACAAGGAGCTTGATCAATGGTTTTTCAAGATCACGGACTACGCCGAGGAACTCCTCTCTTCCATTGATAAGCTGACGGGCTGGCCGGAGCGCGTGCTCACGATGCAGCGGAACTGGATCGGCAAATCCGTCGGCGTGGAAGTGGACTTTACGGTCGAAGGCACCGGAGAGAAACTCACGATCTTCACCACACGACAGGACACGCTCTTCGGGGTGACCTTCATGAGCATCGCGCCCGAGCACCCCATGCTCGAAGCCCTTATCAAGGGAAAACCGCAGGCCGACGCGGTCCGCGCGTTCTGCCAGCGCGTTATGCGCGAGGACAAGGCGGCGCGTACCGACGAGAAACAGGAGAAGGAAGGCGTCTTCACCGGCGCCTTCGCCGTCAACCCGCTGAACAACGAAAAGGCGCCGGTCTGGGTCGGCAACTTCGTTCTCATGGAATACGGGACCGGCGCGATCATGTCCGTGCCTGCCCATGACCAGCGCGATTTCGAGTTCGCGAAGAAGTACGGCTTGCCGGTCCGCGTCGTTATTCAGAACCCTGAAAAGAACCTCATTGCCGGGACCATGAAGCAGGCGTACGTTGAGGACGGCGTCATGGCCAACTCCGGCACGTTCGACGGGATCACGAATACCGTTGCCAAGGAAAAGATCGCGGACCATATCGAACAGCGCAAGTTCGGCAAGCGCACCGTGAACTGGCGGCTCCGCGACTGGGGGATCTCGCGCCAACGTTACTGGGGCACGCCGATCCCGATCATCTACTGCGACAAATGCGGTACGGTGCCGGTGTCCGAAAAAGACCTGCCAATACGGCTTCCGGTCGATGTCGAGCTCACGGGCAAGGGTCGCTCGCCCCTGACCGAGTCCAAGTCGTTCAGGGAGACGACCTGTCCGAAGTGTCACGGGAAAGCGTGGCGCGAGACGGACACCATGGACACCTTCGTGGACTCGTCGTGGTACTTCCTTCGCTACTGCTCCCCGAAGGATACCAAAGCGCCCTTCGATAAAAAGGCGGCAGGCTACTGGATGAGCGTCGACCAGTACATCGGCGGCATCGAGCACGCCGTGCTCCATCTGCTCTATGCGAGATTTTTTACCAAGGTGATACGCGACCTGGGGCTTTTTGACGGCGATGAGCCGTTCAAGAATTTGCTCACGCAAGGCATGGTGATCAAGGACGGCGCCAAGATGAGCAAGTCCAAGGGCAACGTGGTGGACCCGGATTTCATCCTCACGAAGTACGGCGCTGACACGGCGCGGCTCTTTTCGCTCTTTGCCGCGCCGCCGGAACGCGACCTTGACTGGAGCGACCAGGGCGTGGACGGCGCGTACCGGTTCCTGCACCGCGTCTGGACCATTGTGTACAAGCACAGCGAGGCGGTCAAAAACGTCAAGCCCGCGGGGCCCGAAGCGCGGGGGGACAAGCTCTTCCGCAAGACCCATCTCACGATCAAGAAAGTGACCGAGGACATTGAGCGCGAGTTCCACTTCAACACCGCGATCTCGGCGCTCATGGAGATGGTGAATGAGATGTACGATTACACATCGAATGGGTCCGGCCCCGACAAGCAAGGGCCGGTGCTGCGGTCGGCGATGGACGCGCTCATGCTGCTGATCGCTCCTTTTGCCCCGCATTTCGCCGAGGAGCTCTGGGAATCGCTCGGCAACAAGGAGAGCATCGCGAACGCGCCCTGGCCGAAGCACGATCCCGAAGCGATCGTCGCGTCGGAGCTTACCGTCGTCGTGCAGGTGAACGGAAAGGTCAGAAGCAAGCTCATGCTTCCCGCCGGCGCCTCTGACAAGGAAATGGAGGCCGCTGCCCTCGCGGACCCCAAGGTGGTTGAATTTACGAACGGAAAGACTCCCAAGAAGGTCATCGTGGTCCAGGGGAAGCTGGTGAATGTGGTGGTGTAAGAATGGCCGAGAGACGAGAGACGAAGGACGAGGGACGCGGAATGAAGGACGAAAAACGAAGGACGAAGAAAGAAGAAAG
>Ga0210377_10002231_pt1 | contig 17105 bp, 21 predicted proteins | sample PLM4_65_b1redo_FD_155480 | JGI IMG/M metagenome (GOLD analysis project Ga0210377, IMG submission 155480) | Groundwater sediment microbial communities from an aquifer in East River, Colorado, USA - PLM4_65_b1 redo | ecosystem: Environmental > Terrestrial > Soil > Riparian zone | place: USA: East... | reverse complement strand
CGGTGGCGTCGTCGCCAACGCTGGCCTTGCCTGAGTCCGCGTCAACCCTGAACACGGTGTCGCCAATGCGAATCTGATCGCCCAGCTTGAGCCGAACCGGCGCGTCGATCCGCGCTTCGTTGACATACGTGCCGTTGGTGCTTCCCGAATCGGCCAGAATCACCGCGTCGCCGTCCTGCTTGATAGTGGCGTGTTTGGACGAAGCGCGAGACTCCGGCACGACAATGTCGCTTTTGGCCGACCGCCCGATCAGGATTTGCGGCTTGTCCAGCGTGTATGTTTGGCCCGCGGAGCTAACCAGTTTCATGATCTTTTCTCCAAGAGATTAGCAAGGCTTGACGCCACCACTGTATGACAGGTCGCGCGAAATGTCAAAGGGGCCGCGCGGCCTGCGAGTCGATTTCCCCGAAGCGGGCTACGGGTATATACTTGCCTTTGTTCTGCTTATGGCTTGTCGCTCATCGCTCGTCACTATTTTCAGAGGGGTCGCCTGTGTCGCTGAATTCACTGCGGGACATTTTTATCGGGCCGCCGCTGCCCACCAAGCGGCTGGCTCACGAAAAGCTGGACAATTTCAAAGCGCTGGCGGCCCTGTCGCCCGACGCGCTGGCGTCGATTGCCTACGCCAATCAGGAGATTTTTCTTGGCCTCGTCGTAGCAGGCGCGGCGGGGCTGGCCTATTCATGGTGGATTGCGGTGGCTATCGCCGGGCTGCTGGGCGTGCTGGCCCTGTCGTACTCGCAGACCATCACCGCCTACCCCAGCGGGGGCGGATCGTACACCGTCGCCCGCGAAAATCTGGGCGTGAATGTGGGGCTGGTCGCCGCCTCCGCGCTGCTCACCGATTACGCCCTCAACGTCGCGGTCAGCGTGACGGCGGGCGTGGCCGCCGCCATCTCCGCCTTCCCGGAACTCGAAAGCTACCGCACAGGATTGGCGCTGCTGCTGCTGCTGGTCATCACCCTCGCCAACCTGCGCGGGATGCGCGAGGCCGGGGCGATTATGACCGTGCCGGTATACCTGTTTGTGGGAACGTACCTGTTGATGATTGTCGTCGGCGGCGTCCGGCTGCTGCTGGGCGAGCCGCCAGGGTCGTTCGCCGATACCGCGCCCGCCGCGACAGCCGATTTAGGATTATTGCTGCTGCTGCACACCTTCGCCACCGGCTGCACCGCCCTGACCGGGGTCGAAGCGATCAGCAACGGCGTTCAGGTGTTCCAAGAGCCTGCCGCCCGCAACGCCAACCGCACCATGGCAGCGATGGCGGTTTTGATGGGCGTGTTGTTCTTAGGGACAATCGGTTTGTCGCAGGTGTTCGCCGTCGTCAAGCTCCCGCACGAAACCATCCTGTCGGCCCTGACCCGGCGCATCTTCGACGGCTGGCCTCCGTTTGTTTATTATGTCATCCAGATTTCGACGTTGCTGGTGTTGATGGTCGCGGCCAATACCAGCTTTTTTGGCTTCCCGCGTGTCGCTTCCATTCTTGCCAGCGATGGCTTTATGCCGCGCCAGCTATCCTTTATCGGCGACCGGCTGGTCTTCACCAATGGGATTGCGGTGTTATCCGCGCTGGCGGCCCTGCTGGTTGTTCTGTTTCAGGGCGACACCCACCTGCTGATCCCGCTGTTTGCCATTGGCGCGTTTCTGGCATTCACGCTGTCGCAAGCCGGGATGGTCGTTCACTGGTTTAAGAACAGACAGGATCGGACGTGGTGGCTCAAGCTGCTTGCCAACGGGTTGGGCGTCACGGCGACAATCGCCGCGCTGGGGATCATCACGGTCAGCAAGTTTGTCGAAGGCGCGTGGATCGTCCTGCTGCTCATCCCCGCGCAGGTGCTGCTGTTCCGGTCTATCCGCAACCACTATACGGGCGTGCGCGAGCAGTTGACGCTGTACGAAGGTCTCCCGCCCGAACTTAGAGTTCTGCCTGATCCGCGCGTGGTGCTGCCGATTGGCGGGGTGCATCGCGGCATCATCTACGCCCTGCGTTACGCCAAATCGATTGCCCGCACTGTCAAAGCGGTCTACATCGAGATCGAGCCGGGCAGCGCCCAGCAGGTGCGCGAGCGCTGGGACGAGTGGGGGCTGGACGAAGAAGCCGAGCTGGTGATCGTCCAATCCGAGTATCGATCCATTGTGGCGCCGTTTATCGAATATCTGGACAAGTATGATCACGACACCAACGACGGCCAACTGGCGACGGTGCTGCTGCCGGAGTTTGTCACCGCGCACTGGTGGGAGCAGTTCTTGCACAACCAGACGGCATGGCTGATCAAGCTGACGCTGCTCTACCGCCGCCGTTCGATCAACAAGATACGCGCTATTATTGACGTGCCCATGTACTTGCAGGATTAGCGGATGGCCTATGGCAGATGGCGGATAGCTGATGGCTGATGGTCTTTGTTATGACTGTTTCGGTGAATGCGCATACCTTTAGACCATCGGTGGTGTTCTAATTTCTGTCACAATCGGGGCTATAAGCCATTCGCCACAGGCGGACAGGTTTTCAATGTCAACTCTCAAATCTGAAATCCCAAGCTCGCTGGACACCCGCGCCGCCCTGCGGCTGGTGAGCCGCACCTTCGCGCTGTCTATCGAGCAGCTTCCCTCGCTGCTGCGCGATGCGATCACGCTGGCTTACCTGATGTTTCGCGTCTCCGATTTTCTGGAAGACAACGACGTGATGCCCCCGGCCCGCAAGATTGAACTGCTGCATTTGTGGGCCAGCATCCTCGGCGGCGAGAACGGCCCGGAAGCGCTGGCCGAGCGCCTGGCCGACGTGAACCCCTCCGACCCGGAAGCGGCGGTGGCCCAGCAGGTAGCGGACGTGCTGGCCCGGCTGAGGGAGCTTCCGCCGGAAGTCCAGCAGATTATCATGGACGAAGCCCGCGAATCGGCGCAGGGGATGGCTCGCTGGCAGCAGCGCGGCCCGGTCGTGCTGACCGAAGCCGATCTGGATGACTATATGTTCGAGGTCGCCGGGCGGGTGGGCCACATGCTCACCCGCGTGTTCGCGTGGCACGCTCGCCCTATCCGCGATTTGCAGGATCAACTAATGCCGCTGGGCCGCGAGTTCGGGTTGGCGCTGCAAACCGTCAACGTGATCAGGGGCCTGCGGAAGGACTTTGATCGCGGCTGGATATACGTCCCGGCCAGCTTTTGCGCCGAAGTCGGCTTGCTGCCGCCCGATCTGTTTTTGCCGGAGAATCTCGAAAAATCGTTGCAGGTGGTCGAAGCGCTGGCTGACAAGGCCGAGCGCCATCTGTATCAGGGGCTGCTGTACATCAAGCTGATCCCGCGCCGTTATCACCGGCTGCGGCTGGCCTGCATGTGGCCGCTGTTCTTCGCGGTGCGGACGCTGGCGATCAGCCGGGGCAATCGGCAAGCGCTGGAATCCGAAGCCAAGATGAGCCGCAAGGAAGTGCGATCAATCATGGTGGACACCTGGCGGATGGGCTGGTCGAACCGCTGGTTGGAAGCGTATTACGAGCGGCTCAGAATGCCGTGAAGGCTGGTGGCTGATAGCTGATGGCTGATGAAAAGCGGCCTTGTGTGAGTGGAGTGATGTGATGCCATTCCGGTTTGAAAGCTTGGAAATCTGGCATCAAGCGGTGGCATTTTCAAATGACGCTTATAAGCTCGTCGCCAAATTTCCTGATCATGAAAAGTATGGACTTTCAAATCAAATAACACGCGCCGCCAATTCTGTCAGCCTGAACATCGCAGAAGGCGCTGGGCGTGACACAAATGCGGATTTTAGTCGGTTTCTGGGTATAGCAGTCGGATCAACTTTTGAGGTCGTGAGCGCTTCATTTCTTGCTCGCAATCAAGGTTACATATCGCAGGAAACCCACGCCCTGCTGTATGCTCAGGCGGAAAAACTGGGTAAATCGATAAACCGGTTTCGGCGCACATTGAAACCCTAGTCAGCAATCCAACCTTTGCTATCGGCCATCAGCTATCTGCCATCAGCCTTCAGATTACTTGAACAGCCGCTGCTGATACGTCTCAATGGTGTCGCAGGTGACCGCCGTCGAGCCGCTGCTCCGGGCGCAGACTTTGACCGAGATCGCCCCGCGCGGCACGTCGGTGATCAGCGTGGCGCTGTCAATCGCGTCCGGCGCGTAGCCCGCTGATCGATACACTTGCTGGCAGATTGCCCCCGCGAAATCGCATTCATACAACAGCAGGGCATCGCTGCCCAGATCGTGATACGTCGCCAGATGGTAGGCGCTCTGATTGACAATCGCGGTCGCGTCGTGCGTCAGGGGGCGAAACACCGCAGGCAGCCCGGTCAGGGCCATTGCGACCGCGAAGATGATCAGGCCAATGGCCCAACGGCGGCCTCCCGACGTTGGGTCGCCCTGCGCCCGGCGCCGCAGCGCATTCACCAGCAGGACGACGCCAAGCAACGCGCCGATGATCATCACCGGCTCGACGGCGATGGTGTAGGTCAGCAGCGGCCAATACCACCCAAACAGAGTTCCGTTGACAAACGCGGGAATCCAGTACCACCCGGTGACGGTGTGGACAACCCCGAAAGCGACCGCCACCAGTATCAGGACAGCGGGCGGAATGCGGGTGCGCGCCTTTTCAAATTGAGCAAATGGTGATGTCACGCGGGGCGCTCCTTTCGTTGCCGCGCTTGGTTATGGACTAAGACAGGGAAATATGCAAATCGTGAGGCGACATGCCCCAGCCGAGTCTATTTTAGCCGGGGAACATCAGGCGGCTGCGCCGCGCCCCGATTCGGCGGGGCAGGAAGCTGCAGCCAGAAGGTGGCTCCCTTGCCGATGGCGCTGTCCACGCTGATTGTCCCATTGAGCTTGGCGACGATCCGGCCAACAATCGCCAGCCCCAACCCGAACCCCTCCGCCTGATCGGTGTCAAACCGCGAAAACGCCTCAAACAGTTTGGCCTGATTTTCCGGCGTGATCCCGATCCCGTTGTCCTGCACGCCATAGCTCACCCAGCCGTTCTCGACGCGAGCCAGAATCTTGATGCGCGGGTCGGGGTTATTGGCCCCGATGTATTTGATGGCGTTCTCCAACAGATTGGCGAGGGCTTCCTCGATCCACGGGCCATACCCCAGCACGGGCGGAAGTTCCGGCGTCACGTCAATCGACGCGCCGCGATCCTTGACCCGCCAGGAAACCCGCGCCAGCGAGCGCTCGATGACCGGCTTCATCTCGACGGTCGCGACCACTTCGGTGGTGTCGCGCAGCCGCGCGAACAACAACAGGTTATGAATAATGTTGCTCATCAGGTAGGCTGTCGATTCAATCTGCTTGAGCGCGCGGATGGCCCGGTCGCTGAGGTTGCCATCCAGTTCTGTCCGAATGACATTGGCGTAGCCGCTGATCACCATCAGCGGCGCTTTGAGGTCGTGGGCCACCGTATAATTGAATGAATCAAGCTCTTCATTGCGCTGGCGCAGCACATCGGCGGTGTTCATCAATTCCCCCTGCATCAGGGCGATGTCATGGCGCTGGTGGGAGAGCGTCTGCTCCAACAGGCCGGCGTCGGTGGTGTCCTGCACGATCACCAGCAGGCCCGCGCCGGGGTCGCTCTGGTCGCGCGGGACAACCAGCAGGCTGGCGTAGGTGTGGCTTCGCTGCGGGCCTTCGCGCATGATCCGCCGGATTTCAAACGACGGCGCTTCGCCGCGCAGCACGCCTTGAAAAGCGTCCTCGATCCCCGCCACTTCGGGCAGGGCTTCGGATAGCAGCGCCCCTTCGATCTGCCTGTCGTCATAGTCGCAAAAGTGGCGGAATTGCGTTGAGGCGCGCTCGATACGGAGATCCGGGTTCAACGCGGCATACATCAGCGAATCGGGCAGACGCAGGGCTTCCAGCGCGCGCAGGATAGTGGGATCAGTGATCGGCTGGGTCATGGTTTCTTTCGATGAAATAATCGGCAGCGCGCGCGAAACTGTGTGGCCGCCTGGTCAACCTGACATATCGCTTGCCTCACGCTTGCTCCGAAGCAACCATTCTAAACGATTATGGCTCCATTGGAAATGCGGTATTATACCCGGCCCGCAAATCTTCGGTAAGAGCGTCAGGTTTCAATAAGGTTGAAACCTAATTTTCTGTTCGCCGAAAAGAAAACTTAACATGCCCCTCTTGATATGCGGGCGCGACTTATGTTATCAATAATGTTGATAATAATTGTCCAGACCGTCCATTTTCAGGCCGGTCATCATCTCTCGCTAGCGGAGAACTATGAATCACTCAAACCACTCTAAACGCTTGCTTTTTGCCGGGTTGCTCATCATGGCTCTGAGCCTGACCGCCTGCGCGGCCATCCCATCACCCGAAACCGCCGCTGGCGGGTCTGAGACGACTGGCGTTGGCGGGGTCGCGTCTGTGTTCAACAGCGCGACCATCATCCTGCGCGAAGGTCTTGAAGCTGTGCTGATTATCGCGGTGATTATGGGCTACATGAAGACCACCCGCCGCGATCCCAAATACATGCGGCTGGTGTGGCTGGGCGTCGCCGCCGCGATTCTGCTCAGTCTGGCGACATGGCTTTTGTCAGTCACCCTGCTGACGGTCACCGAGGAAAATCGCGAGTGGCTGGAAGGCGTCACCAGTCTGGTGGCGGTGGGGGTGCTGTTCTACTGCACCAACTGGCTGTTCCACAAAGCCTATGTGGTCGATTGGATGTCGTTCATCAAGCAGGAAGCGGGCAAAGCGCTGGCGACCGGGTCTGTGCTGGGGCTGGTGGCGCTGGGCTTCACGGTCGTCTACCGTGAAGGCTTTGAAACCGTGCTGTTCTACCAGACGCTCCTGTTCAGCGCCGACCCCGCCCCGGTTCTGTTAGGGCTTGGCATTGGCACGGTCATCCTGATTGGGTTGGCTTACGCCGCCTTGAAATTGAGCGTCAAGCTGCCCGTTCGCCCTTTCTTCACGGTGACGGGCGCGCTGATGCTGTTGATGGCTTTCAAGTTTATGGGCATCGGCATCCACGAATTGCAAGAGGTGGGCCTGATCGCCGAGACGCGGCTGGCGTTTATGACCGTCTCTCCACTTCTCAAGGAAATCCTCGGCGTTTACCCCACCGTGGAGACGTTCGTCGCGCAGGCCGCGCTGCTGATTATCATCGCTATCACCTTTGCCCTCAGCCACTTTTCATGGAAGCGCACAGCGGCTGTCGCCGAATCAGCGTGATTGTCAAGAAAGCGAAACTCGAATAATGAAACCTATCATCATGGTCAGGCTCAAGGAAGCAACCCGCGACTGTCACAATCGGCTCGAAGCGCATCCGCGCTCGCAAACGCTGATGAGCGAGCAGGTCAGCCGGGAATCCTATCTGGACACGCTGGGGCGTTCGTATGGCTTTTATCAGCCTGTGGAAACCCAGTTGATGGCTATCGACTGGGAATCGACCGGGTTCAATTACGACGCTCGCCGCAAGCTGCCAAGGTTGATGGCTGACTTTGCCTACCTCGACGTGAGTGACATGAGTGTGTCCTCTCTGCCGCTGTGCGCGAGCGTTCCAAAGATCGAAACGCTGGCGCAGGCCGCCGGAACGCTGTACGTGTTTGAAGGCGCGACGCTGGGAGGGCAGATAATTGGGCGGCACTTGCAAGCCAAGCTCGGCTTGAACGTCAAGCGCGGCGCGGCGTTCTTTGGCAGCTATGGCGATCAGGTCGGCCCGATGTGGATGGAGTATATGGCTTTCGCGGCTCGCTGTGGCGACACCAATAAAGCGCAGGACGAGATGATTCAGGCGGCGCTGGAGACCTTCGATTGTTTTGAGCGCTGGCTTTCTGTGGAACTGCCTGAGCCGCTTGCCGTATCCGCCTGACAAGGCTCCGCAGCGCCATCGATCACAAACGGGCGAGACATTGTCTCGCCCGTTTGTGTTTTATCGCCGAAGATTTCCGATTGCCACCAACTAACCTAGAGCCAATGACTTTGACCACATCTTGGTTGCCCTAAAATAGACTATAATAGGCGCAATCAGGGAGATGGGATTATGGTCGATCAAGTCAAGACAAGAATCACCGATGACGATCTGCTGGCGCTGGGCAGCGATGTCAAGGCGGAAGTTCGCAACGGGGAGTTAATCATCTATCCTATGTCACCGAACAAATTGGAACACGGCGCATACAGCGCACAGTTGGTTGGCTTTCTAAAAGCGTTTAACGCCCCACGCGCGCTTGGACGCATCTTCACCGAAATGACCGCCTTCAATCTTGAAGTGGATAGCACAGGGGGGATCAAGGATTCTGTCGCGCCGGATGTGGCATTCGTCAGCTTTGAGCGCCTTCCCGCCGATGCCTCGTTAGACATGATCGCGCGCGTCGCGCCCGATCTGGCCGTCGAAGTGACGTCTTCAGGCGATGATTACGACGAGGTATTAGAAAAGGTTGCCTATTATCTGGATCATGGCGTGCCGCAGGTGTGGGTGCTGGCATCGCGGCTGCGCGAGATGCATGTCTTCACGGAAAGCAATCGGGGCGGGACGCGCTTAACCATAGACGACGCGCTGATCGGAGTGGGCGTTCTGGCCGGGTTTAGCATCCCGGTGCGGGCGATCTTTGATGATCAGGACAGCGCGTTGCAGGTTGAGGTGTTGCGGAAGTTGATGGGCGAGTAGCCGTTTCACTCAGAGACGGGTGACAATGCCATGTGCTGTCGAAAAGTTTCCATAGAATCAATAGTTAGGCATCAATCGATACTATGACAGTCGACCTGATTGAAGTCCAGTGCGACGAATGCCGCGAGCGAATCGAGGAATCGCCTCATCTTGCAGACGAGGATCGCCTCCCGTGTCCTCGCTGTGGCTCTCGGTCGCGCTATATCAGAGTCGCTGTTAGCGGGACACTCGTGACCCATAGCAAACTGGCTCTGAAAGGCCAACGCCTAGGTCTCAAGAAGCCGTTCATCGAGCAGGTCGTCGGAGATGATCTGTATCGCAAAACCGGTCGCTGGATGAAACTAGAGAGAGTGATCGACCGCCTAAAGAACTGGTATCATGAACGTGTCACGGACCCTAGCACTGGGACCGTCGTGCATGAGTGCGATCAGCCCTTGTCAGATCACCAAGGTCACGGCTCTAATCGAAAGAAATGACAGGGGGCTAAGGGTTGATATGCCTGACCAACGCCTGTCGCGTCCCGCCGATCAGTCCTTGGGCGGGTGCAAGCCACCCGCGACCCATAACCGCCGCGCCGCAACCCGATTGTCATCGTTGATTTTGAGGCGCGAAATCGTCGCGCGCCCGGTTGCCGTTAGCCCAATCAGCGTGGCTTGATCGGCGCTCCATTTGAAATGGTCAGCCCATATTTGTGTGCGCGGGTTGTACAAAGCGACTTCGTCGCCCGTGTCTGGGTCAATGCCCGTGACGCGATTCCTTTTGTAACGATTGCAGCGCAAACACGACAAAAATAGATTCTCTAATGTGGTTTTGCCGCCCGCGGATTCGGGCTGGATATGATCCAGTTCCATATCCAAAACAACGATCTGTTGAGACTGGCAATACTCACAACAACCATGAGCAAGAGTAACTATCGAATCACGGAGAGATTTGGAAGGGCGGGTCATCGCTTGCCGGTCTTGACATAGCTCTGGATGTCATGGCCGCGTTGTTGCAATACGAGGAAGGCTTTGCTGCGTTCCAATGTTTGAAAGTCCGTTTTGGCGATCAATCCGTCTAAAACAACTTCTTCAACAGGGCTCAATTTCCCGGCGCGATTCTTTTCAAGAAGGCTATCAAGACGCTTGCGCTCGGTTTTTGTCAACTGCTGATCAACAACAGCCCACAATTCGTCATCCGAATAGGTCGCCATGACCTCATCAGAAGTCTCAATCAACAATTCCGGGGCGTGCGAACCCTGCCTGAGCATCGCTTCCGCAACGGCGTCAAACGAATTGCGTTTGTCTTCCGCGACTTCGCGTATGCGCTCCGCCAGATCATCCGACACTTTGACTTGAATCCACTGGCTCATGTGACCACCCTTGTTACTTTCGCCTATCTCAAATTATATCATGCCCCCGCCAACGCCTGCCGGAGATCGTCGAGCAAGTCGTCGATATGCTCGACGCCGACCGACAGCCGCACCAGCCCGGCGTCGACGGCCAGCGGGCTGTCAGCGGTCGAGGCGTGAGTCATCGAGTGGGGATGCTCGATCAGCGACTCCACCCCGCCCAGCGACTCGGCCAGCGCGAACAGTTTTGTCCGGCTGGCGAACTGGCGGGCCGCGTCCGCCCCGCCCGCCATGATAATCGAAATCATCCCGCCGTAGAGCTTCATCTGGCGCTTCGCCAGTTCGTGCTGGGGATGCGACTCAAGGCCGGGATAGATCACCGTCTTGATCGCCGCCTGATCTTCGAGGAACTGCGCGACTTTGAGCGCGTTCTCCGAGTGGCGCTCCATTCGCAGGTGCAGCGTCTTGATCCCGCGCATGGTCAGCCACACATCGTTCGGGCCGGGAACCGCGCCCATCGCGTTTTGCAGGAACTTGAGCCGGGCATGCAGGTCGTCATCCTTGACCACCGCCGCCCCGCCCACCACGTCCGAATGCCCGCCCAGATACTTGGTAGTCGAGTGAACCACGATGTCCGCGCCCATCGCCAACGGCTGCTGGATCACCGGCGAGGCGAACGTGTTGTCCACCGCCAGCAGCGCGCCAGCGGGTTTGAGCGCGGCAATCGCGGCGATGTCGGCCAGCGCCAGCAGCGGGTTGGTCGGCGTTTCCAGCCAGATCATTTTGGTGTTGGGCCGGATCGCGGCGCGGACGGCTTCCACATCGGCCACGTTGACGTAGGTGAATTCCAGCCCGTAGCGCGACAGCACTTTGTCGAACAACCGGAACGTCCCGCCGTACACGTCGTTGCCGACTACCGTGTGATCGCCGGACGAGAGCAGGCGCATCACCGCGTCAATGGCCGCCATGCCCGACGCGAAGGCCAGCCCGTGCGTCCCGCCTTCCAGCGCGGCCATGAGTTCTTGAAAGGCTTTGCGAGTCGGGTTGTCGGTGCGCGAGTATTCGTAGCCTTTATGCTCGGCGGGGGAAGGCTGCACGTAAGTCGAGGTCTGGTAAATCGGCGTCATGATCGCGCCGGTGGTCGGGTCAGGCTCCTGTCCGGCGTGGATGGCGAGGGTGTCGATTTTGTGTGGAGAGGTCATGGATTGTTCCCCTTGCTGGCCCGAGTCAAGGGGGCGATCTCCATCAACTCACGCTGGGCGAGAATCAATTCGCGCACGGCGTCGAGCAAGTTCTCGCGGGCTTCGTCCATCGTCTTGCCCTGCGAAAACGCGCCGGGTATCTCCACCGCCGTAGCCACCCACCATGCGCCATCGCGCTCAAATATGGCGTTGAATTGCTGTTGCATGGTATCCTCCGTTCACTTGGTTGACACATCCACCACGATTATATTGTCAATCAACCGCACCTCGCCAATGAAGACCGCCATGCTCAATAGCAGCCTCGACGCCTTGCCTTTGACCTCTTGCAGAGTCAGCGGGTCGGCGGCGGAGACGTATTCCAGCCGGGCCTGCGGCTCCCCGTTGAGGACCTCGGTCATCATCAGCCGCAGCTTGCCCGCGTCGCGCTCGCCGCGCCGCCACGCCTGATCCGCCGCCATCAGGGCGCGGTAGAGAACTGCCGCCGCCTGCCGCTGCATGGGGTTCAGGCGTGCGTTGCGGCTCGACATGGCGAGGCCATCCGTCTCGCGCACGGTCGGGACGGTGACAATCTCCAGATTGAAATTCAGGTCGCGGGCCATCTGCTGGATCACGACGACCTGCTGGGCGTCCTTCTGCCCGAAGTACGCCCGCGCCGGCTGGAAAACGTTGAACAGCTTAGCGACCACCGTCGCCACGCCAGTGAAATGGCCGGGCCGGGCCGCGCCTTCCAGAACCTGCGTCACTTCTTCGACATTCACAGCCGTCTGAAAATCGGGCGGGTACACTTCTTCGACGGTCGGCGTCCATGCCAGATCAACCCCGGCGCGGCGCAGCAGATCAAGGTCGCGTTCCACCGTGCGCGGGTACTTCTTGAGATCGTCGGGGTTGTTGAACTGGGCCGGGTTGACGAAGATGCTGACGGCGACGCGGTGATTTTCAGCCTTGGCGCGCCGCGCGAGCGCCAGATGGCCTTCGTGGAGCGCGCCCATGGTCGGGACAAGCCCCCACGTCAGGGCGGGGTCGCGCCAGCGTTCAGCGCGGACTTCAGCGACAGTCTTGACGATATTCATATCAACTCCTGCTACCACGCAGAGATTGCGCGGCTACTGATTTGCAGTACACTTGATGGCAACGATCAGAACAAATGTTAGGGATCAGGAATGTTGAATCACTTGGACGAATTTAGATACGATTATACATGCGTTGCTATTGGGCAATCACTAATTGTTCATGCTGACAGCTTTGACTGGTTGCGCCGGGCGTCTGAAAACACAGTTCACGCCATCGTGACCGATCCTCCCTACGGCGTCAAGGAGTACCATGAGGAGCAGATTCTTAAGAGGCAATCCGGGAACGGTGGCGTCTGGAGAATTCCTCCTTCATTTGATGGGCATAAACGCTCCCCGCTGCCGCGCTTTACAGCCCTTAATCGTCACGAGCGCATAGCCTTGACAGCGTTTTTTGCGGATTGGGGAAGGCTTGCGCTTCGTGTTTTGCGTCCGGGCGGGCATTTATTTATTGCAAGCAACGCTTATTTATCTCAATTGGTTTTCTCTGCCCTTTCTGAAACTGGATTTGAGTTCAGAGGGGAAATTGTCCGGCTGGTGCGAACATTTCGTGGGGGTGATCGGCCTAAGAATGCCGAACAGGAATTCCCGGATGTTTGTTCGTTGCCGCGTAGCGCCTATGAACCCTGGGGCTTGTTTCGCAAACCACTGCCCCCTCGAATGAAGGTTAGCGATTGTTTGCGCGAATTTCAAACTGGTGGTGTGCGGCGCTTGCCCGACGGGAAACCGTTTGCTGATGTAATCCCTAGCGAGCGCACTCCGCAAGCAGAAAGACAGATCGCTAATCATCCCAGCCTGAAGCCTCAATCATTTATGCGCCAGATAGTGCATTCTTCTCTTCCTCTGGGTGTCGGGGTAGTAATTGACCCCTTTATGGGGGCAGGGTCTACGATTGCGGCAGCCGAGGCGTTAGGCATCTCATCGGTCGGAATCGAGGTTTATGACGATTATTTTGAAATAGCCCGGAAGTCAATCCCTGCGTTAGCTTCGCTTGGCGTGAAATCGGCCCCGACAGAACAACTATCTATGCTCCTCTAACGCGTCTCAGGCTTGATAAATCCAGTTAGCAACAAGTTTATCGTAGCCTGAGCCAGTGACGCTCGCTGTTATTGTTCTGCGACTTTGCGCGGAGCGCCCGGCGAACGACCAGTCAGCCTCCGTTAGTTGCGCCCCAAGCACGCTTACAAATCGGAAAGGCTTAGGTGAAAGTCCCTGCTGGCTATCAGCCGGACGGTTGCTGTCAAAGACAAAGACCATTAGCCAGATGTTTTCCGGGTTATGCCCTTGCCATCCGCGCAAATATCGTGAGGCTTTGATTTCAATCCCTTCGTGAGCGTGTTGCGCGGTGTTGTCTGGATATATTCCTGCGGGAATCAAATCAGGGTGCCCATTGTGATACTGATTTCTTGTCAGATTAGGGCAGTATCGGGGAATAGCCATGCACATAAATTCGCCAACAATGCTGCTGAAATTGGCTGGCATAAGCATCGACTCAAGCCGCGAAATCCTCTGACGATGAAGTTCCATATTGATGAATTCAAGAAATCGAAGATAGTCACTCATTGCCTTATAGATATGCTCGATAGCGCATCCATAGGGGATAGCTGCCTTCGGGTTAAATTGCGCGGCTTCAATGGGTTGAGCGTGGCAGGCCATGAATTCAAGCTCATCATTCATAGTTGGTTGCTGTCTTTTTCCGATCTGCCGCGCCGCACGAGCGCCAGATGCCCTTCGTGGAGCGCGCCGATAAGCCAGAATACGAAGCGTTAGAGACCGCCGCGTGTTTGGGGCGCGTCGAACAGTGTAGCGCCAATTCGCCGCGCCCGCCCAGCCGCAAGGCGTGATCGCCTATTTCTTGCGGCGTTTTGGGGGTGGCAGGGTCATCACATGGGCGATGCTGCGCTCCACCCATTTTCCGAAGTCCGTCTTGTTCTGTCGCGCGGATTCAGGCAGGGCGACGTATTGTTTTGTGGGCGAGCCGCCGGGTTCATAGGCCAGAAACCTCCCGCCGCCAGACACGGCTTCGCTGATCGCGTCGTCGGGCAACTTAAGACCCAGCCCGTCGCCCGTCACAATCGCAAAGATGCGCCCCCGGGCGTAGATTCCCAGCCCGCCAAACATCTTGAGAAACTCAAGATCGATGTCGGGCGGCAAGTTGGCTGCTGCCTCGCGGATTTCCATCTCAATTTTGTTGAAATCAGCCATGCTTTTGTCCTCTCATTGTGCCCATGAGCCATCGCCGCGCCCCTATTTCTCAACCACCGCGATCACGCTCGGAACGCTGGACACCGAGTCCAGTGTCGCGTTGACGCCCCCCGCCCATATCGCCAGCCCGCTAGACGGCCCGCCGTCGAGATTGAGGGCCGCCGCCAACCCCAACCCCGACTCGTTCGCCAGCCAGTCGCGCAGCCGGAGCAGCGTCACCTCGCCCCGGCTGACGTTGATCAGATACACATCGCCTTTGGCATCCCTCCCGACCACCGTTCGCCACGCCACCCGATCCGGCAGCGCGAACTCCCCCGCGACGCCCCCGTCGCCGATCAGGATCGGGAAGCCTTGCACGGCATCATCAGCCGCGTCAATCTGCGGATCATACGCCCGCTGCGCCAGAAAATGAATATTTGGAATTCCGTCCCTGACGCTGAACATGCCGGGCGCGGCAAAAGCGTCGAGCGTCTGGTCAAACGACACGCCCGTGGGCACGCCATCGCTGATAATCAACCCCGCCGTCGTGTGATCGGCTTGAAAGAATCCGCCGTTCGCCACCACCAGCGCGCCGCTGGATTCACGCCATGCGCTGACGGGGCGCGGCTGATCCGGGTGGTACAAAACGCGGATGTCAAACCGCTGTGGATCAATGCGAACCAGCGCCGCCCGCGCCTCCGTCGATTTCCCCGCCGCCGGGATCGTCATCTCGCGCACGGAGAGGCCGAGCAGCGCCTCCACCCACTCGGCGGGCAGCGGCGGGGTGGGCGACGGCGGGGGAATAGCGCTGGGCGGGATTGGGGTCGGGGTCATAAGCGGCGTCGGCGATGGCGTGGGCGTCACAACCGCCCCGGCGTTGCAGGCGAGCATCCCCAACGCCAGCAGAGCCAGCGCGAGCATCGCCCAATAGCGATCATCAAAAGCCTGCCTTAACAAGCGCAGCAGAATTCTCAGGCGGGGGGCGAGGTCACAGGTTGTCGCCACGCCGCATCGCCACAATCAAGCCAGTGATGATGGTAGCGATCACCCCGACCACAAACCACACGCCCCATTCCGCGCCAAACGGCGGCCACGTCCGTTCAAAGTTCATCCCGTAGAACCCGGTGATCACCGCCAAAACGCCGATGATAATGGTGAAGACCGTCAGGCGGTTCACCACGCGGTTGAGCCGATTTGACACGGCAGACATGTACAAATCCATAATGCTGGTCGTGGTGTCACGGAAGGTGTTGACCATCTCGGTGATCCACATCAAATGGTCAAACAGGTCGCGCAGGTACGGCTCCAGATCGGCCTGATTGGTGAAACGGGCGCCCCGGTGGGTCAACGCGCTCACCATGTCGCGCTGAGGCCACACCACCCGCCACAGGTTGATCAGGTTGCGCCGCGCCTCAAATAGACGGGTCAGGTGTTCCTTGCGCGGATTTTCCAGAATCGAGTCTTCAAGCGTCTCGATGGTCTCGGATAGACTGTCCAACACCGGAAAGTAGCGGTCAATCACCGTGTCCATCAAAGTGTAAAGCAGCAGCCCCGGCGACATCTCTATAGCGGCAGCTTCCCGGTCGATGCGCTCATAAGCTTCATCGATGGCTGGCTCGTCTTCCGGGTGGACGGTGACAATATAGTTCTTGCCGACAAAGATGTCCACCTCTTCGTGGCGTAGTTCATTGTCCGCAAGCTCGATGGTGTTGAGGATCGCAAACAAATAGTCAGGGAAATGCTCCAACTTGGGGTGCTGCTTGTGATTGGTGGTGTCCTCGATTGTCAGCGGGTGAAATTCGAAGACCTCCTCCATCAAGCGAATATCGTCGGCGGTCGGGCCGAGCATATCTACCCAGACATAGCCCTTGCGCGCCGCCAGCAGTTTGGGCAGATCGGCGAGCCGGGCAGACTGGCAGCCTTTGGCAGTAATGGTAGTGACGCGGGTCATGTCGCCTCCCAGTCTTCAATTTTCAACCCTTCAACCCGCCCGAATTCGGCGGCGTTGTGGGTCACAAGGATCAAATTGTTTGCCAGCGCGATAGCGGCGATCAGCATATCGTTCGGGCCGATGGGCGTTCCTGCGGCGGCTAGCTTCGCGCGGATACTTCCATAGACTTCGGCGGCAGTATCGTCAAACGGCAAAGACTTGAATCGCGCAAGAAATTCGTGCTGGGTTGCCAGATTTTTCTCAACCCTTCCGCTTCTCATTGAGCCGAAGAACAGTTCGGCTTTGACGATTAAGCAAACAGCAATTTCTGCTGATGACTCGCGCTCAAGCCTGCTAATGACTGCTTTGGATCGCTGATTGAGAAAACGGACGCAGGTGTTAGTGTCAAGTAAATATTTCACTCAATTGGCTCGCGTTCTTCATAATCTCCTTGTGGGGGCCGCTCGATAGGGTTGTCGGCGAGACTGCCTGCCATCCTATCAATAAACGCCAGCCATTCCGCGCGCGCTTCGGCCTCGTTGGCTACCTTGGTGGCGACCAGCACCACATCAAACAGCGCATCCGAAAGGCCCATCGGCGCTTCCAGCCGCAATATCCCATTGTGATCCGTCCGCGCCCGCATTTTGATTGTTTCCATCATCGGCCTCCTGTCGTCGTCCGTGCTATTCTACCGTGTGGGCGTCTTGATCTGATCCGGCGCATGAATCTTGACTTCGAGCCAGAAGCCGCTACCCAGCGCTTTGACGTAGCGCCGCAGGGTGGTG
>Ga0210377_10002230_pt1 | contig 17112 bp, 12 predicted proteins | sample PLM4_65_b1redo_FD_155480 | JGI IMG/M metagenome (GOLD analysis project Ga0210377, IMG submission 155480) | Groundwater sediment microbial communities from an aquifer in East River, Colorado, USA - PLM4_65_b1 redo | ecosystem: Environmental > Terrestrial > Soil > Riparian zone | place: USA: East... | reverse complement strand
TCCGCCCACGAGCGTAATTGAAGGCGCTATTGTGGTAGAAGCCGAGGTCGTAAGCGAAGGTAGAGCGCAGGCTTACGTACTTGACCCAGTTCATGGAGGTCGTGCCCAGGCTGAACAGGAGGATGCAAGCGACGACGAGGAGGAGGCAGGACCTCCGTTTCCACCCGACCACGCTCAGCATGCCGCGTCACCCCTCGCGCAAGAGGATCCCGTCACTGTCCGACCGTGAGATCAGCCCACCGTCGTTGCGTGTGACTCATCTGCTCCCAGCCGAGGATCGCCTGCAGCCGGGCGTCCGCGTCGGGCGGCCGAGGGGCATCCGGCCTGGCCCGATAGAGATGGAACCGGCGGACGATCTGGACAGGTAGGTAGCGGCCGGACTGGACCACCAGGGCCTCGATTCCCCCTCCAGCTTCTATCGGATATTCCACCGCAATCAGATCGCAGATGGAGATCAGCGTTCCAAAGACGGCTCTGACGTTCTCCCCAGACAGGGGGTTGTTGGTGCCCAATGGCAAGTCATGATGCGTGAACACCCTGGTGTGGGCGCTGAAGCGGGCCAGGAGGTCCTTGGGGACCATGACCGTCGCGTCGGCGGGCAGGCTGCCGTCGAGGCGGGTGAGCGCCGCGTAGCGGGGGACCCCGCCGACCAGGTAGGCCTGCGCCGCCGCCCAGCCGAACTGGGCGAAGCTGAGGAGTGCGGTGGCGAGGAGGGCGGCCTGCGCCCAGGCGACCCGCCGGGGCTTCTGCGCGAGCCAGGGCCAGAGCCGGACGAGGCCTCCCGCGAACGCCCAGAAGACAGCGGCGAGCGCCGGGCTCAGGTGCTGGAGGGCGTGCTGCGGGAAATCAGGCCAGTGGACGATCTTGGCGCCGGCCACGAACGGGAGCGCGGCGACGAAGGCCTCCGGCAGCAGGAGACCCACGACCGCCGGGAGGAGCGTGATCCGCAGAAAGACGGGCAGGCGCGCCGGGAGCGAGGCGAGGAGGACGCCGGGCGGCCGGCTCGCCCCCGCGTAGGTCCGGAGCGGCCAGAGGCGGTCGTAGAAGTAGAGGTAGTAGGCGTTTGTGAGCCCGGCCCAGAGCAGGGCGAGCAGGAGCGGCCCGAGCGCCCAGCGGAGGCGGCCCTCCCGCGAGGGGGCGAGGCGCCAGTTGATCAGGCCGAAGAGCGCGAGGAGGAAGACGTACTCCTGCCGGCACGCGAGCATGAGGAGGGCGGCCACGCCGAAGGGAACGGGCTGTCGCATCGCGTGGAAGTACAGCGCGAAGAGGGCGAGGGGGAGGCCGAGTTGGATCGGACGATAATCGTTGAACCCCATGTGCAGGACGGCCGGGTGCAGGAGGTAGGAGAGGGCGAGCACGAGGCCGACCCAGGGCACCCCGGTCCGGCCGGTCCAGAAACAGAGGAGGGGGAGGGCCCCCAGTCCGATGATGAGGCTCTGCAGGAAGAACAGCGTGACGATGGACGGCCAGAGCCGGTACAGTTGCGGGAGGAGGAGGAACTGCATGGGGGAGAAATGGCTGGCGCGGAAGACGGAGGGGCCATTGAAATCCTGCCTGTCGAAGAAGGCCTTGACCAGGACGTAGGTTGTCGTCCGCCCCTGCGCCTCGTTGAAGGCGCTGTTGTGATAGAAGCCAAGATCATAGGCATCCGTGGACTGGAGGCTCACGTACTTGACCCAGTTCATGGTGGTCGTGCTAACGCTGAAGAGCAGGATGCCCGCGGCGACGACCAGAAGGCAAGGCCTCGGCTTTAATTCGACCATATTAGTATGTCGTTTCGATCCGCGAGAGCAGAAGTAATGGGACCGATCCGGGCTGGAAGCCGAGACGGGACCTGACTGTGCTCACGGCGGGAAGGCTATCAGAAAGGGGCCGCTCCCGTAAAGGCTAAACTGTGGCTCCTTCTCCCACTAATCTCAACAGCGCCACGGGAGGGGGGGTCGGAGTTTCCCCTTTTCGAGACTGTCGACCGGTGTGCTATCATGCGGCTGCAGCCGCCCGTTATGAGCGTGAGCTGGCTGCTTACCGAAGGGGTCCGTGTTCTGGTAGGGCCACCTCGGAATGCTGACGGCCCTGCTTGTGGGAATCTCCGGACTGTTTCTGAAACGGGTAATGGTGTGTCGCACGGCCAATTGAGGATTAGAGCACCTGTTGCCCCTCAGGAGGAAGCGAATAGAGCGTGTCGAACCTCCCGCGTGGGGGCAGGCCCCTATACGACCGGGCGGGGTATAACGGCCGCTCTTCTCATCATTCTTCTCCTGGGGGCTCTGGCCCGACTCTTCCACTTCTGGGCGATCTCCGGGACGGCTTTGATGAAGTTCCATATGGTTGTCGAGTCGGATATGCGGGCCTATTGGGAGTGGGCGCACAAGATCCTGGCCGGTGACCTGCTTGGCCGTGACACCTATCAGGTATACACCAAGTACATGCAGGCCGTTGCACCACTTGAAACCTGGTACCGGTGGTGGGGCGGGAAAGAGATATTCCGGACAGCCCCCCTGTACCCGTATCTGGTCGCCGGACTGTTGTCCCTTTCCGGTCAGTCGCTTCACTTCGTCATGCTCGTCCAGCTCTTGGTTGGGGCCCTCCACCCGTTGGTCCTGTGTGGGCTGGCCCGCAAGCTCTTCGATGCGCGGACGGGCTTGGTCGCTGCATTCCTCACGGCTCTGTACGGGCCGTTCATCTTTTACCAGGGGGTGCTGCTGCGGGATTGGCTTCCGCCGATACTGGAACCGCTCAGCCTGCTGGCGCTCCTCAAGGCCAGAGAAAGTGGCCGGGGATTGGCCTGGGGCATTGCAGGAGCGGCCCTTGGTCTGGCGCTCCTGACGAAGGAGAGCGTTCTCCTCTTCATTTTTTTGGTGGGGCTGTGGCTCCTGTGGGAGTATAGATCAGAGTGGCGCCGGGCGGTCGGGGCTGGCGCCTGTCTTCTCATCGGGTTGCTACTTTGCCTTTCGCCGCTCGTCATCCGCAACCTCGTTGTGGGGGCCCCCCCTTTCTCGCTGTCGAATCGGGCCCTCAGCAGTTTTATCACCGGCAACGCGGCAGACAGCGTGCCCGTCGGATGGGCCGCCATTCCCGGCACGATGAAGATGATCCTGCAACGATCGGATGGTAAGCTATTGCCGGTTATCAGGGAAACCCTCAAGACATACCAGGGCCACTACGGAGCGTTTCTTTTCAAGGAGCTCCTGAAGCTCGGGGGGCTGGTCGATGCGCACGAAGAAACGGGTGAGGGCGTCAGCTTCTACTATGGGCTGGAGATATCCCCAGTGCTTCGCCTTACCTTTCGCTATGGTTTCATCTTCCCCCTCGGGGTCGCCGGGTTTCTTGTTTCGCTTCCAGCCTGGCGGCGCCATCGACTCATCTACATCTACCTCACTGCCGTTTTAGGTGGACTCATGTTCTCGATGGTTCAGGAACGGTATCGGCTGACCCTCGTACCGGTGCTGACCCTCTACGCGGCTGCCTTCCTCGTCTGGCTCGTCGATGCGCTCCGAAAGAAGCAGGCCGCCCGGGCTCTGGTGGGGCTGGGCCTTGTACTGGGAATCACCCTGACCCAGCAGGTGGCGCTTCCCCTCCTCAAGAAGTCGATGGGATATGGGAAGGGATATGGTTGGGGGAGACAGTTCTTGGCGGCGGCAAAGGTCTATGAATCTGAAGGCCAGCTCGATCGGGCTGTCGCGGAGATGGTGCGGCTACGCGAAAGGGCGCGGCACAACGCCCGCATCGCCAATATCGAACCGATCGCTGCCTCGCTGGAGGGGGAGTATCGGACGAAGTGGGTGAAGCAGCTTCTCGAACAGGGCCGATGGAACGAGGCGAAGCGTGAGCTGCAGTTGGCCGAAGCGGCCTATGCTGAGCAACCTGCACAGCCCGGCCCGCAGTACAATCTCGCGCTGCTGTACATTAGTCTTGGTGAGCCTACCAAGGCCAAGGCTCTCCTTCGCCGGTTCCTGGAGCTGGAGCCGGACGGCCCAAAAGCGGAGCGGGCTCGGCGCCTCCTCATCGAGCTGGGAGACTCGCGGTAAAACGTCCTCCGGCAAGGTTGTGTTGACCAGGATGACCTGCGGCCTTATAATGCCTTGATTTGTCCTGCCGCGAGTTCCCTCATCCGCTCATTCTCCCCTGAGGGGAGAAGGTTATTTGCGAAACAGAGCACCGAGATATTTGGCATGGGAAGACGAAACGTATTATTCCTACTTATAGATTGCCTGAGGGCTGATGCCTGTCATGCAGAGGACAGACAGGCCGACACGCCCACCCTCGATTCCTTAAGCCGGCGGGGGACAGTCTTCACCCAGGCGATATCCGTCGCAGGCAGCACCCCTGTCTGTCTCGCCAGCCTCTTTACAGGGGCGTACCCGTTTGTCCACGGGATCAGGCCGCTCAGCCTCAATCGATTCCGCCTCAGCACTGCCAAGCTCAACCCGTACTGTCGGACGATAGCGGAGGTCTTACGGGACTCCGGGTATGGCACCTATGCCACTGTCACCGGACCCATCCTTCATGTGACCGAACTCGATCGGGGCTTCCAGAGCTACCAGCATCGCCAAGGTGACGACATCTACCTTCACGGGAGATTCGGTCAAGACCTCAGGCGGCTTCTCTCCAAGCTGAATAGCGAAAAAAGGCCATGGTTCCTGTTCGTCCATCTGTGGGAGCTTCATGCGCCGAGGCAGGTGCTCCCGGAGTTCAACTCACCCCGGTATGGGCACGATCGGTATTGGCGGGCCGTTTCCAGCCTCGACCGCCAACTGGGGCAGCTCCTCAAGGAAGTTGACTTCGGAACGACTCTGGTTGTCATCCATGGCGATCACGGCGAGGGGACCGGGTCGCTCTTCGAATTCCTGTTGCACCCAACGCTTCATGATCGCATCGGGGTTCGACTGATGCGGATCATCTACAGTGTATTTTTCAAATTGATCCATCGGTACCGGTTTCTCCAGAGCGCCCACGGGCTCAACCTGTATGATTATATCGTGCGGGTCCCGCTGATCCTCGCGGGCGCAGGGATTCCTGAAGGGCGTGTCGTCCCGGATCAGGTCAGCCAGGTCGATATCATGCCGACGTTGCGGGACCTCCTCCAGGTCTCTCAAGGCAACGGGGCTCAGATCCAAGGAAGGAGCCTCCGCCCTCTCATTGCCGGGGAGTGGCAGCACGAGCACTCGGTGTACATGGAGGCGTATAGTGGCAAAAGCGTGGCCCGTCGGTACTTGCCACGGAGATGGGCGAAGGTGGGCAGTTTTCGCACGCCCCCTGCTCTGGTTGCCATACGAACCTCGGAGTGGAAGTGCATATGGGTCCCCGACGATCCGAGAATCGACACTGAACTGTATCATCTGAAGACGGATCCTCTTGAGGAGAAGAATCTGATCGCGGAGCGGCAAGAAGTGGCGTTGGAGCTGCAGGCGGAACTCCCGCTCCTGTTACAAGACGGGGGGCTTGCGGGGCCTGACATACCCATGTCACCCGAAGAGCAGGCGGTGTTGGAGAAAAAGCTCCGGGAACTCGGCTACATCTGACTATGAGGACTCTCGGTACATTGCGCACGAAGTGAGGCGGCCTTTCGCGGGCAAGCTTTGAAGGGGACAGGGGGGCCCCTGACCTGTGCCGATGCTATCTGTCATCATCCCGGCCTACAATGAAGAGCAGGGCATCGCCGACATCCTCACCAGGACGCTTCGTGCCTGCTCCGTCACGGCCGCGAAGGTCGAAGGGTTCCGAGAATACGAAGTCATTGTGGTCAATGATGGCTCGCGGGATGCGACGGGCAAGATCGTGACCAGCTTCCCCGGGGTCAGGCTGATTGAGCATCCGGACAACCGAGGATACGGCGCGGCCCTCAAGACGGGTTTCTCGGCCTCAAAAGGTGATTACATCGGTTTTCTGGATGCCGACGGAACGTACCCACCCGAGTGCCTTCCGGACTTATTGCAGGCGGCCGTCAAGGCCGACGCCGATCTGGTGATCGGCTCCCGAGTTGCGGGAGATCGGTCCGGCATGCCGGTCCTCAGAAGGGTCGGTAACGCGGCGTTCGCAATATTGCTGAGCTGGATAGCGGAGACAAAGGTGACCGATACAGCGAGCGGGATGCGGATCTTCAAGAAGGCTGTCCTCCCTCGGCTGACGCCCCTGCCGGACGGTCTCGACCTGACCCCCGCGATGAGCACCATTGCCTTACACGAAGGGCTGCGCGTTATCGAGGTTCCGATTCACTACGAGAAGCGCGTGGGTCGGTCCAAGCTCAGCCTCGTCAAGGATGGACTCCGGTTTCTGAGCACCATCGTGAGTCTGGCGGAGACCTACAACCCCCTCAAGTTCTTCGGCACGGCCGGGACCCTCATGCTGTGCCTGGCCCTCCTTCTCGGGATCAAGCCGATGTCCTACTACCTCCGGTTCCGGACGGTGCCCCTCTCTGAGATTTACCGCCTACTGACGGTTATCGTTCTCGCGGTGACGGGCCTCAACGCCATCACCTTTGGGATTGCGGCAAACCAGGTGATTGCGCTCGTGCGAGGGAGATTTGGCGTAGAATCCCGGCATGGGGACCACGTTCACTTGAAATGGCTCAGGCGCTTGGGCCCGTTCGGGCTCATGTTGATAGCCTCCGCCGTCCTTCTGAACAGTCAGGCGATCTACAATTATCTCACCACTCTCCGCGTAGGCGTCCACTGGTCGTATGTTCTCACAGGGGCGTTTTTATTCCTCACGGGCGTCCACCTGATTATGATCAGCCGTCTCGTCCGGGTCTTTGAGCTATTGACCGCTCACCTGCCTCGGGATGCGGACGTTCGCTGCTCGTCAGCCGCGTCGAGTGTTCCCGAGGGACGAGAGGAAAGTGTGAGGAGGAATGCGCCGTGACCCCTCAGCAAACAGGCCTCACTCCAGGAGCCCACATTGGAAGGGGAAAATGAAGCTCATCGTCATCGGTCTTGATTGCGCGACTCCGCAACTGGTGTTCGACCGCTTCAGGCAGGACCTGCCGAACCTGTCCCGGCTGATGGAAGAAGGGGCCTGGGGGCGACTGGAGAGCACGCATCCCCCGATCACCGTACCGGCGTGGGCCTGCATGATGTCGGGCTACGATCCCGGACAACTGGGAATTTATGGCTTCCGCAACCGAAAGGACCATTCCTACGGTGGGTACGTCGTTGCCAATGCTTCAACGGTGAAGGTCGATCGCGTCTGGGACACCCTGTCCAAGGCCGGGAAGAAAGTCATCCTGCTCGGCGTTCCCCAGACGTATCCCGTCAAGCCCCTGAACGGCCATGTCGTCTCGGACTTCCTGACCCCCTCGACGCAGCACACCTATACCTATCCGCCCGAACTGAAAGGTGAAGTAGAGCAGGTCTCACGAGGTTATGTCTTCGATGTAGAGGGCTTTCGGACCGAAGACAAGACCGCCTTGCTCGAACGGATCTACGACAAGACCCGAAAACATTTTGCGGTGGCCAAGCACCTGTTGCGGACGAAGCCCTGGGACTTTTTCATGATGGTCGAGATGGGTGTGGACCGGATCCACCACGGCTTCTGGAGCTACATGGACCCGACGCATCCGAAGTACACATCTGGCAATCCCTTCGAGGGCACCATCCGGGACTACTACCGCTATGTGGATCAAGAGATCGGAGAGGTTCTGGATCTGCTCCCGGATGACACGGTGGTCCTGGTGGTGTCGGATCATGGGGCGAAGAAGTTGGAGGGGGGCATCTGTTTTAACGAGTGGCTGATCCGGGAGGGCTACCTGGCGGTGAAGAGGTATCCCGAAAAGATTACCCCGATCGATCAGGTGGAGATCGACTGGTCGAGGACGACGGCGTGGGGAGACGGGGGGTATTACGGCCGACTGTTCTTGAACGTCAGAGGCAGGGAGCCTCAAGGGACGATCGATCCCCAGGACTACGAGAGGGTTCGGCAGGAGTTGGTCGAGAAGATTCAGGCGATCGACGATCCCCGGGGAACGAACCTGGGCTCGAGAGCGTATCCACCCGAGGCCCTGTACCGAGAGGTGAATGGCATCCCACCCGATCTGATCGTGTACTTCGGGGACCTGTACTGGCGCTCGGTGGGGAGCTTGGGATACCGGAGCCTCTTCACCTTTGAGAATGATTCAGGTCCCGATGGGGCGAATCATGACTGGCACGGGATCTTTATCGTGAACGGGGAAGGGTGCAGAAAGGGAGGGCTCGCGAAGGGCCAACGCGACGATCTCACCCTGTATGACGTGGGCCCTACGGTGCTGGCCTTTTTTGGCCTGAAACCGAATCCAGGAGGAGTCGGAAAGCCGATGATCCCTGCCCAAGGGAGACTGTAAACGAATCCGGGTATAGGGGTGTCACGCAAGAAGAAAGTCACACAGATCATCACGCTGATTCTGTGGTGTTCCGTCCTGTCGTCGCTTATGGCCACTAAGGCATCTGCGTACATCGGCCCGGGGGCGGGATTCGCCTTTCTCTCATCCTTCCTTCTGCTATTTGCCAGTCTCTTGCTCTCCGCCTTTCTGCTTCTAACCTGGCCGATCCGCTCGTTCCTGTGGTGGTTCAGAAGGCGCAAAGCCTATGCGCGGGCAGCAATTGATAGGGTAGTGATCGTTGGCCTGGACGGATTCGATCCACAGCTCTGTGAGCGGTTTATAGCTGAGGGACGGTTGCCGAATCTGGCGAAGCTCCGAGCGGGCGGTTCCTTTGTCAGGTTACAGACCACCTTTCCTGCCATCTCCCCTGTCGCCTGGTCCTCGTTCAGCACCGGCGTCAATCCCGGACGGCACAATATCTACGATTTTCTGAGCAGAGATCCGCGGACCTATCAGCCGAAGCTCTCCTCAGCGGACATTCGCCAGACGACGAGACGCATCTCCGTCGGCAGGTATGCTATTTCTGTCGGAAAACCGAGATGCGCGCTTTTGCGCAAGAGCCAGCCCTTCTGGAAGGTGCTTGGCGAGCACGGGATCTTCAGCACCGTTCTCCGCGTGCCGATCACGTTTCCGCCAGAGAAATTCCACGGCCTGCTGCTTTCGGGAATGTGTGTGCCGGATCTGAAGGGGACACAGGGGACGTTTACGCTGTACACTTCGCACCCTGACGTTTCCGGGGAGCAGACTGGGGGCACGCGAATTAGCGTGACCGTTCAGGGGACAAGGCTCAACGCGTACGTCCTGGGCCCGATCAATCCTTTCTCGACACGGGGGGAGGAGCTGCGTCTCCCGTTCACCCTCACCCTGGATCGAGGAGCCGATGCGGCCGATCTCGAGGTCTCCGGCCAGACATTCCGGCTAAAGAGGGGCGAGTACTCGGAATGGGTGACGCTTCGCTTCAAGGGGGGGCTTGGAATGAGTGTGCGTGGTATTGCGCGTTTCTATCTCAAAACCGTGTCGCCCCATGTCGAGCTTTACCTCTCACCCCTGAACATCGACCCGGAGAAGCCCGCTCTTCCGATCTCTCACCCGATCCTGTACTCCATCTATCTGGCGAAGTTGCTGGGAAAGTATGCGACGCTTGGTTTAGCGGAGGATACGTGGGCGCTCAATGAGGGGGCCCTCGATGAAGAGGCGTTTCTGGCTCAGTGTGAGCTGAACCATGCTGAGCGCGAGCGGATGTTTTTTCAAGCGCTGGCGAAAACCCGAAGGGGAGCGTGTATCTGCGTCTTCGATATGCCGGATAGGGTCCAACACATGTTCTTCCGATACCTTAACGGTCGGCGTCCAACCGCCGAGGGACCAGAGACGAAGAGGTACCAAGAGGTCATCCCTGACCTCTACCAAAGAATGGATGAGTTGGTGGGGCGAGTCATCGCACAGATCGATGAGCGCACTGTGCTGATCGTCATGTCGGATCATGGCTTTACGTCGTTCCGGAGAGGTGTGAACCTGAACTCGTGGCTGCACCGGAACGGCTACTTGGTATTGAAAGACGGTTCGGAGGGTAGCGAGTGGTTGCAGGATGTGAACTGGGAGAAGACGCGGGCCTACGCCGTTGGTCTGAGTGGACTGTACCTCAACCTGAAAGGGCGAGAAGCGAGGGGGATCGTTAGTGGCGGTGTGGAGTCCGAAGCGCTGAAGCAAGAGCTGATCCAACGGCTAACAGGACTGCAAGACGACGAGACAGGTGAGAGGGCCATCCGGGAGGTTTTTGATGCTTCAGCCATTTACGCTGGTCCCTATCGCGACAACGCTCCTGACCTCATCGTAGGCTATGACGAGGGGTATCGCGCCTCGTGGGAAAGCGTGGTCGGCAAGGTCACCAGCGGGGTCTTTGACGAGAACCGCAAGCGCTGGAGCGGCGATCACTGCGTCGATCCGCGTCTCGTCCCTGGGGTCCTGTTCTGCAATCGGGCCATCCAAGCTGAGCATCCGTCGATCGTTGATATCGCGCCAACCGTCCTCAACCTCTTCGGTCTGGACATCCCACTCTATATGGAAGGAAAGCCGCTCATCGCTTGCGACGGGAAGCTACAGTGAGTCTGCGACCCGAACGTGGAAGCGCTGGCAGAGGCGTTTCTTCCCGGAATCGTGCGCGGTGCCGGGTCATTTCCCGTCGCCTCTTTATCGCCGGCAGCGCGGCACTCCTGGTTGCGCTCCCTGTTGTGAGCTCTTGTCACCGATGGCCGGCCCAAACGGGAGGGAAACGGGTGCTGGTCCTCGGAATGGATGGCCTCGATCCCGCGATCGTCGAGCGGCTGATGCAGCAGGGGAGGCTGCCCAACTTTGCCTTGTTGAAAGCACGGGGTGACTTCAAGCGGTTGGCGACCAGTGTCCCACCCCTGAGTCCAGTGGCCTGGTCGAACTTCATCACCGGTATGGACCCGGGCGGCCATGGCATTTTCGATTTCATCCATCGGGATCCGGCCACCGTCGCCCCGTACCTGTCCACCAGCAGGGTTGAGCCGCCCGGCAAGACGGTCCGTCTCGGGAACTGGCTCTTTCCGTTGAGCGGCGGCAGGGTTGAACTTCTGAGAAGAGGAAAAGCATTTTGGGAGATGCTGGCGGCCAAGGGCATTCCCGCTAGGATCAATGGCATGCCGGCTAATTTTCCCCCGGTCGAGTCGGCGGGCATAAGCCTTTCCGGGATGGGGACCCCGGACATCCAGGGAACCTACGGGACCTTCACCTTCTATACCGACGCCCCACCTGAGGATGCTGAGGATATTTCAGGCGGTCGAATTTTTCCTGTGACGGTGGCTGACCAGCGCGTCGAGGCGACATTGGTCGGCCCCATCAACACGTTTCGGAAACAAGGTGGCTCGGCGACGATAGACTTTGTGGTCATGCTCGATCCGGAGCAGCCGGTCGCCAAGATCGTGATCCAGGACACTGAGCTCCTCCTCAACCAAGGCGAGTGGAGCGAGTGGGTGAGGGTGGAGTTCCCGTTAATCCCGTTCCTGAAGAGCGTCTCCGGCATCTGCCGCTTTTATCTCAAAGAGGTTCACCCCGACTTCAAGCTGTACGTGACCCCGATCAATCTGGATCCCGAGGCGCCGGCGCTCCCGATCTCCACGCCCGCATCCTACGCGAAGGATCTGGCCAGAGCGATCGGCCTGTTCTATACGCAAGGCATGCCTGAAGACACCAAAGCCCTCAACGGCCATCTCCTGGACGAGGATGAGTTCCTGGCCCAAGCGCGCACCGTGCTCGCGGAGCGGTTGGCCATGCTCGAGTATGAGCTGAAGCGTTTTCGCTCGGGACTCTTGTTCTTCTATATTTCCAGTCCCGATCCGATCCAACATATGTTTTGGGGGCCGATCGACCCTGATCACCCGGCGCATCAACGGACCACAGGAATCAGGTATGGCGGCGCAATCGAGGCGATCTATCGGGAGATGGACCGGCTCCTCGGCAGAGCGCTCGCCGAGGTGGATGACCGGATGACCTTGATCGTGATGTCCGACCATGGCTTTGCCCCCTTCTACCGCTATTTCAATCTTAACACTTGGTTGAAAGACAACGGCTATCTCGCGCTGATGTCTGGGGGGAGGCGGGGGGAGAGCAGTCTATCCCAGGGTGTGGACTGGCAGAGGACGCGGGCCTACGGTTTGGGCCTGAATGCACTGTATCTCAACCTCCTTGGCCGCGAACGGACCGGAATTGTCTCTCCTGATCAAAAGGCAGGACTTCTGGATGAGATCGCCCGGAAGCTCCTGCGCGTTCGCGATCCTGTCACGAGGCGGCCCATCGTTTTCCGCGTCTATAAAGCATCTGAAGCCTATGCGGGGTCGGAGGTCGGGAGCGCGCCGGATCTCATTGTCGGGTACAACCGAGGGTACCGGGCGTCAAGCAAGACGGCCCTTGGCGAGATTCCGGAAGGGTTGGTCGGGGATAATACCGAAAAGTGGAGCGGCGACCACGCCATGGCGGCGGAGCTGGTTCCCGGCGTAGTGTTCAGCAATAGGAAGATCAAGGTCCTGGATCCTGCGCTGACCGATCTCACAGTGACGATCTTGTCGGAATTTGGCCTACAGGCGGGAGAGGGGATGAGAGGAAGGCGCATCTTCTAATGCAGAGTCAACGGGAGGGCCGTGGCGATTGTCCCGCCATGTCCGCGTAATTTCATTCTCACAGGAGGGAGTCAAGTGTTTGGTTCGAAGATCCGCATCGATAAGGCATTGTTGGAGAAGGCCGAGAGGCACGCTATTGCCGCCGGATACTCCTCCGTCGTGGAATTCATCACACATGTCCTGGAGAAAGAGATCGCCAGGCTCGAGGAAGCAGAGTTTGAGGCAAACGCCGCGAAAAAACTGCAAGGGCTTGGCTATATTTCGTGAAGCCGCGGTCATCCCCCGGCGTATTGGCGGTGCGGGTCTCTCATGCCATCATGAACGTGATCTTCGACCTGCTCTTCTTTCCATTCCGGTCCCTTCCTCCAATGATCGCATTAGGAGCCATGTCGGTCGCAACAGGCGTTGTGATGCTCTTGATCTTTCGTTATCTCTCAAACCAGAAGGGGATCAAAGCTGTCAAGAACAGGATCACGGCGCATCTGCTGGAAATCGGACTGTTCAAAGATGATCCTCTGTTGATGATGGGTGCGCAGTGGCGAATGTTGTGCGCGACCCTTGCCTATATGAAACATGCTTTCATACCTTTTGTCGTGATGCTCATTCCTTTCATCTTGCTGATGCTTCAATTGAATTTCTACTTTGGGTATCGCCCCTTGCGACCTGGGGAGTCGGCCATCGTCACGCTGAAGTGGAACAATCAGATCCCGTGGAATGAGAGGGCAGTGCGGATCCTTGTTCCAGAAGGGTTGGCTATCGAGACCCCTGCGCTTCGGATTGCAGGGGGTACGGAAGTGGACTGGCGACTGAGGGCTAAACACGAGGGGAAGTTCGAGCTCGTCTTCCAGATCGCTGGTCAATCGCTCAGTAAAGAGGTGCTGGTCACCGATCGCCTGACGAGGGTGTCCCCGGCACGCAGACGCGCCAACCTTCTGGAGATGATGGTTCCTCGGGGAGAACCGCCTCTCCCGCGGAGCGCGCCGATCGAGGTCATTGAGATCCGGTACCGACCGATGTCATTCAGCGTCTTCGGATGGCATGTCCACTGGGTCGTCCTGTTTTTCGTGTTCTCGCTTCTCGCTGCGTATACGCTTCGTGGTCCGTTTCGAGTGGAGATCTAGGCTGAAACGGAGCTGCTCCTAGTCTTCTCGGACACGGGAGGAGTCGTGGCTCCACGCGGGGGGACAGGATATGGTGCTGATGTACGTCGGATGTCCACGTCATGATGAAGCGTAGGCGTGGTGGCCGTGGCGCCTTGCCGCTGATCTGTACGCTTGCCGTCGGCCTCGGGCTCCTGCTTCTGGCTGCCGCCCGCCCGGCGAGCGAGGTCAACGTGATCCTCATCACCGTGGATACGCTCCGTGCCGATCATCTGGGGGTGTATGGGTACGCGCGGAACACCAGTCCGAACCTCGATCGATTCGCCAAAGAGGGCGTCAGCTTTCGCTATGCCTTCTCCCACGCGCCTGAAACGAATCCCTCTCTTAGCAGTCTCATGACCTCCTATTACCCCCATGAGACGAAGGTGCTGCGGAATGAATATGTACTGCCTCCAGGTGCCGTGACGATGGCCGAGATCCTAAAGGCGAACGGGTATCGCACTGGTGCCGTTGTCAGCAACCCTACCTTATCTCGGGGGACGGGCTTCGAGCAGGGGTTCGACGTGTACGACGATCATGTGGAAGACCAAGACCAGGTCTCGGGGCGGGTGGAGCGGATTGCCCCTAAGACGACGCTCGCCGCCATCAAGTGGCTCGAAGGCAACTACACGCAGAAGTTCTTCCTCTGGGTTCACTACATGGATCCTCATGGTCCGTATGTCCCCCCATCCCCCTATAACACCATGTTTGTCGAGCCCCCAGCCGCCGGGGCGGAAAGGCTGCCATTCAGTAAAGGACGGAGCGGGAAAGGGGTGATCCCGTCGTATCAGCGATTGGGCGATCGCCGCGACCCGGAATTCTACATCTCCCAATATGACGGGGAGATCCGGTTCTTCGATCACGCCTTCGGGCGGTTGGTCCAGAAGATAAAGGAGCTTGGTTTGCTCAGCAATTCGCTGATCGTCTTTACGTCGGATCACGGTGAGGGGATGGGCGACCATGACTACTACTTTGACCATCCCGTATATCTCTACAACGGGCTGGTCCATGTGCCTCTCATCATACGGTTTCCTGGTCAATCATCCGAGGCGAAGGAGATCCGATACCCAGTGGCCCATGTTGATGTGCTCCCGACAGTTCTCGGGGCAGTATCCGTCAATCCCTCGCAGACGTTCAGGGGTAGGAATCTCTTCACCCAGGGCAAGGAGAGGACAATATTGACTGAAACCCATCACTTCGGTCGGAGAGGTGCTCTCATTCGCGAAGGACTGAAATTGATTCAGAACTCGCGGGACTATGAACTCTATGATGTCAATAAGGACTTCGCTGAAACCGAAAACTTGATTGATGATGTTATGACGGCCACAGACTCCGCAAGGGTTGCTGATCTCAAAAGGGAACTGGAGGTTGTCCGTCAGCAGGATTTCCTAGCCTTAGGGAACCCGATTCCTCGCATCATGAGTGACCATACAAGAAAGCAGCTCCGAGCGTTGGGGTATGTCCAATGAGCCATCCCTGCTCAGAGGCCGTGACGTATGTCAAACAGGATGCAGCGGTGATCTGCGTCGGAGGGAAACGAGATGATGGGGCATAGGTTTGGTGGTCGTGTCGCCTTTCCGGTAACCATTGGTCTTGGCGTGGGCCTCGTGGTCTCGTTTCTGCTCGGGCTTAGTCCGGCCCGGGAGACCAACGTGATCCTCATCACGGTCGATACCCTCCGAGCCGATCATCTCGGGGCGTACGGGTACGCCCGGAACACCAGTCCGAAAATCGACCGATTCGCCAAGGAAGGCACCCTCTTTCGCTATGCCTTTTCTCACTCGCCCCAAACGAACCCCTCCCTCAGCAGTCTCATGACCTCCTATTACCCCCACGAGACGAAGGTGCTGCATAATGAACATATGCTGCCTCCAGGGGCCGTGACGATGGCCGAGATCCTGAAGGCGAAGGGGTATCGTACCGGCGCCGTTGTCAGCAACCCTTCTTTACGTCGGGGCTCGGGCTTCGAGCAGGGGCTCGACGAGTACGACGATCATCTGGAAGACATGGTCCGGGGGCGGAAAGGAGTGGAGCGGATTGCCCCCAAGACGACCCTCGCGGCTATCAAGTGGCTCGAGGGGAACTACAAAAAGAAGTTCTTCCTCTGGGTCCACTACATGGATCCTCATGGGCCTTATACCCCACCATCCCCCTATAACACCATGTTTGTCGAGCGACCAGCCGGCGGGACAAAAAGGCTGCCATTCACTCAAGGACGTAGCGGGATAGGCAGGATTCCACATTACCAGCGGTTGGGCGATCGCCAGGACCCGGAGTTCTACATCTCCCAGTATGACGGGGAGATCCGCTTCTTCGATGAATCGTTCGGGAGGTTGATCGAAAAAATTCAGGAGCTTGGTCTGTTGAACAATTCGCTGATCATCTTTACGGCGGACCACGGGGAGGGGATGGGAGACCACGATTACTACTTTGCCCATCACGAGTTTCTGTACAACGGGCTGATCCATGTGCCCCTCATCGTGCGGCTTCCTGGTCAATCATCCGAAGCGAAGGAGGTCCTATACCCTGTTGGCCATATCGATCTGCTTCCGACAGTGCTGGACGCAGTCTCCATCACTCCCTCGCAGCCGTTCAAAGGGCGTAATCTCTGGACCCAGGGGAAGGAGAGAGACATCTTCTCTGAAACCCATGGGATGGCTCGAAGATATGCCCTCATTCGCAATGGCATGAAATTGATTCAGAGCAAGAAGGGCTATGAACTCTATAATCTGCACAAGGATTTTGCTGAGACCGTAAACTTGATGAACGACAAGATGAGTTCCACAGTCTCTGCAGAGATCGCTGACCTCAAGAGGGAGCTGGAGGCCGTCCGTCAGCACGATTCCTTAGCCTTAGGCAACCCGATCCCTCTGTCTGGCGATACGCAAACGCAAACAAGAAGGCGGCTCCGAGCATTGGGGTATGTTCAATGAGTCGCTGCTCTCCTTATTTTCCCAGTACACCGATGAGTCAGCCTGGTCGTCTCCGGGAGAGGGATCGCACCCGACGCGGTAACTATTAGATGCGTCGGAATTTGGTCAGCGCCTCATTTTGGAAAACGCTCAGGCCCGTAGCGCATCAGAAGCAGCTCGGCGCCATTCTTATCCTCGCTTTTCTCCTTCGCCTTGCCGGTAATCTCTATGACATGCCCTACAGGTTCCATCCCGATGAGCACAAGTATGCCGGCAGGGCGGTGGTGATGATGAGCGAGGGCACGCTGAACCCCACCTATTTCGAAAACCCTCCCCTTTACACCTACGCTATCCTGGCGGTGCTCTACGCCCTCTACGGAGTGAAGTATGCGGTGGGGGCTGTCGGAAGGCGGGCTGCGTTCATCGCCGCGCTTTGGCCGACCGGAGCGTTTGGCGTTGCCAGGGGGTTGACCGCGCTCGCCGGGACGACGACCTGTCTCCTGCTTTTTCTCATCGGCAAGCGATTTGGAGGTGAGCAGGCGGGTGTCCTGGCCGCCCTCTTCTATGCGGTG
>Ga0210377_10002229_pt1 | contig 17118 bp, 16 predicted proteins | sample PLM4_65_b1redo_FD_155480 | JGI IMG/M metagenome (GOLD analysis project Ga0210377, IMG submission 155480) | Groundwater sediment microbial communities from an aquifer in East River, Colorado, USA - PLM4_65_b1 redo | ecosystem: Environmental > Terrestrial > Soil > Riparian zone | place: USA: East... | reverse complement strand
TCGATCAACGCCAGGTTGGATTCTGCCTGCGCCAGCGCGGACTTTGCCTGTTCAAGAGCATTGAGAGCGGAGATCACAGCCGGTGACTCAGCGCCAGTTTGCAAAGAAAGCAGGCGTTTGTACGCCGCATCAAAGCGTTGTTGTGAAACGAGAACCAATCCGCGTGCATATTGGACATTGTCCTCCGCTTCTGTGCCGAGGAGCCCATTGAATTCATTCTGCGCGGCTTTGAGTTCATCGAATGCAGCATTGTAATAATCATACGCAGCATCCACCAGTCCGCCGTTCTCGGTGACATTCTCTGTCTGTACTTTGATGTCATCTGCGATCTGGAACGCAACACGCGCATTGGCGAGTCGCTCTTCGGCTTTGATGTAGTCCGCGTTATTCAAGTCTTCAACAACCTTATCCAAATTCACAAGCGAGGCATCGAGCGCGGCTTTGGCATTGTCCACTTCCGTTTGAGCGGAGGCAATTTGTTCTGCCTGATTGAAGTACCAGGTGGGCTGGTCAAACTCCGTGGGAGCGGAGACGCGCCAGTCCTTGTTGCGTTGTGCTTCCTGTGCGGCGAGGGCGGCTTGCAGGGTCTGGTCATATTTGGTCTGCGCACTGACGATGGCAGCGTTGGCGGAATCCACTGCGGAGGAGGCGACGGCTCGTTGCGCGGCGAGCAGGCTGTCATCCAGGGAGAGAAGCGGATCGCCTGCTTTGACAGTCCCCCCTTCGCTGACGAGGACTTCCTTTACCCTGCCAGACATCTCAGGCGAGACGTTCACCACAACCGATTCGATGGTTCCCGATGCGGCAAGTTGTCCGTTGCCTTCATCGTTCAGCGTGTTGATGCCATAGTAGATCCCGGTGGCGACGAGCGCCAGGACGATAATGATCACGGGAAGAGGGGGGCGTTTATGTTGCATGGTTAACTCCTTGATACTCCCTCTCCTTTCAGGAGAGGGTTGAGGTGAGGTTAGTCTAAGCGTTTGCGGAATCGGAAAGAGGCGATGCCCATGATGACAACTGCGAAGATCGTCAGGGCGATGACTTCGCTTTGCAGGGAGGCAATGCCAACCCCTTTCAGCAACAAGGCTCGGATAATGACAAGGTAATACCGAAGCGGGACAATGGCGGATACCCATTGCAGGAATTGAGGCATGGCTTCAATTGGGAAGAAGAAGCCTGAGAGGAAGATACTCGGCAACATGGTGACCATGACCGTAATGAATGCCTCCTGTTGTGTGTTGGCAACAGTGGAAGCGAACAGACCAATACCCAGGCTGGAGATGAGGAATAATCCTGACAGGGCAAAGATGAGTCCGAGGTCGCCCTTGATGGGAACCTTGAACCACCAATGACCGATGATGAGCACTTCCAGCATGTCAATGAACGCCAATATGGAATACGGCAGGATCTTCCCCACCACCAATTCCCACGAACGGATGGGTGTCACGATGAGTTGTTCGATGGTGCCGCGTTCACGTTCACGCACGATGGAGGAGGCGGTCAACAGGGTGGTGATGAAATACAGGATCATCCCGATCACGCCCGGCACGTTGAAGTACGCCGCGATCAAATCCGGGTTGTACCAAACCTGCGTACGCACATCGAGCGGCGGCTTGAAGGAGAACGGTCTGCCTGTCAACGAGGCTTGCTCCGCCAATACCTTTGTGGCATAGGATTGACCGATCAACTTCGCGGTGGAAAGTGCAGTCCCACCGACGGTCGCATCGGAGCCGTCCAACACCATCGAGACCTGGGCTGTCCCTTCGAGCAGACGAGCCTCGTAATCCGGTGGGATGATGAGCGCGGCGCGGACATCGCCCGACTCGATCAACTGCCTGTATTCCGCGTCCGAACCGACCGTGTAATCGATGCTGAAATAATTCGCCGCACGGAAGGCATCCAGCAGGGCGCGTGACTGCGTGGAATGGCTCTGGTCCCAGACGGCAAGCGAAATATTTTTGACGTCTGTGGTAGCCGCGTAGCCAAGGAGGAATAGTTGAAGCATTGGCATCACGATGATCAGCACCAGCGTGCGCGGGTCACGGAAGATCTGGATGAATTCCTTGCGGATAATGGACATTAAACGTGAACTCATGCTGGCTCCTTCAGAATACCGTTCAGGAAAATATCGATGTACAAATCCGTGCTGTTTTTAGGCATTAGATTACTGAGCACCGAGTTGGATATGATCATTTCTGTAATAAAGTAGGAGATGATCGTGCCGAAGAAGGACCGCATCACCACAGCGGGATTTTTGTAGCGCAAACCCTTCATGGTTTTTACGAGTTTTTCAAAGACCGGCAAAACCCTGGGTGCGATTTCGCGCAGCATCACGGAACCATGTTTACCCTTGAACTCAACGATCTCAACAAACATCAGGTTGATGAACTCTGGTTGATTACCCAATTCATGAATGACGATCCGAAAGGCGTTCTCGAAAAACTCCTCCGCAGTGTCGCCTTCCACGGCAAGGATGAGCGGAAGGATCTTCTTATAGGGATGCTGGTCTATGATGATCGCTTCGAAGATCTCATCCTTGCTGGCGAAATGGTTGTAGATCCCGCCCACCGCCAACCCGGCGCGCTTCGCGATCTGCCGTATGGAGGTGGCGTGATAGCCCTGCTCCAGGAAGAGGCTAATGGCGGCATCTTCGACGGCCAGACGGGTTACTTCGCCTTTTTTTAGATTCTCTTTTGCAGTCATACAGGTCTCCAGAAATATGAACGAACGTTCGTTTTTATTTTATCCAAATCAGGAATCTTGTCAAGAGGAAAAATCATCGATCGATGATGCGACGATAACAGGTCGGATGGTAGAATCGCCCAATGCTCCCCTTTACTAAGGTAGAACAGTTTATCCGCAGGCAACTACGTTATAACGTTACCGTCGGTTTGATGGATGGCGGTATGTTCGGTATCGCTCTGGGATTCGCCTCCTTCGGAACGATCCTGCCGCTCTTCGTCGCCTCGATGACCGATTCCGCCACAATGATCGGCCTTGTCCCTGCGATTCACTCCGCGGGATGGCTGTTGCCACAGTTATTCACCGCGAGTCATACCTCCCGCCTGAGACGATATAAACGCACTGTCCTGATAAATACCATCCATGAGCGCATTCCCTTTTTGGGTTTTGCCATTGTGGCATTGCTCCTGCCAAAAATTGGATTACAGGCCGGATTGATCCTCACCTTCCTCCTGCTCACCTGGCAGGGACTCGGCGGCGGATTCACCGCCAACCCATGGACCAGTATGATCTCAAAGATCATCCCGCCGGAGAACCGCGGCACATTCTTCGGGACACAAGCCGCGGTCGCGAACCTGTTCATCAGCGGTGCGGCAATTGCTGCTGGTTATCTTTTGAACGGGTATGAGTCCCCCATCAACTTTGCCATTTGTTTTATTATCGCCGTATTCTTTTTCACCATTTCATGGGTCGCACTCGCTCTTACCCGCGAACCAACAGATTTCGATAAGGTGATCGAGGAGAATCCGATTCCCTTCTGGCAGGGTGCGAGCAACATCCTGAAGCGTGACCCCAATTTCAACTGGTTCCTGGTTGCGCGAACGCTCTCGCAATTTGCAACCATGGGGTTTTCTTTTTACATTGTCTATGCGTTGCGCCGCTTTCAGATGGATGAAGTGACGGCGGGCTTCCTGACTGCAACTCTTACGATCGCACAAACAGTAGCCAATGCAGGCATGGGCTGGCTTGGAGATAAAATCGGTCATCGCACCATGCTCATCGTCGGTGCCGCAGCAGCAATGCTGAGTTCTTTCCTCGCATGGATGGCTCCGTCGCTGGCATGGTTCTTCCCCATTTTCATCCTTTCAGGCTTTGCTAATGTTTCCATTTGGACCAACGGCATGACGATGGCAACCACTTTCAGCAATGAGAAGGAACGCCCATTTTATATCGGGTTGGCACAAACGCTCACTGCGCCAGCCACCATGATCGCTCCACTCATCGGTGGATGGATCGCAGATACGCAAGGCTTCGTTGTCACCTTTGGGTTATCTGCGATATTGTCCCTGGTTATGATGGGCATCCTGATCTTCATCATCAAAGAGCCGCGCAAACTTCATCTATCAAATGCTCAAAGCGCCCTCCCCAGCGCCGATGACAGTACCTAAAGCAAATTACAAAGGAAAACTCATGACACTCATTCAGGAAAAAGTCAGTCAAGCCATCGAGATCCTCAAAGAACAAGGAACTGATATGTGGCTGACGTTCGTTCGAGAAACATCAGGCGTGCGCGACCCGGCATTGGATCTCCTCATCGGTGCAAACGACCTGACATGGCCATCGGCACTGATCCTCACACGCAAAGGTGAAAAGATCGCCATCATTGGGAATCTCGAAAAGGACGCGCTTCAACGATTGAATGTCTTCAGCGAGATCCTCGGATATGACACCGCCGTGAGTGGACTCCTGCGCGAGACGATCACACGCCTCAACCCCGACCGAATTGCTGTCAACACTTCGAGGAATAATGTCCACGCTGACGGTTTGACTCACGCCATGTACGAGTTTCTGCGCGAGTATCTTACAGGCACTCCGTACGCAGAACGGCTCGTCAGCGCGGAACCCGTTATCTCTGCATTGCGTGGACGGAAGACTCCCGCTGAGCAGGCACGCATCCGCAAGGCTGTGCAGATCACAGATGAGATCTACAAGAAAACATTCGACTTCATCAAAGTTGGAATGACGGAGATCGAAGTGGGCGAATATATGCAGAAATTGGCACGCGAGTATGGAGTCGGTCTGGCATGGCCCGCAGAGGATTGCCCCGCGGTCAATTCGGGACCAAACTCTCCTGTTGGGCACAACGGACCCACGGACATCAAGATCGAACGCGGACATATCCTCCATTTTGATTTCGGTGTGAAGTACGAAGATTATTGTTCCGACATTCAACGCGTGGCATACATCCTTCGCGAAGGAGAAGCCGAAGCACCCATCGAAGTGCAACGCGGCTTCATCACAATTCGCACCGCCATCGAAAGATCGCGTGAAGCCATGAAAGCAGATGTGACCGGGAACTCGATTGATGTCATCTCACGCGAGATCGTCACCGACTCAGGCTATCCCGAATATCCTTATGCGCTCGGTCACCAACTTGGGCGCGTGGCACACGATGGCGGCGCGTTGCTCGGTCCGCTGTGGGAGAAATATGGAGACTCGCCCAATCAAAAGTTGGAAACGGATCAAGTCTTCACCATCGAACCTGGGCTGGCTGTCCCCTATTATGGATATATCGGTCTGGAAGAGGATGTGGTCATCACGGAAAAAGGCGCGGAATATTTTGCTGAACCGCAAAAAGAGATTGTATTGATAAGGTGATTGGATCAATGAAAAGAATAAGCAAAATATTTCTCCAAAATTCACGGACACTTTCAATCGTCTGTCCTATACTTATTATTATGATTTTTGGATTGGCATTTTTGATCCCAAGTCCAATATCGGACACGCAATTCCTTTATCTGTTTGCTGGATGTGCTTTTATGCCATTTCTGTCGTTGATTGGCTTGATTTCCTCTAGAATATTAATCTCCAGAAATCATCCAAAACCAACACGAATTTTAGGCGTATTCATGTTATTGGCAAATGCTATAACTTCATTCTTGGGTTTTGCTTTTTTTATTGTCGTTGGATTGGTGGGAACAACAGGATCTTATTGATATAAGAAAAAGAATGGAATAGTTCACCAGTCTGTAAAGAGAGAGATGGTGTTGCTGCGAGGATAAAATCCTGAAGGGATGACAGGATTGTAATCTGAGAAAGCAAGCATAATAACCCTGAAAGGGTGACATAGATCAAAATGAATCATGTCACCTTTTCAGGGTTCGTGTTTTTCAACTTCAAACCTATAATCATTTCAACCCTTCGGATTTTCTATTATTAACGGGGAATAACACAGCTAGACAAAAGTCACGAAACGGAATCAAATAGCGGCTTGCGCTGAAAGCGGAGGCGGAAACTCCCATCGGCTTTATGCCTTCCATCACTGGCTTGTCAGACATCCAATGCTATACTTATAGTTGTGAAATAATTCACGAAAAAGGATGATACATGACACAGGAAGATCCCAGAATACTTGAACTTCGCAAAATGCGCGCAAAAGCCCTCGAGGGCGGCGGCGCAGAGCGAATCGAAAAACAAAAGGCAAAAGGCAAGTTGACGGCGCGAGAACGGATCGATTTGTTGCTCGATTGGAATACCTTCAACGAGATCGAGCCGTTCATCACCCACCAGGGCGATGAGATGGACCTGCTCAAGGAGAAGTATCTCGGCGAAGGCGTGACCACTGGCTACGGTCAGATCAAAGGGCGGACAGTTTATTTATACTCTCAGGATTTCACAATCTATGGCGGAACGTTGAGCGAGATGCAATCACACAAGATCTGCCGCGTGATGGACCTGGCGGTACGCAACGGCGCGCCGTTCATCGCGTTGATCGACTCAGGCGGTGCGCGCATTCAGGAAGGCGTGCGCTCGATGGGTGGTTACGCCGAAATCTTCCGGCGCAATGCGCAATATTCAGGCGTGGTGCCGCAGATCAGCGTAATGCTTGGACCGTGCGCGGGCGGCGCAGCATACTCCCCTGCCCTGACGGACCTGGTCATCATGGTGCAGAAACAATCGTTCATGTTCCTGACCGGGCCCGAAGTGATCAAAGCCGTGACCGGTGAAGTGATCGACGCCGAGTCGTTGGGTGGTTCGGATGTGCACATGTCCGTCAGTGGCGTGGCGCACCTGAGCGTAAAGACCGAACGGGACGCACTGGAAATGGTGCGGACCTTCCTTTCCTATCTGCCATCGAACAATGTCGAGAATCCTCCGTTCGTAAAAACAGACGATGACCCCACGCGCATGGATGAAGAGCTCAACCACGTGGTGCCCCTCGACCCGGCTGAGCCATATATCATGCACCAGGTGATCGAAAAGATCGTTGATAAGGGTACATTCCTCGAGATCCAGCCGGATTGGGCGCGCAATGCCATCGTTGGTCTGGCGCGCATCGGCGGCCACAGCGTGGGCATCGTGGGACAGGAACCCGCCATCATGGCAGGTGTGATCGACATCGACGCGGCGGACAAGATGACCCGCTTTGTGCGCATGTGCGATTGTTTCAATGTTCCACTGGTCACGTTCGTCGATTCGCCCGGCTTCCTGCCCGGCATCGCGCAGGAACACGGCGGCATTATTCGTCACGGCGCAAAATTACTGTACGCCTATTCCGAAGCGACAGTTCCAAAAATTTGCATCATCACGCGCAAGGCTTATGGCGGCGCCTATGTGGTCATGTCCAGCAAGTATCTCGGCACCGATGTCACCTACGCCTGGCCCAGTGCGGAGATCGCGGTGCTCGGCGCGGAAGGCGCGGCAAACATCCTGTTCAAGAAACAGATCGAGTCTGCCCCCAGCCCATCGGAGGAGCGCAAGAAACTCGCGGCGGAATATCGCGAAAAGTTCAACAATCCCTATTACGCTGCCTCCACAGGGTATGTGGATGACATTATCGAGCCGCGCGAATCGCGCCGGAAGATCATCGCGACATTATCGGCACTGCGCGATAAATATGCGCCGGCACCTCCACGCAAGCATGGGAATATTCCGGTCTAGTATGTGCTGCGAGGGACGTTTGTTGTCCCGAAGCAGTCTCCCATCTAACAGGAGATTGCTCTGCACAAAGCGCTCGCAACGACATATGAAAGAAAATTATGAATGAAAATCTAATTCTCTCTTTACAGATCACGGCCCTCGGCATGGGACTCGTCTTCGCGTCCATCATTCTACTGGCTGTGATGATGTCCCTGCTGACAAGGTTTACGGCGGAGAAAGAAGTCTCGCCCACCACGATCGCATCCGACTCAGCCGGGCCTGCTCCCGTTATGGAGAAAGACTACAAAGCCCAAGCCGCGGCGATAGCGGTGGCAATGGCTCTTGCTGAACAGAAACGACAAACACAATACGATCCGCCTACCGCACTGGTCTCTGCGTGGCAATTGGGCATGCGGACGCGTCAAATGTATGAGAAAGGCGGCAGATAAATCATTATGAAATACACAGTCAAAATTGCGGATAAAACGTACGAGGTCGAGATCGAAGATATTCACGCGCGTCCAGTCATTGCACGCGTGGATGGTGAGCAGTTCGAGGTAATGCCAGAAAGCGGAAGCAAGCCCGAGGCTGGGGAAGAAGCGGGCGGGACAAATCCACTCGCTGAGAAGACTCCATCCAGTTTGAAGCCACTTCCAGGTGGCTCCCCCACTTCCAATCCGACCCTGGGTGGAAAGACCCTCACGTCTCCATTACCTGGCACAGTTACTGAGGTTTTCATCAAGAAAGGTGACAAGGTCGAGATCGGGAAGGTGATCTTGATCATCGAAGCGATGAAGATGAAAAACAGCATCCGCTCGGTGCGCACCGGGATAGTTGCGGAAGTGATGGTAAGCGCCGGACAAACTGTTGCACACAAGCAGGCGCTCGTGGAGTTTACAGAATGAACCTCGGAGAGTTACTGCCCGAGTTGATCAAAGGGCTTTCCAACTTTACGCTGGGCAATGCGCTCATGATCAGCATCTCACTGGTGCTGGTCTATCTGGCGATCGCAAAAGAGATCGAGCCGGTGTTGCTCCTGCCCATCGGGTTTGGGTGTTTGCTTGCGAATATCCCGCTTTCCGGCATGACCGCCGCCGAAGGGATGATGGGGGTGCTGTACGGCGGCATCAAAACGGAAATATTCCCACTGCTGATCTTTGTCGGCGTGGGTGCCATGATCGATTTCAGCCCGTTGTTGTCACAGCCCAAAATGGCATTGCTCGGCGCGGCGGGACAATTCGGCATCTTCGGCACGTTGATCCTGGCGATCGCGCTCGGCTTTCCGTTGAACGAAGCCGCCTCGATCGGCGTGATCGGCGCCATTGACGGACCGACCTCCATTTACGTAGCGTCGAAACTCGCGCCCGAATTACTGGCACCCATTGCAGTGGCGGCATATTCATACATGAGCCTGATCCCGATCATCCAGCCGCCATTGATGAAATTGCTGACAACGAAGAAAGAGCGGATGATCAAGATGGATTACGCGCCGAAGCCGGTCTCGATAAAGGCGCTGGTCTTGTTCCCGATCCTGATCACACTCGTTGTCGGTCTGCTTGTCCCGGACGCCACGCCATTGATCTCCATGTTGATGCTCGGCAATCTGCTGAAAGTGTCAGGCGTAGTGGATCGGTTAAGCAAAGCCGCACAGAACGAGATCATCAACATCGCCACATTGTTCCTCGGTCTGACCATTGGCGCGACGATGAGTGCGGCATCCTTCCTGAATTTTGATACAGGCAAGGTACTTCTACTGGGCTTGATCGCCTTTGCTTTGGATACGATCGTCGGTCTGTTGTTTGGGAAACTCATGATGTTCCTGAGCGGCGGGAAGATCAATCCGCTCATCGGCGCGGCAGGCATTTCCGCCTTCCCCATGGCGGGACGCATCGCAGCCAAGATGGCACTCGATGATGACCCCGATAATTTCATCCTGATGCATGCCATGGGCTCGAACACTGCCGGTCAACTGGGCTCGGTGATCGCAGGTGGTGTGTTGCTGGCAATTGTAAGTAAACTGGTTTAGCTAAATTTATAATAAATCATTTTAGCCACGGATTACACCGATTTTTCACGGATTGTTTTAAAAAATTGTGACAATTCGTGACATCGTACCCGAAGGGTAAATCCGTGGCTGTTGTTTTTTCCTGCTCATTCGTTCCTTCTCTTCAACCAATACTTGATCTCTCTCCCCAACGGAAACAACGGAAGCAAGTCCGCGCGGTAGCCTTTGCCTGCATAGGCTTGCATCAGGTCGCGTGCGCGGCGAAGAATGGCGCGGTCATATTCCAATGACAGAGAAATCATTTCAGCGATCGCGGGATGCATGGGCTTCCCGGTCAATTGATGGTATAGGCGGAATTGTAATTGCCAGGCTTCCAACTCCCCATATACAGATAACGCCAGGAACAATCCCTGTTGCAGATGTTTCACTTCATGGATAAGTAGAGTCAACATACCAATATTGTCCGCTTCGGTTTTCATCGAATAATAAAATGAATTGAAGTGAATTGTCCCCAGGAATGTCCAGAATGCGCCGACGTTTTTTCTTACCATCCAGAAACCAATGTATGTCTTGCGTGCGCGTAAATATTCAGCTGCAACGCGTCCCTCTTGGCCCAAATTGGCAAGTTGTGCGAGCAGTTTTTTCCTCCAGGCAATCCGTTCCAACCTTACAGACATGTCAGTTCCTCATTTATGCGAGAGTATAACAAATAGACCAGCCCCACGTTATATTTTCAGAATGCAGCATTCATCAAGAAACCCGGAAATTCTATTTTAGTAAATAAGTACCGCTTACAGGCATGTTAACTGAATCACGGATTTTTCTGATTAGAATGAAATTTGTAAAACAAGAAAAGGAGATGACCATGTATAAGACAAAAGTACTAGCAGGTATCTTGTTGATCGCCGCAGTCCTGTTCGCGCAGGTGGGTGTGGTTGCGGCTGCTCCTCCGGCTCAGGATCCAACTCCCATTACCGGGACCATTTCAACCATTGTCCTTGAAACTGATGAGAATGGAACGACCACAGTCGTTGTGACCCTGGTTGATGAAAATGAAGTGGAACAAACCGTCCGTCTCAGCGTGGAAACAGCGGCATCGCTTAAGTTGATCAAGGTGGATTCCACGACTGGCTTGCCGGTTCTGGACCCCACAACCGGACTGCCCGTTGTCGATGAAACAAAGATCGATACAACCGTGGAGATCGACCCCACCACAGTGATCCCCGATGAACCCACTGAAGAGGAGGATGTCCATCCCATTGCCGCGCTTCTGGCTTCATTCTTTGGTGTGGATGACAGTATCGTAAACGATTACCATGAGGATGGCTTTGGTTTCGGTGTGATCACCCAGGCATTGTGGATGTCAAAGAACATTAGCGAAAGCGAGGGAGGAGACGCCGAGCTGGCAGGTTGCATTCTGGATGCCAAACGAAACGGCACCTATAGCGAATGCTTTGATTTTGGTGATGATCCTGTTCCCACCAATTGGGGACAGTTCAAAAAGGCTTTTTCCGAGAAAAAGAATAACCTGGGCTTCATTGTCTCCGGAAAGGCCGAAGATGACACCACCGATGCTACAACCCAGCAGGAACATGGGAACGGGAAGAACAACAACGGGAACGGCAAGGGAAAAGATAATAACAACGGGAAGAAGCCTTAATATCCAGTGATACAACGAAAAAAGGAGCGGCGATCGCCGCTCCTTTTTATTTGATAGAACCTGATAGCCAAATCAGTTAAAATAGCGTCGAGGCAAACAATGCGAAAAGTGGCAATTCTTGGAATCGGTCAAATCAAAGTGGACGAGCACTGGGACCTGTCCCTGCGTGAGCTCGGCGGGAACGCCGCCTTTGCCGCGATGCAGGATGCCGGCATGGAAAAGGTCGATGCGCTGTTCGTGGGCAACATGCTCTCCCCGCTCGTCAGCGGTCAAAACCAACTCGGGACGTTTTTCTCAGACTGGGTCGGACTGTGGGGACAGGAAGCCGTCAAAGTGGAAGCTGCCTGCGGATCAGGTGCGGCAGCGCTTCGCGCGGGACTGATGGCTGTTTCCGCTGGTGATATCGACTCTGCGCTGGTAATTGGCGTCGAAAAAATGACGGACAAAGCCGGGCACGATGTCACTGCTGCGCTGGCCACCGCCGCCGATGCAGATTACGAAGTGGAACAGGGTATCTCCTTCGTTGGCATCAATGCGCTGGTCATGCGCCGTTACATGCACGAATACGGCTGGAAACACGAAGACTTCGCGCCGTTCTCCATCAACGCGCACGCGAACGCGGTCCATAATCCTTTTGCACGCCTGCATGAAAAGATCTCTGTGGAGAAATTCGAAAAATCATCCATGATCGCAACGCCGATCAATTTATTGGACGCCTCACCCATCGGTGATGGGGCCGCGGCGGCGATCATCGTCCCCGCGGAGCGAGTCGCTTCGGTGGTGGGGAGACCTCGTATCACGGTGGCAGGTTCGGCGTCCGCGACGGATTCGATCGCGGTCCATTCGAGAAAGGATCCGTTGTTCCTCTCCGCTGCATATCAATCCTCCAAACGCGCATATGAGATGGCGGGAGTTGGTCCAGATGACATCGATGTGTTCGAACTGCATGACGCGTTCTCGATCATGTCTGCGTTGTCGCTGGAGGCATGCGGTTTTGCGGAACGCGGTCAGGGTGTTAGGCTCGGTCTCGATAACGAGATCAGCCCCACTGGGCGCCTGCCCGTCTGCACGCGCGGCGGGTTAAAAGCCCGCGGGCATCCGGTCGGCGCGACAGGTATGTATCAGATCGTGGAGGTCGTGCAGCAATTGCGCGGTGAATGTAATGGAACACAAGTGGATGGCGCAAAGGTCGGCATGGCACAAAATATTGGCGGCTCTGGCGCGACCATCCTTACACACATTTTGAGGGTAGAATAAGATAAACAGGTCATCCATATTTGGCGAGTCAGTTGATTAATCCGCCAAATACAGCGTCAGGCAGTATTACAAACACATTTTTGTTTGGTCCAGGGTCTTGTGTCGCCTGCACACATATTTTATACTTACGTGCAGCAAGGAGTATTCCTGATATGGCTGATAAAAGGAAAATCGATCGCCGCGAATTCACCTATTACATGCAGGTGACGGATGACATCACCAAGCAGTTGATCGGATATCTGACAGACATCAGCACGGGCGGATTCAAACTGGATAGTCCAAAAGAGATTCCGCCAGGGCAGGATTTTCGCATGCACATTGACCTTACTTCGGACATTGCTGACAAGAACTCCATGGTCTTCATTGCGCGCAGTAAATGGAGCCGCCGGGATCACATCGACCCGAATACCTATAACATCGGTTTCGAGATCATAAACATGGCACCCAGCGATATGGTCATCTTTCAGCGCATGTTCGACAAGTACGGTTCAAAGAATTCCATGCAAAAGAAAAAAGATTCAGACGATTATCTTTGGAGGTAATTCCGTTGTTCTTTTCATCCTTACGGGCGGCAAATAGCCGCCCGTTTTTTTATTTGACCTGTTGCATAAGTGGTTAAATCAGCCACAAAGACCTTTGAGAATAATCTTATAAAACACTTCTTTCTCTGAGCTCTTTATGATCCCATGAGGGACTGTGGCAAAGAAGGTTTTTGCAAGAGATTTATTGTAAAATGGAGGCTATGAAATTCAGAACATTGCGCTCCATCGTGCGTTTCATCATGAAGATCATCGCCGATATCGAAATCCATGACATCGATAAACTTCCTGCTGGGAATGTGATCGTGGCGGCAAATCATTTGGGACGGCTGGATACAGCTGTCCTCTTGAGTGTGATAGACCGTGAAGACATCATCATGGCCATCGCAGAGAAGTATAAAGACCATCCGCTTTTTGGCGCGATCGGACGCGCCTCCAATGCCATTTGGTTGAATCGCTTTGAAGCGGATTTTGGCGCATTGCGGCAGATCCTTGCGAGGATGGAACAGGGTGGAATGCTGGTGATCGCACCGGAGGGGACACGTTCGAAAACGGAAGCCTTGCAGGAGGCGAAACTGGGTGTTGCATTTCTGGCGGGCAGGAGTGGATACCCCGTTGTGCCGGTGGCAGTGACCGGGACGGAAGACCGGGGCATCGTCGAAAACCTAAAACGGTTCCGCCGTTCCAAGATCGTTGTCAGAGGCGGGGAGATATTCACGATTGAGGTGCCCAAGGGGAAAGGACGCGAACAAGCCATGCGCAAAGCGACGGATGAGATCATGTGTCAGATCGGCGCACTTTTACCCGAGAAATATCGCGGGGTATATGCAGACCATCCGCGCCTGAAGGAATTGTTGAAAAACTAATATGAAATATTTTCTTCGCTGGCTTATCAGAGCCTTATTTAATCTCATCGCGCGCGTTGAGCTAAAAGGATACGAGTACCTGCCGAAAGAGGGCAGTTTTGTCATTGCAACGAACCATCTCGGCATCATTGATGCGCCTTTTGCCTTCTACGCCCTCGACCGCTGGGATATGTTCGTGATGATCGCCGAAAAATGGGAGAAGGTCGCCCTCTTCCGTTTTTTGGGAAAATACTTCAACTTCATCTTCATTGACCGCTTCAATCCCGATATCAAGGCACTGCGCAAGGTGATCAACTTGATGGAGGAAAATAATATTCTGGTCATCGCGCCGGAGGGAACACGCTCACGCGTCGGTTCGTTGATCGAAGCGAAGCCCGGCGTCAGCTACCTTGCCACCAAATTGAATCGCCCAATCCTGCCTGTTGCCTTGACAGGCACGGAGGATAAGGCGTTCTTCGGCAATCTCAAAAGGCTCCGTCGGGCGTATATCACCATCACTGCCGGACCGGCGTTCACATTGCCACCTTTGCCACGAGAAAACCGCGATGAAGTTCTCAAACAATATACAGACGAGATCATGTGCCACATCGCGGCGATCCTGCCGGAGAAATATCGCGGGTTCTATGCGGAGCATCCGAGGTTGGGGGAGTTAATGCAGGAACAAATGGGCAGAGGTTTAAAACCTTCAATGTGACAAAGGTACATAGGGACAGAAGCGCAAAGGTTTTTATAGCCTTTGCCCCTCTGCTCTTCTACAACACTTCCCCCACCCCCCTCTTCAAGAACTTTCCATCACCACGCACCCCTTTCCATTCATCGCCATCCACGATCAACTTGCCGCGCAGGAAAACTTTTTCAGGATATCCTATCAACTCCCAGCCTTCATACAAGTTATAGTCTGTGCGTTGATGTGAATACGCCACACCATATTTCACTTTCTTTTCAGGATCCCAGATCACAATATCTGCATCTGCACCCGGAACCAACGCCCCTTTGCGTGGATACAAGCCAAAGATCTTCGCAGGGTTTGTGCAGTTGTATGCAACAAATTGATTCGCTGTAATCTTCCCTGCACGCACTCCATAGGTCCACAACACAGGCATTCGATCCTGGATGCCGGGGAGTCCATTCGGGATCTTGTTGAAGTCATCCTTGCCCAACTCTTTCCCGGGTATCGCGATCTCGCGTCCTTCATAAACGATGGGCTGGGTCCCGTTATAAAAGAACGGACAATGGTCCGTGCCGATGGTCTGCAACACGCCCTCTGACAGTCCTTCCCATATACGCGCGTTGTCCTTCGCAGAACGCATGGGCGGGGAACAGATCCACTTTGCGCCATCGGGTTTCCGCAAATCATCAATAGTGAAGAATAAATACGGCGGACAGGTCTCCCCCATGACAGGAACACCGCGTTCGCGTGCATACTCCAACATATCCACTTCGCCGCCCATATTCATGTGGACGATGTAGACAGGCGAATTCGCCTGCTCTGCCATTGCGGCGAGGCGCATGGTCGCTTCGACCGCGCCCCAGCCGGGACGAGTCAGTGCGTGATATTCGGGTGTGGTATGTCCCGCCGCGAGCGCTTCGGGGATGAGTGTTTCGATCACATCGCCGTTCTCGCAGTGAGCCATCACCAACATGCCGTTCTCTTTTGCGATGCGCAAGGCTTTGAAGATACTGCCATCGTCCAATCGCAGGCGTCCGTTATAGGCGGTGAACACTTTGAGCGTTGTGATCCCCATCTCGCGCAGGGATGGGATCTCTTTGGCGATCTTCTCATCGAACTTTGTCAAATTCATGTGAAAGGAGTAATCGATCGCAGCTTTTTCCGCCATCTCCATCCAGATATCCAATGAATATTGAAATCCCTTGTCTTCGAGGACAACAAAATCCATGACGGTTGTTGTCCCACCGAACGCGGCGGCTTTGTGACCAGTGTAATGGTCGTCCGAAGAAACCGTTCCAAACATGGGCAGGTCGAGATGCACATGCGGGTCGATTCCACCGGGCATGATCAGCTTCCCAGCCGCGTCGATGATCTCGGCACTCGGGTGTTGGAGGTCTTTACCGATGAGTTCGATCTGCTCGCCTTCGATCAAAATATCCGCATTGAAGGTTTCGGAGGCGGTGATGAGAGTGCCGTTTTTGATGAGTGTATTCATGAGAATGCTCCAAAGGAATCAGAAGAACAAAGGGTCAAAGGTATTATTTTCGGTCGAGGGATTCGATCAATCGGTGAAGCAGAAAACCTGTCTCTGCGCGCAGGGATTCAGATTGTTCGTACTGTGATGATGTAATATAGGTCAAATCTTGCGCAAGGATCAAATAATACTCCACCTCCGACAAAGATCCTTGTGCAATATCAAGATAGCGTTTGAATTGTCCTTTCCCACCGGCAGCGTATCCTTCAGCTATATTCGCCGGGACAGACACGATTGCCCGCCTTAATTGGCTAGTTAATCCAAACGTTTCGTGTTTCGGGAATTTTTCTGTAAATTTGTATACTTGTAAGACCAATTGATGCCCCCTTTGCCAAACCAGCAACTTACGAAAGCCCTTTCCTGATCTATCAATTTTTTCAGACATGGCTCCTCCTATGGATATAAATCTGAAACCTTTGGTCCTCTGGGACCTATGGAACATCTGGAGTATATGGCTCCTGTATTTCTTTAATCCCCAGCAAGGCAATTAGAACTTCAGGAGGAATATCCGCTTCGGGGAGGTCAACCTTGTAGAGTTGTTCATTCTCTGCCCGTTCGCGCAGGGAGCGCCAGAGCAATTGCCGTTCGTCACCGTCCACAACCAGGTCATTGAGGGATTTGGCTTTCAACAAATATTCCCCTGTTGTGTAAAGAAATGTCAGGCGCTTCCATTTTTCGGATTTGACCGGCTCTTTTAATTTCTCCAAGCCGCTGATCTGTATCTTGTAGTATTCCTCTTTCGCCCGCGGGTGATTCGCTTCATCTTTCAACAGTTCGCCGCGTGTGGTTAACTCATGTCCGCGGACCTGGGCGATGAATTCGATCTGTCCGCCGCGGTCGACGAATGCCGAGGGCTGGTAAAAAGCCAGGTAGTCCACCGCGACCACCTTGGGCGCAGTCCGAAGCGGAATGCGATACCATCCCAGAAGCCGCGCGATTTCCAAATCCCGCGGAGTCGGCAGGAGGCATATAAGAATGAGGGTAG
>Ga0210377_10002228_pt1 | contig 17118 bp, 12 predicted proteins | sample PLM4_65_b1redo_FD_155480 | JGI IMG/M metagenome (GOLD analysis project Ga0210377, IMG submission 155480) | Groundwater sediment microbial communities from an aquifer in East River, Colorado, USA - PLM4_65_b1 redo | ecosystem: Environmental > Terrestrial > Soil > Riparian zone | place: USA: East... | reverse complement strand
CATAGGGATTATGGGGGTAGAGCTCGTAACGTCCCTTTTCCTTCAGGACATCCACGTCGTGGACCCAATAATCGTACAGGGTGGGAATCATCAGCTTCGGGCTCAGCTCCAGCATGTCCCGGTTGGTAACGATATATTCAAGGGTCTCGTCCGCAAAGCAAAGCCCCGCGGAGCGCGCTCTCTCCTTGCACCCTTCCATGATAAGCTTCGTATGTTGATCGATTAGTTGCATATTCATGGGGACGCGCCTTTTCCGCGATATCTGCGTAAGCCTTCGGGATTCCTTGTGCGTCGTAGCGCTGCTACGACTCCGCGTCATCCCTCGACAGCCTTGATCTCGCGAAAAAATCGCGTCCCTTGCATTCCTTTCATCAAGAGATGAGGTTCTTGATTCCCTCTATCAATCTCCCCTCTTGAGCATCCTCCCCCATCACGTCGACCCGCAGCAGGTCGGGTTTCTCCTGGATAAGTCCCGAGCTTTTAAGGTAGGTGTCCACTTCGGTCCTCCCACCGGAACTGTAGGAGTGCTCAACAATCGTGATCCCGACCCGGTTGGCATAGGTGAGCATTGTCTTTAACTCGGGAATCGCCGTATTTCCGTAGGTATCCCAATCGTCGCCGTCAGTGCCGTGGAATATATATATGTTGTAGTCCTTAACCAGGTTTTCCCGCTCCACGATCTCGTTCACCAGCTTGTAGGCAGCTGCGACCTTTGTTCCTCCGGCCTCCTTGGAATTGAAATAAGTATAGAAGTCCGGAACCTCCTTTGCCTCGGCATCGTGAAGGATGAAGCGGGTCTCCACCTGTTTTGCGAACTGATAGAGGAGCCAGCTGTAGATGAGGACATGCTGGGAGGTCACCAGCTCGGACGGTTTGCCGTCCATGGAGCCTGAATAGTCGCGCAGGAAAAACACCATCGCCTGGGATTCGTAATCGAGCTCCCGGGAGAGGATACGGTAGATCTTGTCGGTCGGCGCGATAATCAGCCGCGAGGTATCGATATCGGCCTGGTCGGGGATATTGCCGAGAGCGATGTTGGTTTCGAGGATTTTGCGGAGTGTCGCCTTCTTGTCCAGGAGCTGGCCGAATCCGCGGTGCCGGTCGGTCAGATCGAAGCTGTAGCGGACAAGGGCGCTCTTCTTCCCCTTGTCCTTCAGGTTGGGAAGCTCGAATTTCTCCGTCAGTATCTTCCCCAGGTCATAGGCGCTCGATTCCATCTCACGGGACTCACCTTCCCCGGACCCCGCGCCTCCGACCCCTCCCGAACCCCCTTCCCCCTCGGGACGGAGAGGCTGTTCGCCGATGATTTCCCCCTCTTCTCCACCGCCGCTACCGCCGGTGGTTTCCTCTTCCGAAGGCTGCCTCACCCTGTCGTGGATGAACTTCTCCTCCACCGTGGTGGGAACGATGACGAAACACTCCTTCTCCTTCCTTCCCGGCCTGATCATCCGGCCGATCCTGATCTTACGAGGGAAGCCGTCCTTTTCCCTCTTCCGGTCCCTTTCCAGCAGTTCGTCAAGGGAGCGGATCCCCGCGGTATAGGCCCCCCCCTGGGAAGAACTGTCCTGAAGCATGGACAAGTCGCCGTATCCATAAAAAGGATGGGGCTCTGAGGTTTCGCATGGAGAAGGAACCTCATGACTCCCGCCGGCGCAAAGCTCCGCCGCCATCCGTTCCTCCCGCTCCGGGGGAAGACTGCAGGCACTTTGTTTTGCAATGAGTTTGTCCAGTTCTGAGTTCATAGGCTCAACATCTCAAAGTCATATTTATGGAGATAAAGCGCAATATCCCGCTTATCATTAACCCCTTAGGAACGTGATTTTTTCGCGAGGTCAAGGCTGTCGAGGGATGACGCGGAGGCGTAGCAGCGCTACGCCGCACAAGGAATCCCGAAGACTTACGCAGAGATCGCGGAAAAGGCACGTTCCTATTCTATGCTTCGTCCTCTTGGGTGCAGAAGTATTCAATGGTCTTCTGCGCGCAGGTCCGGCAATAGCCGAGCTTCTTCAGCATGGTGTCGATCATCCGGTCGTACAGTTTCTGATTTTCTTCGTTGGTCCGGTTGGCCAGCGCCCCGATAAGGCTCCCCGCCCCTGCTATATCACTCTTCAGTCTGACGTCCGTCACCGCCTTGACCAGTTCCAGGTTGTCCATGAAGTCATAGGAGGGCTCCACGGAGATCTTCTGGCCGTATATCTTCCTTATGGAGGTGCGGAAGGACTCCCTCTGTTCCTCGGTCTTAAGCCCCAGGCGCTCCTCGATGTTGCGCACATAGCGCTCATCGATCTTCAGCGCCTTGAACTGCCCGGTCTGGGGGTCCTTATACTTCCAGAGCTTGTCGGGACCCAGGTTCTCGGCGTCGATGCCGATTATCATATTCACGTAGTTCATGACATCGCGGCGGATGGCGTGGGGCTCATCCATGTAAGCATTGAACATCTCGGTCATGATCCTTTCCCTGTAGAGCCCCTTGGCGATCTTCAGGTCTTCAAGGTATTTGGCCCGGTCCGCTGCTTCGGTCACGTAGTCGAGGATCACCCTTTCCAGCGCCCGGAAGACATCATGGGCAACCATGCAGCGCCCTTCGTTGGTTTCCGAGTTCTCCGCAAGCACCTGCATGGTCCTTCCCAGGTTCCTCTGTCCCACCCCTTTCTGCCCGAACCGTTTGGTGATGTCCGGGTCCTGGTTGAGGGTGTCGATCACTTCCGCCAGGGTCTTCACGCTCTTCTCTCCCGCCACTTCGCCGGCGGCCAGTTTCAGGGTCTCCACAGGGGTGAGTTTCTCCGAGCGGGGGAGGCGGGTCAGGACCACCGCCACGCTTATGGCGTAATTCAGATTCGGGTCTATATGCAGCTCCTCACGGGTAAGGGTGGTCTTCGTCTCGCCGCCGATTGCATAGGCGGTGAGCTGCTCCTGCATCCGGTAGTGGGTGTTGTGGGAGACATAGCAGATGCGGCAGCGATCGATGATCGGCGCCTCCTCCCTCTCCGCCAGGAAGCGGTTGAATTCGGAATTGTTGCTGGTGGCGACGATAAGAGTATCGATGGGCCATTTGTACCCGTCCATCTCTATAACCCGGTTCTGGATCACCCCCAGATAGACCTGGACCAGGTCCTTCTTGTTCTTGTAGATCTCGTCAACAAAGTGGATACCGCCACCGGCAACCCTTGCGAGCGCCCCGCGGCGAAGGTCGAAGCGGTATGGATTGTTTGTGTCCGTGATGTTGAGAAGGCGCTGGATCGACTCTTCGCCGAGTAGGTCCACGGCCGATGATGTGATTTTGTCCTTGGCCGGGTACTTTCCAGTCACCGTCCCCAGGCTCTCGGTGAGAGGGACCGGGATTATCTCCACGAACTTGAGCATCTCGCCCAAATCCCCGTCCGTATATTTACGGATATCGTCCCACATATAGCCGCTGCAAGCGCCAAGTGGCCGGTAACTATCGAATAGGGTCTCGATCTCCTTGTCGCCGAAACCGGCCTGTTCGGCGATAAACCTCTTGTTATCGTCCAGGTCGGGGAATAGGTTCATGGCGAGGACCATCGGGTCCTCATATGTCTGTGACTCGATAATCCTGATCTTACCGTAAGAGCCGAGCCGGTCCATCCCCACCAGTCGGAAGCTGTAGCGACGATTCCCCTCCTGGGAGATGAAGTGACGGTATTTGGAGCAGAGATATTCGACGAAGAAGGTCTTGCCGTTCCCCGGCTCGCCCACGAGGACAAAGGCCATCTCCTTGGAGGAGCCCCCTTCGGCCGCGTCCTTGACAAAGGAGACGAAGCTGTTTATCTCGTCATACATCCCCACCGGATGTTTCTTCCCTGCACGGAAGATCGTGAAGTCATAGGTGGTTCTGCTGTTCACTGTGACCTTTTCGATGCCGCCCTCGAAGATCATTCGAGAAACGGCCTCGAAGGAGTTCTCAAAACGCCTCTTACCCCCCTTAAGCTCGGTCAGGTGCTGCTGGAGCGTGCCGATATCATTGGTTCCCATCGTATCCTCCCGTTTAATTGCAGAAAGGTTCTCGTTAACCGTTTACGTTAAATTATCGTACATTTTTCTTTTTTCACAAGTTTTCATAGGTTAATTTTTCAATCCGGGGCAGATTGCCACGTTTCCATCATGTAAGAAATTTGAATCATCGGCAGATGGAAACGCCGTGCCGCGCCTTTAAACGCACAGACCCGGCAGTTTGGGAACAGTGCCGGGTCTGTGATCAATAAAGAGAATCTGATATGCGAAAAAATAAAAGCCTGGGGAATTCGTACTCATTCCACCATATGGACATTCCCGGCAACCTCTGCCCGGTCCCCGGGGTATAGCTTCCTCCCCCGGCGAAGTTCAATTTCACCGTTCACCCGAACCTCCCCTCCGGTAATCAGGATTTTTGCTTCGCCGCCCGATGAGACGGCATTTATCGCCTTCAGGAAGCTGTCCAGCTTGATATACGGCGTATCTATTTTCATAGGTATTTCCTTTCCCCGGTTGATTTCAGCAGACAATGTATGCTAAAAATAACATCGGATACAAGTTAATAAGCAAAGGAGTCAATCATAAAATGGTCACCACCTCAGATTTCAAACGGGGCATAGTTATCCAGATAGACGGCGCACCCTGCCTGATAATGGACGTCATCTTCCAGTCGCCGACTGCGCGCGGATCGAATACCATGGTGAAGACGAGATATCGCAACCTCATCACAGGCCAGGTCCTTGATAAGACCTTCCGCTCAGGCGACAAGGTGGAAGAGGCGGACTTTGAAAGGCACAAGGGGCAGTTTCTCTACGCGGACGGCGACAGGGGGGTCTTCATGGACCTGGAGACCTATGAGCAGTTCGAGCAGGAATCGGAGGCGTTCGAGCCGATCTCCCCATATCTCCTTGAAGGGGCAGAGGTCCAGCTAGGGCTTTTCCAGGGGAGGATGGTCAATATCGATCTTCCCATGACAGTGGAACTGGAGGTTGTGGAGACGGCCCCGGTCATGAAGAACGCCACCGCCACCGCTCAGACCAAAGAGGCAGTGGTACAGACCGGCCTGAAGATCCAGGTTCCTCCCTACCTGGAGGTGGGTGATCGGATAAAGGTGGACACCAGAGATGGCAGGTTCATATCAAGGGCGTAAGCTGAGGGACAGAGGCAAGTGACCAGTGACCAGTGACTTGAACCCTGTACACTGAACCCTGAACTTCGACTTGAATTTCGGCCCTGCGTGAAAGAAAAAAGAAATATTTATTGACACTGACCGGAAATAGATTTATAAAATGAGTTCTCTTTTGCCCAGGTAGCTCAGTCGGTAGAGCAGAGGACTGAAAATCCTCGTGTCGGCGGTTCAATTCCGTCCCTGGGCACCATACAATCACCTAGGCTTTCTAGGAATTGCAAAAGGCCTGCGATACCGACCGCAGGCCTTTTGTTTTTGGAGTAACCTTTCGTGGAACCTTTATTATCATGTAACCAGCTGTAACTCCTTAATAACTGCCCCGCTTTCCTCCTAGCATCTTCTGACTTTTTCCATGTACCTGTCGAACATGAATCCGCTCAGTTCCCGCATCCTGCGCCTCACCCGTACCAGTTCCTGATCGTTGCGGAACATTGAACGCAGATATTCCGCGTAACGGAGATATTCGAACCAGATGCGAGACGGCGTTATATCCCGCAAACGTTCTGTCTTTTCAAGAGCGGCTGCAAACGCATCGCGATCCGCTGCAACTTCATCCAAACTCAGGACAAACTCACCGTGCAGCCAGCCCCATACTGGGAGCCAGCAAACCATGTCATTCTCCTCAATTTCATCGCCGCCTTCAGATTCGAGGGAGAAGAGGAGGCTGTGGATCATCCGGTTTTTCTGTGATGACAGGTCAACACCGTGCGGCCCTTCGAGGAACGCGGCGAGATAAGATTCCCTCGCTCTCCCGTTATCTCCAAGTAACATCTGGGCATCGCCCCTCCAGCCAAGGAACCGCGCCCGCGCAGAGATACCGCAGTTGAGAGCACTGGAGAACCAGAACTCCGCATCAGCAAAACTCTTCCTTTCCAGGAGGATTGTTCCGATATGAAAGCGTGGCGGGATATAAATCAGTTCCGGTGCGGGGAGTCCTTTCAATCCGGCTGTCAGCAGTTCGAGAACGCCTGCTGCCAACAGAGGAGGCGTGTCATCCGTCAGATTCAACCAGAGATCATGGAGACGACCACTCCCCACGGAAGAACCATGAAAGCGGGAGAGAGCGTCGCGCCACTGCCCGACCGTTCTTTGCAACTGCAGGATAGTTCTGTCGCCGGGTGCGTCGTTCAGCAGATCCGCATATACGGCAAGTGCCTTCTCCAAGTCAAGGGCATGGAGCATATCTCCGGCATCGTTCAACCGGATTGTGCGGCGGTTGTCGGAAAATAGATCTAGCTGCATAGGGCAATGTTTCCCCGTACTGATACTACTTTGTCATGAAATCCCGAAGTCGAGGGAAGTCTACGGTGTCTAGACTTTCTGCCATTCTCTCAAGGGAACACCCCGTAACAAACAACCGTAACGACTTTCGCCACCTTACCCGAACCCCGGACATCCGGTCTTCTCGGCATGCTCCTTCGACACCGGATAATCCCTGCATATCTCAGGTTTCAGCGCCTGAATCCGGCAGATATACTTCTCCTGCCCCGGCTCCTTGTGCAGCCAGGGGCAGTGGCTGACATAGTCTCCGGTCTCCGGATTCATCCAGATATCGTAGACTCCAGGCGCTATCTCTATGACCCAATCGAGGAGGTCGTCCCGCCCGTTCTCCTCCCATAAAGCGATATCTTCCTCCGAGGCACACGTCTGGTACGCGCCGAGGTTCAGACAGCAATGACCGCACTGCTTGCAGATAAATCCTTCCGGTGGCATTCGACCTCCTTCCGTGGGTTGCCGCGCTGCGGCGGCCCACGGCTGATTTCCGTTACCCCTTTGGGGCACAATCCACTTTGGGAGATTTCGAGACACCTCCCTATTTCCATATGGCGAGCCGTTCTGTAAAGCCGACACCCCGCGGATCACAAGCGAAAAGTAACATTATCCACCGGGAAAGACGAGTATTTTTTGATTGTAAAGCATGATGAGAAATTATCATCACATAGTGACCGAATTTCTTATCTGACGCAGCCATGCGGTTGATAAATATGGACTGGACCCCACCGTTCTCTATATGTTATATTCCGACGCCTGGGAAAGCGAAAGGCCGCCGGCAATGAAGCCGGAGCGAAAAGGAAAAGGTAAATGAAATACACAAATGCAAAGCTTGAACATGGATATGCAAACAAGATCCTTACAATAGATGTGGGGAGCGGCGTTATTGCCGCCCAAGAGCTGAATCCGGAAATCAGGGATTATTTTATCGGCGGCCGCAGCCTTGGGCTCTTCCTTCTTCACCAGGCGATCACCCCGCAGACCAGGGCACATGACCCGGAAAATCCGCTGATTTTCGCCAATGGACCTTTGGGCGGGATACCCCAGTTCCCGGGAACGGCCAAGGCAATGGCGATCTCCCTCTCCCCCCTGACCGGCATCCCCGGAGTATCCAACTTCGGCGGCTACTTCGGCGCCTATCTCAAGTATGCCGGGTTCGACGCCCTGAAGGTAACGGGCAAGGCTGCTCAGGAAACCATTGTCGTCATCGACGGGTTCAGGCATGAGGTATTCGTGGAGCCCTCGCCCGAATACGAAGAGGTATTCGATCAGGAGAGGGCCATTGCCGATCGCTTCACGGCAGCGGGGTACGACAAGCGACATATCGCATTCATGTCGACCGGCACCGGCGCCGACCATACGGTTTTCGGCTGTATAAACAGCCACTACTACGATGTGACAAAACCGACTCCCGAGGGGCATGGCATATTCCGAACCAAGCAGGCCGGACGGACCGGCCTGGGGAGCGTGATGCGGGACAAGAGGATCAGCGCCATCGTGGTGCTTGCCGACTATCCCCGTGGCGACAACCCTTACGGGGCAGCGGACTGGGAGAGGGTCAAGCGGGCGGGTGCCACGCTCCACAAGGTTGTCAAAGAAGTTGACCCGAAGTCGCTGAAGATGCACCGAAAGGGGAGCGCCGGTCTGATCACCTTCATGAACAAGGAGGAGTACCAGTCCCTGCCGGTCAACAACTTTCAGGGGGGTTCCGATCCACGGGCAGTGCAGATTTGCGGCAAATTCTACGCCGAGAACCTGTTCGATCACCGGGGAATGGACGGCTGCTTTCCCGGCTGCAACCTGCAATGCACCAAGGGGGGGTGGGTCACCCTCGTTTCCGGCCCCCATCAGGGAAGAAAGGTCTGGGTCGATGGTCCCGAGTATGAAACAGCCGCCGGTTTCGGCTCCAACCTGGGGATCTGGAACGCCGAATTCATCATGGAGGCTAACTGGCACTGCGACAACTACGGGATCGACACTATTACCACGGCCACCATTATGGCCTTCCTGATGGAATGCTTCCAGCGCGATTTTCTATCGGAAAAGGATACGGACTGGCTGGAACTGACATGGGGGAACGAATCCGCATCCCTGGCCTTCATTCACCGGCTTGCCCATGGCGAAACGGAGCTGGCAAAGGTTGCCGGCAGGGGGATGATGGAACTGATCGGCTGGGTCGCCGACCGGTATAATGCAAAGTGCGGAACCGACCCCCGGCCGGAGCTGGAGATTTTCGCAATGCAGACCAAGGGGCTTCCTTTTTCCTTCTACCGGACCCATCGTTCACTCTCCATGCAAGGCTCCTACGCTGCCGCCAGCGATATCGGCGCTCACCACGCCGCCGCCTGGCTCATCAAGGCGGACCTATTGGGCGCATTCCCCACCTTCGAGGACAAGGCCAGGGCGCTGATCAATTATCCACGAGTCCGTCTCGGCAACGACAACATGGGGGTATGCAAGCTCCCGTGGGTGGATGTCTTCAACCCGGAATCTCTGAAGGCCCAGAATATGGACATCTACATCAATCCCGCATCCCAGGAAATCTATGCCGACTTTTTCAACGGGATGATTGGAACGGAGATGACCTGGCAGGAGATTTTCTCCAAGACCGACCGGGACATCAATCTGCAGAGGGTCATGAACGCCATGGTATTCGGCAGCGAGACCGGGAAACATGACTGGATACCGGACCGGGCGATCGGACCGACCGACGATCATCTTTACAATAGTGAAAAGGATTATAACGATAAGGAGGTCGTCAGGATTTCGGGGAAAACCCCGCTAGAGATTGAGTCCATGAAGAGTGGGGAAAAGCGGGAAATCCTGATGAACCACAGAAAAGGTGAATTGGCCAAACTGGTTCGGGTATACTACAAAGAACGGGGGTGGAGCGCCTCGGGAATACCTACCGATGCTACCCTGAAACAGTTAGGTTTGTGGAAATACCTGGATGAGGGGACAAGGGCGAGGATCTCTGAACTGACGTGTTAACAGGCGGTTAGCGAGTCTGGCCGGCCCATACCTGTCGATATTCCACAACTCCTGATCCCGCGATGGCATCAAACATGGTTCCTCAACATCAGTTCCGCCGGACAAGGGGAGAGATATACCTGCTTTGCCAGGTATTGCCGGTCGAATTTTTTGACGTAATGCCGCAGCAGGGTCAGCGGGACGATGAGTGGAACGAGACCGTCATGGAACTGACTGATTAACCCGCTCATTTCATCTTTTTCCGCGCAGTTTAATTCCTTTTTGAAATAACCCATGATATGCATCAACACATTGCTGTTTTTCCTGGCCGTGGCGCGCACTGCCAGGGCCTTCATCAACTTCTCCTCGTAACATTTGAACAGCGCCGGCCTCTTTAACTCCTGGCCGTGGGCCACAAGGCTCCCCATCTCGCGGTAAGCTGAGGGGCTATGGGCCATGACAAGAAGCTTATGGCGAGTATGAAATTCCACCAGCCCGCTGATGTCGTGCTCGTCCCGCATGAAATCCTTCCAGCGGCGATAGCTGAAGACCCTCTCTACGAAGTTTTCCCGGATCACCGGATCGTTCAGCCGCCCCTCCTCCTCAACCGGCAGGTGCGGGAATCGCCTGACCACCTCCGCTGCAAAAAGACCGGTGCCGGCTCTGGTCCTATTGGCGTTATCGTGGACCTTGACCCGGAACAGGCCTGAACTCGGGGAGTTCTTTTTGAAGATGAAGCCGCAGAGGTCCTCTTTTTCCAATTCCCTGACTCTTGAGTGACAAAAAGATGTCATCTGCCCGGTCTTGTCGATCCGCGTCATGATGGTCATCAGCCGCGGGGCTGCCGGGTCCCCCTCCAGGCGCATAGGCTCACGTGGGATGGTCATGCCGGATTCCACCTCGGGGCAGACCGGCACAAAGCTGAAGAATCGTCCCAGGATATCGGTTATGTAGTTGTCATGACTGTTGCCGCCGTCATACCTGACATTATTTCCCAAAAGACACGCACTTACGCCAATCGCTATGGGACCGCTCATCGGGCCTCCCTGCAACGTTCTGTTTCGTCCGTATTATGGCAGACTTTTGCCCGTGTGCAAGGGGCATTCAAATCCGGCAACCGGATCGAATCGTATCCCCACATATCCCCATAATCCGACCATGTTCAGGGAACTTCTTCAACCTTCGATATTCTTTTTACCTTTCTTTTCTTCAGCCGCCGAACTATTCCCCAGATAGAGGTTCACGATTTTGACATCCAGGTGCATGCGTTTGGCAATTTCAGCAATCGATTCGCCCTCATCCTTCATCTCTTGAACCTGTCTTTCAGGCGGCTGAGGTGCAACACCCAGATACAGGTGCACGGTTTTGACATCCAGGTGCAATTGGTCGGCAATATCGACGGCCGATTCGCCCTCTTCCTTCATCTTACGCGCCTGGATTGCCGCGGAAGAATGAACATTTCCCAGATACCTTTCGACTGTTTTGACATCCACGTTCAAGCGTCCGGCAATTTCAACAACCGATTCGCCCCGCTCTTTCATCTGGCGGGCCTGTGTTTCAGTCGGTGAGGATCCACTCCCCAGATAGCTTTCAACCGTTTTGACATCCACCCCCAGGCGGTCGGCAATCTCGTCGGCCGACTCACCCTGCCCTTTCATCAATCTCGCCTTGACACTTGTTGAAAGTTCAACTGTGTCCATTTCCACTGGAATTCCTGCTTTTTTTGGATCTGATGCGTGGGGCTTTGTCGCTGCCTCCTGAAGTGTCTTTGTGGTATGAGCAAACAGGTCAGCCCCTTGTGCATTGATCCCGGAAATTTGCGCTGCCATATTTTTCACCTCCTCTCAATAAGATTTCCCTTACTGTTTCCTATCGGCACTTCGTCAAAATACTTTAATTTATTTTTTCGATTTCTTGAATTATATTCCCCCGGGATCATTTCGACGGGGAAATAGGGCTCAATTTGCTTCTCAACACTCCGAAAAAGCTAACTGGACTTTGAGTTGGAAATATTCTAAGCTGTGCCTGGCACATGTTCGTGTGCAACAACACAAAAGTCCGGAAAAAAAATCCACGCACAAAGTTTCTTTCTGCCAGGCAATAGGAGGAGAGTCATGGGCAATCGGCTATCGGCAATAACAGGCAAAATGTTCAAATTCGGCTTGAGAGAACTAATTCTCTTCATAATGACGGCTTGCCTGCCGCTCATGGCGGGACCCGCGATCGCAGGCCAGAACGTCAATTTCCTTTACCATCCAACTGCCTTGGGCAGTGGCGGATCAGGGGACATTTATTTATCCCAGAGTATCCATCCGGTTTCCGGCAGACCCCAGGTTGAGTGGATAATCGGCGGGATAAAGAACGGCTCGGGTGAAAAAACCGGTAATGTCGTGACCGGAAGACCGCCTGTAGATACTTTGATGGACGCATTTTCCCAGGAGCTCAAAGTAGCCGGATACAATGTCATACCAGTGGAGGTTATGCCGGATGGAGTTGCGAAAGGGATCAAACTGACAACCGTGTCGATCAGATTGGACGAGGTTGACAAAATCTACAAAGTTGAAGCGAATTGCAACGTGAAGGTCTCGCTTGGGGTGTGGCGTAACGGCATGGAAATAAAAAAACTCGATTACGAAAGCTCCTATGAAAACACCACGCTCCTCGACAGGGAGATGATTCTTCTCAAAGCCGAGCAGATGGCCCTGGAGCAAGTCATGGCAAGGGCGGTTCGCGATATAATCCTGTTGATTGAGCAGAAATAAAGACCCGGGTTTATAGAGTGAAGGTTGAAGAGTGGCTGGCATAAAACAACCTTCAGCCTTAACACCTTGCGCAGTTGCCTCTCAGGTCCGAGGAGAATTTTCATCAGCGAGCTCTCCAGACTATACCAATACATGCTTGGCTGCCGGTGGACCTATCTATGGGGCGCCCTCTTTCTCATCGGCACCAATGCTTGCGCCCTCTTCATCCCCTGGCTCTTGAAACTGGCGATCGAAAGCCTTCAGCACATGGGAACATCCGCTCACCCCCCTTTTTATTACGGCCGCCTGATCATCGCCGCCGCCCTGCTCCAGGGATTCATCCGCGTATTTTCCCGCACCACGCTCCTTCATGCCGCCCGCCGTATCGAATTCCTGATCCGCGAGGAGCTGTATGCAAAGCTCCTTACCCTGGACCTCCACTTTTTTTCGCAGGAGCGGACCGGCGACATCCTCTCCCGTTTCGCCAATGACCTGACCAATGTGCGGATGCTGATCGGTTTCGGTGTGCTGAATGTCATCAATACCGTCATCCTCTACTTCTCCGCCCTCTTTCTGATGCTCAGGATCAGTCCACTATTGACCGTTATCGCGGTAATTCCTTTCCCCCTGATGATTTTATTGGTCAAGAAGATCAGCGAGTCGATGTTCCGCCGTTCACAGAAGGCCCAGGAAGAGCTTGCACGGTTAACCAGCCATGCGGAGCAAAACGTATCCGCGGTGGCGCTCATCAAGGCTTATTGCCGGGAGGAGAGCCAGAACCGTGCATTTCGGGAGATAAGCGCCTGTTATCTGGAGAGCAATATGGCAATGGCCAGGCTGCGCGGCCTGATGATGCCGATCATGGCATCCACCGGCGGCGTGGGAACACTGGCTGTGCTTTTCATCGGCGGGAGCAGGGTTATATCCGGAGCAATGACCCTGGGGGATTTCGTCGCATTCAATGGTTACCTGGGGATGCTCATCTGGCCGACCGTAGTCTTCGGATGGATCCTCAATCTGATGCAGCGCGGGGCGGCTTCCATGCAGCGCCTGAACCACGTGCTTAACGCTGAGTCGCAAATCCGTGAACCGGCTGCACCGGCCCCTATTGATAGGATCAACGGCGAAATAGAGCTGCGAAACCTGTCGTTTGCCTATGGAGGTGACGTCTCTCCACCCTCAGCGCCAATCCTTTCCAATATCTCCCTTACTATACCCCAAGGGATGAAGCTGGGGATAGTCGGCCCCATCGGCAGCGGCAAGTCCACACTGCTGCGTCTTATCGCCAGGCTCTATCCGGTTGCCGACAACTCGCTCTTATTCGATGGAACCGACATCAACAGGGTCCCGTTGAAAATGCTGCGCAAAGCCATCGGTTTCGTCCCCCAGGAGAGTTTCCTTTTTTCCCGCACAGTTGCCGACAATATAGCATACGGCAGGGAGGGGGCCGGAGAAGAGGAGATAAGTTACGCAGCGCAACTGGCCAGCCTGGACGACGACGTGCTTCGTTTTCCGGAAGCCTACCGGACCCTGGTGGGCGAGCGCGGCATTGCTCTCTCCGGAGGCCAGAAACAGCGGGCCGCCATCGCCCGGGCGCTGATAAAGGAGCCTGCCATCCTGATCCTCGATGACCCGCTCTCCGCTGTGGATGCGCGTACCGAGGAAATTATCCTGGCCGGGCTCTCCTCCTATTACGGCAAGCGGACCGTGCTCATCGCCTCCCACCGCCTCTCGGCACTGCGCGGTTGCGACATGATCATCGTCCTGGACGTAGGGAGAATAGTCGAACAGGGAAGCCATGAAGAACTCCTCGCCCTTGACGGCCGCTATGCCGCGATCCACAGGGAACAGCAACTCCGCGAGGAGATAGAAAGGTACTGATGCATTTCGGCGGACTCTATGAAGAAGATATAATCGGCAAGGCCTACGACCGCAGGCTCATGACGAGGTTTGTCCGTTATCTGGCTCCCTACCGATGGGGGGTGATCTGCGCCCTGCTGCTCCTCCCGCCGATGATTGCTTCAAAGCTCGCCCAGCCCTGGCTCCTCAAGATAGCCATCGACAAGCACATCGTAACCGGCCGGATGGAGGGGCTTCCGCTCCTGGCTTTCTGGTTTTTCCTGTTGCTCCTTGCCGATTCGCTCTTTTCCTATGCGAGTATTTATCTATTGCAGCTTCTGGGGCAGAAGGTGATGCAGGACATGCGCATGGAGATGTTCACCCATGTCCAGCGCCTGTCCATGGCTTTTTTCGACAAGACACCCAGCGGCAGCCTGGTAACCCGGCTGACCAGCGACGTGGAGGCCCTCGGCGAGATGTTCACCGCCGGCGCCATCACCATCGTCGGAGACCTGCTCGCCCTGGTCGGAATCATCGGCATCATGCTCTGGATGAACCTGAAGCTATCTCTTGTCACCTTTTCCGTGCTACCCATCCTGATATGGACCGTCTTCAGCTTCCGCAGGAAGATGCGTACAGCCTTCCGCAATGTCCGGTCCCGGCTGGCAAATCTCAATTCATTCCTCTCCGAAAGTATCGGCGGCATGGCCGTGGTGCAGCTTTTCAACCGCGAGCAGACGGAGCGGCACGAATTCACCCGACTCAACGCCGGTTACCGGGATGCCAACCTGCCGGTGATCACTTGGGACGCATCGCTCTACGCCCTTGTGGAAACCCTCTCCTCGGTTGCGGTAGGACTTATCATCTGGTACGGCGGCGGTGAGATCGTCCGTGGCGCGCTCACCTTCGGCGCGCTGGTTGCTTTTATCCAGTATATCGAGATGTTCTTCGCCCCCATCCGCGACCTCTCCGCCAAATACTCGGTCATGCAGGGTGCGATGGCGGCGCTTGAGCGGGTCTTTCATTTGCTGGACACGGAAAAAGAGGAGCAAATCCCCCTCAATCCCCCTTTGCCAAAGGGGGAAGCAATGACCTCCGGCATCGGAGTATTCCCCCCTTTGGAAAAGGGGGGCGCGGGGGGATTTTCCGAACCCTTCCAAACCATCGAGTTCCGTGATGTCTGGTTCGCCTATCAGGGTGATGACCATGTTCTGAAAGGGTTCAACCTGAAGATCCGGCGCGGGGAGAGAATTGCGATCGTGGGTGAGACCGGCGGCGGAAAGACCACGGTGACCCGGCTGTTGACCCGCCTCTACGAGGTGGGCAAGGGAGCCATAACCATCGACGGCAACGATATCCGCCAGATACCGCTCCCCATGCTGAGGAGAAGGATAGGGATGGTACTCCAGGACCCGTTTCTATTCACCGGCGACATCAGGCATAACATCTGCCTTGACGACGAGATTGCCGGAAAGCGCGTGGAAGAGGCTGCTGCCATGGTCGGGGCCGACCGGTTCATCCTCAACCTCCCCAACGGTTACAGGGAAGCGGTGCTTGAGCGGGGGGTGAATCTCTCCGCCGGGGAACGTCAGCTCATCTCCTTTGCCAGGGCCGTCGCCTTTGACCCGGAGATACTCGTCCTCGACGAGGCGACCGCCAGTGTTGATTCCGCCAGTGAACGGCTCATCCAGGAGGGGCTCAAGGGGCTCATGACGGGGCGGACCTCCATCGTCGTGGCGCACCGCCTCTCAACCATTCAGGACGCCGACCGGATCGTCGTCATCCACCGGGGAGAGAAGGTGGAAGAGGGGAACCACCAGGAATTGCTGGCAAAAAAAGGGCTCTACTATCGCCTCTACCAGTTACAGTTCAAGGACTGAAACAATTGGATTCGGTCTTTATATCATTGAAAACAGTTGAAAACCTTAAAACAATTTTTTGCCACAGATAAAAACGGATAACTGCGGATGATTAGACTTTATAACCCCTGTTTTTGATGCTATCCGATTTTATCCGCCTTTATCTGTGGCTGATGAAAAAGTCTTTCCCTTTTAGTTATAATGCCGTCAAGGATTATTTATGTCATCCCATGAAGTGCGCGGACATTACGAACGGCACCCCTATCCCCATTATCCGCTCCTCTCATCGGTGCGGCGGTGCGACACCTATGCCCTGAACCTCCAGGCGCTCTGGGCACGCTTCAACGGAGAGTTTCCGGAGGCCGGAGAGGGACGGGTCCTCATTGCCGGGAGCGGCTCATTCGCCCCTTATCCGATGAGCGTGGCCAATCCCGAGGCAGAGGTGACCGCCCTCGACCTCTCAGGTGCGAATCTCAACCGTGCCCGGCTCCACTGCCTGCTGCATGGACGCCGCAATGTCAGATTCATACAGGGGGACCTGCTCGATCCGGCAATTGCCCCCGGCCCGTTCCATCTCATCGATGCATTTGGGGTGCTCCATCATCTGGACGATCCGTTGTCCGGATTGCGGGCTTTGGAGCAGCGACTTGTACAGGGGGGTATCCTGCGGGTGATGCTCTATGGCCGATATGCCAGAAGAGAGGCCGAGTCAATACGTCGCGCAGTGAAGCTCCTCGGCATAACCGATCTGACAACTCTGAGACACCTTCTCAACAGGGCAAAACCGGGAAGCCGCGTCCGCGAATACCTGGACGACTCCTGGGAGGCCCGCTCCGACTCCGGACTTGCTGACCTCTTCCTCCACCCTTGCGTTCACACCTACCGGATCGATGATTTTCTCGACATGGTTGCTCAAACGGGAATGCAGCCTCTCCTCTTCGCCCATGCGGGCGCCCTCGCCGATCCCGCCACCGAGATCGAACGGCTGAGGGAGCTGGACCGGCGACGGGAGACCCACACAAACATCATCTGCTACCTGGGTCTCAATACCAGCGGGCCATGCACGGTGGACAGCAAGGCGCTGCTCCGGCTCAATCCCTGCCTCATGGACAAAATTTCTCCTCGGCATCTCTTCCCTCTCCAGATCGCCCCCCGTCTCGGCCACGATAATCCAATCATCGACCGTTCAGCCCGCCGTTTCCTCCGGCTCTTCCGCGCGTCAATCCACACTGAGGCACTGACACAAGAAGAGAGGGCAAGAGCACAACGCTACCTG
>Ga0210377_10002227_pt1 | contig 17130 bp, 14 predicted proteins | sample PLM4_65_b1redo_FD_155480 | JGI IMG/M metagenome (GOLD analysis project Ga0210377, IMG submission 155480) | Groundwater sediment microbial communities from an aquifer in East River, Colorado, USA - PLM4_65_b1 redo | ecosystem: Environmental > Terrestrial > Soil > Riparian zone | place: USA: East... | reverse complement strand
CTGGACGGACTGAGCGAAGAGACTTTTCGCCGCATGAGCGATACTGATGTATCCGTCAAGACTGTGCTGGATGGCATCGCTGCAGCGCAACTTGTCGGGCTTGCGCCGGTCAAGGTCAACATGGTGCTCAAGCGCGGCGAGAATGACCACGAGATCATCGCTATGGCTGAACATTTCCGCAACAGCGGCATCATCCTGCGCTTCATCGAATATATGGACGTCGGCAGCAGCAACGGCTGGCGTATGGACGAGGTGGTCACAGCCAAAGAGATATATGAACGCATCCATCAGCACCATCCGCTGCAAGCGGTAGAGCCCGGCTATCCGGGCGAAGTGGCGGAACGCTGGAGATATGCGGATGGCGGCGGCGAGATCGGGTTGATCGCCTCGGTCACTCAGGCGTTCTGCGGCGAATGCACCCGTGCCCGGCTATCAACGGATGGCAAGCTCTACACCTGCCTGTTCGCCACCAATGGCGCAGATTTGCGTGAGCCGCTGCGTGCGGGCGCAGATGACCAGACGCTGAACAGGTTGATCACCGACTATTGGCGGCAGCGCAACGACAGATACTCGCAATTGCGTCATGCCGCAAAAACTGCCACCGGACACAAAATAGAGATGTCATACATCGGCGGGTGATGGCCGGGTGCAAGTCGCTACGCGCTTCATTGGAATGCACATAGAGTGCGTTCAACTAGAGGAAAAACGCGGCGGCATAACTGGCATATCCAAATGGGCTTTCATTGACCAGCAATCGGCCGGAATTGAGTGCCGCGAGGGCGCGCTTCCGTAGTCCGCTATTCTGGGTTGTTCTCGCCCACTCCAGGCTTGCCGACAGGAGTGTAGCTGAGACAGACGGCAATGCGCCGTCAGGGAGTGCCGCTACGGCAGACTCGATCGGCAGCAAGGAACGCTGCTCTAGTCGCCAACCTGTCTTCTCATTGTAGAAGCGGCGCCACGCCTCGTCGACGCCAACAGCCCTTTGGCAGTTAGGGCATAGTCTTCCAGGGTGCCTTCGGCAAGTTGGCCAGATTTCTTGGCGTGCAGCCGGTACAACTGTTTCCCGTCCCATAGGGTTTTCACCAGAAAATCACGAAGGCGCTGACCGGCGCGGCGGTAAGTTTCGCTATTCGGCAATTGTGTGCCTTGCGCCAAGGCGGCAAGCGCAAGACCATTCAATCCTGCAAGTTGTTTTCCGTCGTGCGGCAGTACTCGCGCGTTGCGCGCATCAAGCAATTTTTTCCGTGCCTGTTGCAATTGTTGCTCCACCACATTTGGATTGACCCCGAGCACCGCCGCAATCTGTTGGGCAGACTGGGCGTACCGTGGCAAATACGCTCCCTTCCGGGGAGTACTCTCCAAATCCCAAGCCAGGTTGAGTGTGCGAAACTCGGCTGGCGTCAACAGGGCTTCAAGCTCGGAGCGATTCCACAGGTAATACTCTCCCTCGCGCATGGATTCACCGGCTGCTGCAAGGCCGACCATCATCCCGCCCTCAGGACCGGACAGTTCGCGCAACATGAAATCAAGGGTCTCTTGTCCGACCTGGCTATAATCGGGCCGGTCGAAAATCCGTGCAGCCTGCAGATATAAAATGGCAAGCTGGGCGTTGTCGTAAAGCATTTTCTCGAAATGGGGTTCCTGCCAATTGCGATCCGTCGTGTAGCGGAAGAAGCCGCCACCAAGATGATCGTGCAACCCGCCACTCACCATATGATCCAGAGTCAAAACCAGGAAATTCCCGAGCGGAGCTTCCCGGGTCCTGCTATAAGCGAAAAGGAGAGCCTGCAATTGCGGAGTTGCCGGAAATTTGCTTTGCTTGCCAAAGCCGCCGGCCTCCCCATCAGACACCGCCAATGCCCGGTTTACCAACGCGGTCGTTGGGGCATCGCCTGCCCCTTTCTCCAGCACGTCGGATGCTGGAGGCAAGGGTTGTTTGTATGCCATGGCAGCCTGCCGTGCGCGCATCGCCAACTCCTTGCTGTCCTTATTCCACTCATTGGCCATTTCTTGCAGCATCGGTTCAAACTCTGCAGGCGGGGCATACACTGTTCCTGCCAGCGGAAAGCCATCGGGAGTAATGAACACTTGCAATGGCCAGCCGGCATAACCGAGCGTACGATTCAAGAATTCCGTGAGTTGTGCATCCAGTGCAGGTTGCAACTCGCTGTCTATCAATACCGGAATGAAGTTATGGTTGATCAAGGCTGCAATGCGCGGATTGAGATAGTTTTCGCGCTGCATCACATGGCACCAGTAACATGAAAAATTGCCGCTGGAAACAAACAGCAGCTTGCCCTCACGCCGTGCCTCGTCAATGGCCTTCTGGCCCCACAGGCGCCATGCCACTGGATCTGTTGCATGCATTGCAAGGTATGGCGAAGGATGGCTGCTGAGTGCATTTGCCGTCTTGCCAAACGATGCCGTGTTCATCACCGCCAACAGGCAACAGAGGATAAGGCGTATTAAAGTGATTGGAGCGTTCATTGCGTTGGCGTAGTGATGCAATTGCATCTCGTCCTCTTAACAATCAATAAATCGAAGTTGCGCTTCATCCTTGAATTCGTCTTGAATCATTGCGGTTCCAAGAGCCTCAATCCTTCAGCCTCCGACCTCTATGAGTGATTGTTTTTCCGTGGCTACTTTGCGCTGTGAACGCACCAGGACTGCCTTAGGCTCCACGATACATACTTCGCGGCACAGGGCGCAGCCGGCGCAGTGTTGCGTGTCGATAGAGGGCTTGTTCTGTTTCCATACCAATGCGCCCGGCGCCGGGCAGATGGAGGCACAGGCTCCACATTCCGGCCCGGTATAGGGCAGGCACGCCTGGGTGTCAATGCGGACATCGGCCAGTCGCGGCAAAGGCGGCGGCCTTCCCTCGTCTTGGGGAGGAAGTTTCAACGCTCCCGGTTCACAGGCGGCAACACAGGGCCAGTCTGCACAAAGATGGCAGGCTTTGTTCAAAAGATCCAGCACGGGTGTGCCCGCTACCTTCAGCCCCCGCCGGTCCGCAAGGATGATGATCGTGCCATGCGGGCAGGCTCGCATGCAGGCGTCACAGCGTGTGCAGGCCAACAGGAATTGCAATTCGTCCAACGCAAAAGGTGGGCGCATCCAGTTTGTTTCCTGTTCGATGATCTGCGCATCGGCGATCCGAAGCGCAAAGTCAGTCGTCTTGCGGGCCAAGGTGCCAAAGAATGACCTGCGGGCCGTATCAATTTTGATATCGCTCATGGCGTCGTGAAACACATACGCATTGTCATGGGTTGCATCAGCAGCCAGAGGTTATACAGTGTGATGGCCACGATAAACGTCAGCGCCGGCATTATCTGCCTGCCTGTTGCGGCCTGCCCCTGGGGCAAGACTCTGGTGATACGGTGGCGCAGGATGCGCACCGCCATCCAAAAACCAAACAACAGCAGCCCTGCCTGCAGCGCAAAAATGGCGTTCTGCTGGATCAAGGGCAGCATATGGCGTGCATTGATCTCAGCGCCATCAAGGGGCTGAGTATTGGTTCCCAACGGGTTGAGAATTACCTGCCCCATACCGCGGCTCTCCCGCACCAAATGGCCGAGGTTGTGAGACAAATGATAGACGAAAGCGAGGGGCAAGGCAGATAGCGCCAGCGCCGAGAACACCCGACTGTATTCGGGTTTGGTGGCTATCATCTGTTGTGTCAACAATGCCAGCAGAGCGAACAGCGCCACAGGGATCAGGAGGCTGACACTCATACTGATGGAAAAACTCCACAGCAATTGACCGGAATCACCGATGGTCCAAGCCAGGACGCTCATCCAGCGCTCCCAGGCGGGCAGCATAGTCATGCCATGAAAACTTGTCAGCGCCAGCAGGCCGAGGATGAACCAAGCCTCATCCCAACGCGTATGGACAGCCTGGATGATTTCTTCTCCTACATTGCGTAAACGCCAGGCGACGTTCTGGTGGGGACAACTGCGGGAACAGGCATCACAAGAAATGCAGTAGGTGTTCTGCTTGATCCGGCCCATTACCAAGTGAGTCGGGCAAGGTTCGACGTCGGCGGTCCCATGGTAGCACTCCAGCGTCGTGCAGCTGGCGCAGACATCGGGATCGATGGGGCGCAACGCCACTGGGGACAATTCGGAATAGAAGCCGATGGTGCGCCCCACCGGGCAGAAATAACGGCAAAAGGCCTTGCGCTCGAATACCGCCAGCGACACGGTGGCAAGCACCACCATCAGCAAGGCAAGTAATGCGGTCGCGTAAGGGCTGACCGTAACACCAAAGCCCAATTCCAACCAGCTCAACCCGACGAACATCAGCAGCGCCGGCCAAACGCTGCGCAGCACTTTGGGGACGCGCAGGCCGAGGCTTGCCGTTTCGCTGCCACGCCGCCACAGCCGCCGCCGCACCAACCAGGTCGACAAGGAATTCCAGGGGCAAATGGCGCACCAGGCCGAGCCCACGAAGAAAATGGCCCCAACGAGCCCTGACCACCAAATAGTCCAAGTCAGCATGGTGGCCAGATTGCGCTCGGGGAGTGGAGTGCCGAAGAGGCCTGCATAAATGGTAAGCATAAAAATTGCAGCGACCACGATACGCAGCACCAGCAACAGCCAGGGCATGATCAGAATTTTGCGTACCACAGGCCCGATGACAGGCAGGTGCGCCAGGCTTAATGAGTTGTGAGGATGGCCGGCGCGAACCGGTATCCATATTGCCCATGCCACCATGAGCAACATGGCCGCCAGCACCATCTCCACCCAGCCGGCCGGCATGCCTGGGTGAACCATCATTCCCTCAGCCGGGAGCAGCAGCCAATCCCAATTCATCGGTGACGAAAAACTCACGCTTCACCTCGCGCCGCTTCATGCTGGCGTTTGCCCTTGGGATGCGTGCGGCGCCGCCGCTGCGCCACACGCACACCGACAAGGACAAAGATAATGGCACCCACAGCTACCCCGATAGGCATCAGGCTGGTTGGCTCGCCAACCTGCAACGGTAAATCGACAATATAGGGTTGACCCTCAGCTTGAAATTCGGCGGTGGCGATGTAGTTGCCAGCCTTTGAAAAAACAAATCCTTGACGATAAACCTTGTCATCTATCTCGTGTGTCCCGAGCACTTCTGCTTCGGAGGCAAACCACGCATCATCGCGCACCTTGAATGTGACCTTGCCCTGGTACGACTGGCCGTTGTCGAGCCGTGCTGCATACAGATGCAAGCGCCCCTGCACGCCGGGTTTTGGGAATGCCGGAAAGACCATCATGTTTACCAGGTAGTCGCCGATTTGTGTTTCCACTTGCATGCTGGGCGGGGTGCCGGAATTTTCACCTCCGCTGTTGTAGGCGGGTTTCCCCAGTATATGATGGGCATGGGCCGGCAACGCCGGCAGCATGCATGCAAGACTTACCAAGATTCGAAAAAAAGATACTGTGTTCATAGTGGCATCCAATCAGTATTTCAACTCACCCGTAGCTGAATTGACCTGCTCCGGTTCAAGCTTCACTTTATATTTTTCAGAATTCTTTTCAGTATATTTTTTAGTGCTGAGAGAATAATCGACAATCTTGATGGGAAGACTGGGCTCCGGGCATATATCCACACATAGGCCGCAGCCAACACATCCGGATTGCACTACGGGCACTGCGGTCCGATTGCTACTACGCACTTCAGGTCGAATGGCGGCACTCCCCAATGGACAGATGTTGTAGCACGCGCCACACAGACTGATATTCACCCACGGATAGCAGGCAGATTGGTCAATCTGCGCAATACCCATCTTGACCTTGCGAATCGGCGTGACCGTCAACGCCTCAGTCGGGCAGACTTTCATACACAGCCCGCAGAGAATGCAACCCCTTTCTGCAGGATCGATATATGGCGTATTTGCTTCCTTTCCCCCATCGTTCATATGAAAGCGGATGCAGCGCGGCGGGCATACCTCAGCGCATACACCGCAGCCGATGCAGGCATTAATAAAATCACTGTGGGGTGCAAGTGCGCCTGGTAAAGGTATGCGCGACTCGGAAGCTTCAGCCACTCCCGGCGCCAACAGGCGCGCGATGGCGAACGGCAACGAGCAAAATCCCGTGACGCCGACTGCCATAGGAAATTGTGAAATAAAGGCTCTGCGATCCATCAAGCATCTTCCTTTAGATATTTTGCACTTCCAATTTTTCCGACTTCTGTTGCTGTTTGCGGTACAGTTGACCAAGATGCCCCGGCCCCCGGTTGGCAGCATCCTTGACCTTCAACTCAAACCTCAAGGCATCGGTTGGGCAGACGGCGATACAGGCGGTGCAGTTATTGCACTCCTGGCCAAAGCCATCGCGCAGAGGATTCAAGTCGAACTGACAGACAACATTGCATTTTGCGCAATCGTTACAGTTGGTCACGTCGCGCTGGATCCGGAAAACACGGTAGCGCCCCAATAGCGAATATAAGGCTCCCCCGGGGCAGAGGTAACGGCAAAAACCCCGCCTTGACACCATCAAATCAAACAACAGCGTCAGCAGGAAAAATACCGTACCCCCACCGAAGCCGCCAACTGCCACAGCGTAATATATTTCACGGCCGATAATGGCGGGTGGATAGATGGCCGCAAACAATACCGCGCCGGTGACCGCAGACAACACCGCGCCGATGCCCAGCACCAGGTATTTCAAGCGCCGGTCCATGCGATGTTGCGAAATCGGCAGCCCGGCCTTGCGTAGCCATGCTCCCAAGCTGTCATTGAGTTCGTAGACAAAAGTGGCGGGGCATATCCAGCCGCAAAAAAAACGGCCAAAGATGACCGTGAAGATCACCGGAATGGCTGCGGTCAAGATGAAAGGCCAATACAGCTTCATGGCGGCCGAGGCTTGGCTGACGATGGCCAAGGGATCGCTCAGCTTGAGGCCAAACAATGTCCCGCTCCAGGTTGTTCCTTTCAGTGCTTCGAGTTGCTTTTCGGGGTCACTGAGAAAAGGGGCCGTCAGCGATTCCATGGTGTCGTAAACCAGTTTTTCTTTGGATAGCAACAGATCGTAGCTATGGGATGCGAGGTAGGTCTGGTACAGATGAAAAAACGGCAGCAAGATCAGTGTGCAAAACACCAGAGACAGGATAAGCCAGCGCAGTTTGTTCAAGTGACGCTGCCAGGTACGATGCACGACTAACTCCTGTCCATGTCAGGGATCACCCTGATTGATGGAGGTATCTGGATGCAGGAACGCTCACACAGTCCGCAACCCACACAACCGTCCATGACTATCGGGGTTTCCAGAAAGCCAACGCTCATGGCGATGTCCGGTAACGGGCAGGCGCGCGCGCACACGCCACAGGTCTTGCCCTGGTAGGATAGGCACAGGTTCTTATCCACACGGGCATGGCCCATTTTGACATTGGCAACAATATCTTCAAGCTCGCGGGCGATGGGCTTCAACGCGCCCGTGGGACAGACATCGCCACATTTCATGCACAGGATGCAAGATTGCTCCCGCGGAACGATATAGGGGGTGTCCAACGACGCCAAGCCGTTTTCAAACCCAAAGAAATTGATGGCGCGGTTCGGGCAGATCTCGCCGCACTTGCCGCAATGGATGCAGTTGGCAAGGAACTTGTCTTCCGAAAGCGCACCCGGTGGGCGCAAATAACGCGACTTTGCTGCTTTTTTTTGCGCTGCTTGTGCAAAAAAAGGCAGTGACGTCGCACCCACTATTGCACCAACAACAAAATATTTTATGAGGCTTCTACGTTCCATACAAAATTTGATTCTTACATTTCACAACATCAATACATAACTCTCCTCTTTAAATATAAGGGGAGAGTCATGTTGTTTACACCTTCTCGATTCTGCAGGCCAGTTTCTTGAAGTCGACCTGTCCGGAAACGGGATCCCAAACACGGCTGGATGTAGCATTCACCAGCCACTTGTTTTTCTTTGGATCGGCGCTATCCGCCACCGACAGGTTCCACGGGCTGAACATATAACCACGGGGTACGCTGTTGCGCGCCGGTTTGACGATACTGTTGCTACCGCCAACCTGAGCGCGCGCCTGATAATATCCACGCCGCGTAATCAAACGTACCTGGTCGCCATCCTTGATACCCAGTTGTTTGGCGTCTTCCTCATGCATTTCCACATATTGCTCCGGCACGAGACGCCGTGTCGTCGGGCTGCGGTTGGACTTGGCGGTATGGAAATGTTCATACACCACACCCAAACCCAGCCAGTAGGGGAACTTGTCATGTGGAATATCTTTCCAGGCCTTGTTGCGGTGCTCGTCATCTGGCAGATCTGGCGTCAAGGCCATGTCACGCGCCTGTTTGATGAGAGGGATATTATCGATCGTGTAATGGTCTGCTTTACCCCCTTTGACACCAAATTCCATTAGCTTTGCGGTAATTTCCTTACGCTGTGAATAATCCTGATTACACAGTTTCATATGCACTTTTCCATCAGCAGTACGGAAGGCAAAATATGGCTTGTCTGCCCATTTCCCCTCTTGCCCCATGTAGCGGCGCTTGGTACCACCCGCCTTGGCGATTTCGTAAGTGGGCGCCGGCCACTGGATACCGCGCAGTTCACGTATCTGATCGTAGAGACCGATGCCGTCCCGCTTCTCCACCTCAAGCATACCGGTCAGGTCGACATCCGTTTTTGCAGTGGCAACGATAATGTCGCGGAATACCGCTTCGGCATCGTAGGAACCGTCCTTAAGTTTCTTGTAGGGGAATATTGCATCTCCATCCATACCCAGCAGATTTGCAATCTCCTTGCCCTTGTCGATGACGATATCCATGTCAGCCACACAACCCTTGGGCGCCTGCGCGGCCTTGTCCACCACATAGATGCGCCGCTCGGAATTCACATAATTACCCTGCACTTCACCCCAGGTTGCTGCGGGGAAAATTACATCCGCATAGAGATTATTGGGGGCATGCCGGTAGATCTCCTGGACGATGGTGAACGTCTTGCTGATGGCAGGACGCACCAGTTGGTTTTGATCCGGCAGATCGATATGGGTGGCATAGATAAAGAAGATCGCCTTCACTTCACCCTTTAGCGCCCGTTCCATCAAGCCCACGGCATAACCCGGGTTCATAGAGTTCATGGCCTTGACCAGATTTTCTTCCGGCACGCGCCATGCCTTTGCCATCCGGGCGCGATGTGGGCCATTTTCCAGCGCTTCGTTGAATGGCAGGCGTCCGGTAAGGCCGCCGGTAAGGCGCTCGCCCATGGCGTTTGGCTGGCCAGTCATGGAGAAGGGCCCACAGCCCGGCTTGGCAAGGTCGCCGGTCATGGTCATCAGGTTGATGATGGAAATCACGTTATGCTGACCATGTATATGCTGGTTGTAACCGATACCCCACATGATGATCACCCCACCGTGACCATTCGGGCCGCGACTTTGGCGCTTCCTTACGGCATCGGCATACAATCCCGCGACGCTACGGATCAACGCTGGTGTGACCTCGGGATTCCCCACGCGGTCCTGTATCTGTTCCGGACTGTAGTGCTTCAAACAAGCGTCGGTGTACTCCTCCCAACCGGTAGTATGATTCTTCATGAAGTCCCAATCGATGCAATCGGGATGGTCGGTGAGCAATACATGAGCCAGCGAGTTCAAGAAACTGATGTCGCCGTTGAGGATGGGAACATGCACAGTGTTTTTCGGATTGATATCCGCATAACCCTTGACGGTGCCTGTCATGCGCGGATCACACACCACGGTGGTGATGTCATTCTTTTTCTTGTGGTCGGCAATGCGCCAGAAAACGATGGGGTGAGACTCGCGAGCATTGTGTCCAAAATGCATGACCATGTCGGACAACTCCAGGTCTTCGTAGCAAAGCGGGGGGGTATCCGAGCCCAGTGTCGCAAAGTACGCGGTGACTGCAGAAGTCATACACATGCGGGCGTTGGCCTCGATGGTGTTGGAGCCCAACACTCCCTTCATTAACAGGTTTTCGAGGTATTGACCTTCCAGGGTAAGCTGGCCGGAGCCATACAGGGCAATTGAGTTGCCGCCATATGTCTTGTGAGTGTGGGCAATCCTGTGGGCCACCATCTCACCAGCCTCATGATAAGGCACCCGCACAAAATGTTCATCGTCGAAAGAGCCTTTGGTCTTACTGACGAAATCCGGATCACCGTGTCCAGGCTTGTTCCACTCCGCCCAGACATCCTTGCGTACATAGGGGTCGCCTTCCATGCGATCTACATAGATCGGCTCGGCGGCAGTCAGTCCCTTGATGCACTGCAGGCCCTTGTTAGTGGGGTGGTCCTTGTCAGGACGCATGGAAACTATTTTGCCATTTTCCACCTGGATGACCGTTCCGCAGCCCACTCCGCAATAGGGGCACGCGGCCAATGCGGTAGTGCGTGAGGCCGATTTTTCCGGGTTCATCGCCGCTGCATGCAGTTCGGGGTTTGCAAGGCTGAGCAGGCTTGTTCCGGCGACAGCGCTGGTAATGAAACCGGTGGTCTTCAAGAAATCGCGTCGTGTAACTTTTATCCGCTTCATGGTAGTGTCTCCGATGTTAAATGCTGATTATTTGCCAGGTACAGTGCGCAGATAGGCGATGATGTCTTCAATCTCCGAGTCGCTGAGGTTTGCGAGGCCAGAAGGTCCGGAGAAACCCCGCATCTTCGTGTTCGACCGCCCCTCCTTGATGGTGGTACGGATATAACCATCCGTCTCCAAATTCAGAAAGCCATGGGTGCCGATAGCCGGGCCGCTACCACCCGCATCAAAACCAATGCCGGCATCACCATGACAGTCAGAACATATCTCTGCAAACATCACCTTGCCTGATTGTGCGTTGCCCTTGGAAGGCGGCTGGCTGGCCACTTCCTTGGCTCGTGTGCCTGACAACGGACTCAAACTTTGCAAGTAGGAAACAATAGCCCGGATGTTCTCTTCGCCCAGATCTTTCCTGGGCGTCATGTTTGTCTCTTCAACACCCTCTCGGATGGTGCGTGCCAGATCATCCGCCGAGACCATTGAGAGAAATTCCTTATTGGACAGTGATGGCGCAAAACCCGGCTTGCCTTCAGCCCCTTCCTGATGACAACCCATACAGTTTATTTCGAATAACTCCTTGCCTTTCTTGGTCCCCAGATCTTGTGCGCCAGCCTGTGAAACAAGATTTGCAAAGACCAATGCCATCAGCATCTGAAATATTGCATTCATCTACAGCCTCCCTAAAAATATAATTCATGCTGGTCGCCAAAGCTGGACAACCCCTTCTGATACGCCTGCGAGACAGGTGAAGTTGGGTCTTGTGGAACCGTCACCAGCAAGCAGGGAGTGCAAACCATGAATGCGCCATGTATTTCTTCGATGGCATGACAATCCCAGGATTTGATATGGAGATTAGGCTTATGTAGGCAGCGTGCCCACTCTTCTGAAGTACAGGTTAAGCGAGGAAAAAGAACTAGTTCTTTTGGGTGATTTGTTACTTTTGGGTAGGTGGTGTTTCTAGGTTATGAGACCGTGCTCCGCAGCGTATACGGCAGCCTGCACGCGTTTGGTAAGGTTGAGTTTGCGAAGAATGCCTTGCACATGAATCTTGACGGTGGATTCCGACAGATTGAGCACGAGGGCGATTTCCTTGTTGCTGGCGCCGCGGGCGAGCATGACGATGATTTCCCGCTCACGCGGGGAGAGCTTGCCCGGATTAACCTCCGCCACGGAAACATTGGCCTCGTGTGGTGTACGCAGAGAATCTGCCAGCTTGTGCGCTATTTGCGGCGACATCACGGATTCTCCGCGCGCTGCCCGCTGGATGGACTCCAGCAGAAATTCCGTGTCGATATTTTTCAGCAGGTAGCCGCGCGCCCCGGCGCGCAGTGTTTCCAGCAGGTCTTCGGTGTCTTCCGAAACAGTGAGCATAATAACTTGTATTTCCGGAATATCTTCCTTCAGCAGGCGCAGCGCTTCCAGTCCGCTGGTGCCCGGCATATGCAAATCCAGCAGCACCACATCGGGTTTGAGCTGAATTGCACGTTTGACGCCTTCCAGTCCGTCGCCGGCTTCACCCACCACTTCAAATCCCTCTTGTCGTTGCAATACCAGCTTGATGCCGCTGCGAAACAGGGTGTGATCGTCAACGATCAGAATACGCAATGGTTTCATGCCCTATAGTCACTCCTGTGTGGCAGGACAAGACGCACCAGTGTGCCCTGTCCAGGTGCCGATTCCAGCGCGAGTTCAGCACCAATGCGATGCGTCCGCTCGCGCATGATGCTCAGCCCCACGTGTGCATCGCCGGCATGGTTTGCGGCTACGAAGCCGATACCATCGTCACGAATACAGAGCGCGCATTCTCTGTCACTGACGAGCTCCACGTCAACGCGACTCGCCTTGGCGTGCTTGCGTATGTTGGAGAGCGATTCCTGCACAATGTGCATGACCTGAAGTATATGTTCCGGCGGTAGTTCAGGCACTGTGCCTCGCTGGGAAAAGGTAACAGTGATACCGGTTTGTCCCTCAAATTTTTCCAGTGCGCTACTCAAAGCGGTATACAGGTCGGCGTTGTCGATGCGGATACGGAAATACACCAGCAGCTCGCGCACGTTATCGTAGCTTTCCTGCACACCCATGCGGATTTGTTCCAGCCCTTGCAGCGCCTCGGAGGTGAGCCCCTGTTGCAGGTCTTCGTGCAGCAATTGCACCTGGATGTTGAGATAGGCGAGCGACTGGGCAATGCTGTCATGCAGTTCCTGCGCCAACAGGTTGCGCTCCTCCGACACGGCCATTTCTTTTTCGCGCGCGATGAGACGCTGGTTTTCGAAAGCAATGCCGAGATGTTGACCCACCGACTCCAGCAAGAGGATTTCTGACGGTGACAATATGCGCGGATCTTTAAAAAACAGATTGAGCATGCCCTTTAGCTGCTGCTTGGAACGAATCGGAACTGCCACTACCGCCTGGAATCCGTCCTGTTTGCACGCATACTGCACAGCTGGTGTCGCTGGAATGGCAAAATCGGAATTTATCACAACACCGTCATATGTCACATTGCCGCACAGGGAGTCGCCAACGGTGAGGCAATTCCCCTCGGCTAAAAAAGATTTCGAAACTCCGTGCGTGGCAACGATTTTCAATTGCTTTCCGGTGTGGTCGATCAGGCGCACCACGCCGTCATGAGAACCGACCAGGACGGACAGCTTATCCAGCACGATACCGCACAGCGGCTTTATTGCAGTCGAGGAATTTAGGATTACAGCCACATCGTAGAGTGCCATGAGTTCACGGTTCTTGATTTCGATGCTGTGCGTTTTCTCCACTATCCGCTGTTCCAGTGTAGCGTAGATTTCCTGCAACTGAGCGGCCATCTGGTTGAATCCATTTGCCAGTTCTCCGAATTCGTCCCGGCTGGTGATTGGCAGGCGCACATCGAAATCCCCTTCGCCCATGCGCTGGAGACCCTCCTGCAGGCGAGTGATGGGGCGCACCACCATCAGATAAAAAAGGCGTATCAGCAGCACCGTGCCAATCAATGCCAGGCTCGCCAGTCCGATCTGGAAGGAACGCAGCAGCGTGGCGACGAGGGCATTGTTACTTTCCACCATCCCTACCAATACGTCCACACTGCCTACGAATTTTTCCAGGACAGGCTGGAAATCTTCCAGCATTTCTTCCTGTGCCTCCCGTTGCGGGCTGTTGAGTATGCGTCTGATGCCGGGTTTGATGTTGTCATACCAGTTTTGCTGCAACTTGTTCATCTGCTCACGCACATCATTATCCTTGTACAGTGAAAGTGAGCGATGGGGATCATTCTGCAAAAGGTTGGTCAAGGTTGCCTCAAACTGCCTGAACTCCGCTTCGATAGCGACCCGCAAACTCAGCGCCTCCTGAGGTTGAGGTTGCGACAATTCCCCCACCTGCCGGGCAACCAGGAAAGCAATATGGTACAAACGCATGCGTTCCCTGCCGGCATTGTTAATCGCCGCTGCGCCACCTTCCATGCGCCAGGATACATATAGTGTCGAACTGATCGCGACTAGGGCTATAAGAAAACAGAGCACCAGCAGACCGGTAATCTTTTTTTGGAGTTTCAAGGCGAATAGGTCGGTATCTTGCTGGTTTTCGGAAAGTAGATCACTGCTGTCCTTTAAGAAGACTCGATTGCGGAGCAGATGCAATCTGGTGCGGCAATCGAGCCGATTTTATTGGGTGCCGATTTGAAAAAATCGTTGCCATTTTCAAGTAGCCTCCCCAATTTGATAAGGATTGCGGAACAGGAGCATGATGCGGGCAAGGCGCTGTTTGCGCAAGTGGTGGAGAGCGTGTCAATAACAAGAAAATTTCGCGTGCACAATCTATCAGAGCCACTTCTCAGCCCCAGCTACCAAAAGAACTAGTTCCTTTTCCTCAGCTACCATGTACTTCGGAAGGGTAGGCATACTGCCCATGCAAGCTTATTCTTCTTAATTAGAATTTTCCTAAAATGGAACAAAGGCAACACCATCAACGCGCCTCTGTGCGGCGCAGACCACGTGAAAATGGGATTTTTCTGAGATGGCTAAATAATATGCCAAGGCACTTACACAACAAACTTGAACCGCGTATTTAATTCACATTGGATCGCTACTATGCCCGAAAAACTTATTCTCATGGCGGATCGCCGCCTGCTTAATGCGGTTCCGACGATCCCCACTGCACTGGAATCGCCAACGGGGATTGTCTCCGACACGCTTGCGCGCCCATTACAGGAACTGCGCATCTCACTCACGGATCGCTGCAACTTCCGCTGCGTGTATTGCATGCCTGAAGAATCGTTTGGCAAGGATCATGTTTTTTTACCGCAAACTTCACTGCTGGGTTTTGAAGAAATCACCCGTATCGCACGAATCTTTGTCTCCCATGGTGTCCTGAAAATCCGCCTGACTGGCGGTGAACCACTACTGCGCAAGCATATCGAAAATTTGATTGGGATGCTCGCACAATTGAAAACACCAGATGGCCGCGACATTGAACTTACGCTAACTACTAATGGATCGCTGCTCGCCAAAAAAGCGCAATCCATGAAAGATGCAGGGTTGAATCGTGTTACAGTTTCACTCGATTCGCTGGATGACGTTGTTTTCAAGCGCATGAACGGTGTAGGTTTTCCTGTATCGGATGTGCTGCATGGCCTGGATATCGCCCACGCAGTCGGTCTCGGTCCGATCAAGGTGAATATGGTTATCAAAGGCGGCATGAACGACCAGGAAATCGTGCCTATGGCGCGCTACTTCAAGGGCTCACCTTTCATCTTGCGGTTTATCGAATACATGGACGTAGGAGTTTCCAATAATTGGAAAATGGATGAAGTTATTCCATCTTCCGAAGTGGTACGGCGCATTGCCGCCCACATGCCGCTTGAAGCAATCAAAGCAAACCACAAAGGCGAGACAGCAGAACGTTGGCGCTATCAGGATGGCGGCGGGGAAATCGGGGTCATTTCAAGCGTTACCCAGGCATTTTGCCATGATTGCACCCGTGCCAGGCTATCGACCGTGGGCGTGCTCTACACCTGCCTTTTTGCGACGAGTGGTCATGACCTGCGAGCACTGATGCGTTACGGCAAAACGGATCAGGAAATCTCCACTGCCATTGCACACCTATGGCGTTCGCGCGCTGATCGATATTCAGAGTTGCGGGGTGCAGCAACAAAAGGAATGGAACGAACAGTTAAGAAGATTGAGATGTCTTATATGGGGGGGTGAGCTAGAATAAATACATATTTTTTCCATGTGTGGCATAAAGTGAACACTGAGCCGCTACACAAACGCGACACGCATATCGAGACAGTCGTCATTGATGCTGTTCTTCTGTTTCTTCCGTCAGGCATACTTATTAGCTTCACGCACGGCGATATTAAAGACCTCGCCATACACATATTGGATCGAGCGGTATTGCTCCCCGCAAAAAATGCTTATGTGGAATTTGCGTTCCGGATGGCAGATTTGTTCACGCGCATTAATATGCACCATGGCTGAAACATTCAAAATTATTCCATTCACATCTGCAACTACGAGAGCCGTGCAGGGCTACAATGAACTGGATGTGCCGCGTAACTATAGGCACCGGACACTGGGAGCAACTGAATGAACGCTACTCGCCAACACGCCATGCTGCAACAGGTACTCCCAGAGGAATATAAGAATATTTTTTATTATTGGTTAATGATGTCACTGGCGGGTAAGGCCATTGGCTGGTGAAAGTTGCCACCCGCCTGATTACCAGCCAATGAATTTGAGAACATGGACTACATGCATGAACGATCAGCAACTACTTCGTTATAGCCGCCACATCCTGCTGGTACAGATCGGCATCGAGGGACAGCAACGCCTGCTCGATGCCAGAGTACTGATCATCGGATTGGGTGGGCTAGGCTCGCCCGCCGCGCTGTATCTGGCTGCCAGCGGGGTCGGGCGACTGACGTTGTGCGACCGTGATACGGTGGAGTTGAGCAATCTGCAGCGTCAGATCATCCACCGCACTTCTAACATAGATCAGCTCAAGGTCGTCTCGGCACAAGCCGCGCTGCATGACATCAACCCCGAAGTCGAATGCATAGCACTGGCTGTTCGCGCCGATGCGGCGCAACTCGAAGAACTTGTCGCCGAAGCCGATGTGGTGCTGGATTGCAGCGACAACTTCGCGACGCGCTATGCCGTCAACCGTGCTTGTCTGGCACAGTGCAAGCCGCTGGTATCGGGTGCGGCGATCCAGTTCGACGGGCAGGTCGCGGTGTTCGATTTTCGCCGAGCAGCCGCGCCCTGCTACAACTGCCTGTTCCCCGAGGACAGCCAGGCCGCCGAATTGCGTTGCGCGACAACCGGAGTATTCGCGCCGCTGGTCGGTATCATCGGCACACTGCAGGCGGCGGAAGCGCTAAAGCTGCTGGCAGGGATAGAGCGCGGCCTGAGCGGCAAACTGCTGTCACTCAACGCGCTGGACATGAATATAATGCGCAGCACCCTGAGCAAGGACCCAGCCTGCCGTGCTTGTGGCAGTTGAAAATGACAAACCGGAAGATATATATGGACAAGTTGACACATTTTTCCGATGCAGGGCGCGCGCGCATGGTCGATGTCTCGGACAAACCCGGCACCTCGCGCGTTGCGATCGCCAGCGGCATCTTGCGCATGCAGGCTGCGACACTGGCACG
>Ga0210377_10002226_pt1 | contig 17132 bp, 26 predicted proteins | sample PLM4_65_b1redo_FD_155480 | JGI IMG/M metagenome (GOLD analysis project Ga0210377, IMG submission 155480) | Groundwater sediment microbial communities from an aquifer in East River, Colorado, USA - PLM4_65_b1 redo | ecosystem: Environmental > Terrestrial > Soil > Riparian zone | place: USA: East... | reverse complement strand
GAAGACAGCTTTACCCATTATTAAAAAAATCAAATTATGACAATGTCAACGTTTCTCCACGAATGGTCTATGTTGATGAAAGCAAGCCGGATTTGGTGGAGGGTTTTACGAAAAATACTTTTATTGCAATGGTCGAAGGGGTCAAGGAGCAGGCGATGCGATCGCGCCTCATGGAAGAGGCAGATTGGGACCAAGGGATAAGGGACTTGTATAGAACTACGGGGGAGGACGGTACATTTATTTATACATTTTTCAAGGGGAAGGCTTTGAAATAGTCGGCACCTAACAACAGGCTGAAGCTGACGGCTCCTTCGGTTCACGCTTTTTGCCGCAGTCGGCGCGTAGTAGTTCCTGGGCCGCGGATCAACAAGCGCGCCCCTCGGCCCGCAGCTCAGCCTGAGCGTTAGATGGACTTTCTGGAAATTGGAGACTTAGCATGACCGAAAACAAAATAACAGTGGAAAGGTATCTGGACGGATTTAATAAGTCTGACCACAAACAAATTCTCTCGTGTTTAACAGATGATGTTGAGTGGGAAATGCCAGGGGCATTTCATATGGTTGGAAAGGAATCATTTGATAAAGAAATAGAAAACGACGCTTTCGTTGGAAGTCCGGTTATCACTACAACCCGCATAGTCGAAGAGGACGATGTGGTTATCGTGGAAGGTAAGGTGATGGCAAGAAAAAAGGGAGGCGGGTTTCTGAACGCTGTATTTTGCGATGTTTTTGAAATGAAAGAAGCAAAAATAAATCGACTTGTTTCATATTTAGTCCAAATTTAAGGACATATGTTGAGGGCGCCATCTAACCACAGGCTGGAGTTGGCGGCTGCCCTGCGGGAGATCATGAGGCCCCGCAGCTCAGCCTGAGCGGTGGACAGACATATGGTGGGGTTGAAAGTCCAAGAGCAGGGGTTGCAAATCTCATCGACATGTGTAGGATGATGTGTAGACGTGTTTGGGAGGGCGAAAATGCCGACGAATCTTCATATTGATTCAGGTTTGCTGGAGCAGGCACAACGACTCGGGCGTCATCGTACTAAGCGCGAGACAGTGAATGAAGCATTGCGCGAGTACATCCAGTACCGGAAAAGGGTGGAGGCGACAGAGGCCTTCGGGACGATCGATTTCGACCCCGATTACGACTATAAAAAGATGCGGAACGCCCGTTGATCGTTGTCGACACCTCGGTTTGGTCCCTGGCGTTCCGTCGGCGCAGCTGGCCCAATGGAGCTATGCCCGGCGTCGTAAAACTGCTTCAGAAATTAACCAAGGAGAAGCAACAGGTTGTGGTGCCTGGTATCGTTCTTCAGGAGCTATTGTCTGGTGTGAAAGACCCTGCACAAGGGGAGCGAATCAAGGAATTGATGGAAGGGTACCCTCTAATATTGGCAACCAAAGAGCAATATATTGAGGCATCAAATATATCGAATGTATGCAGAAAGGCTGGTGTATCCGCCGCGACGATAGATTGTCTTATTGCGGCCCAGTGCATAATGCTTAATGGGGTGCTTTTAACCCTTGATGATGATTTCAACCGAATATCAGGATGTTGCGGGTTACGGTTATATCCGATCCCAATCGATTAATTTGGCGCCGCTGATGCGGCGCTTTTTGTATATGCTGCCCAACCACAGGCTGAAGCTGGCGGCTCCTGCAACGTTTTTTCGACGGCCCGCTGCTTAGCCTGAGCGTTAGACGCACAGTGGTGAAAGATGCGGTGAAAAAACATTTGCATAATTCTATTGGGCGTGGGTACAATGTGTTGTACAACATATTGTATTCCGCAGGAGGGTGTCATGCCGAAAGTTCTCCCCACCGAAGATGTCAGAACCCTTTCAGAATTTAGAGCCAATACTGCAGCCTTTGTAAACCAGGTAAAAGAAACCCGTCGGCCACTTATTTTGACACAGCATGGGCGGAGTGCTGCTGTGCTCCTGGATGTTAAGGCGTACGAGGATCTTATTGAACATGCAGAGTTGCTTCATGACGTTGAGGTTGCAGAGGCTCAGATTGCCGAAGGGAAATTTATAGAACATGATGACTTCAAAAAATATATTTTTGAGCGGCTTGGCCTATGAAGGTTGGTTGGTCATATGTTGCGTTAGGAAATCTTATTGAAACGAATAAATATATAGCGAGTGAAAATCCGGAAGCGGCACGGAAAATAATAAATGATATTTTCGAGGCTTGGAACAAAATAAAGGTATTTCCAGAAAAAGGTCGCATTGTTCCAGAACTTCGAAGAAAAAATATAAGGGAAGTCTTTTGTTACGAATACCGAATTATTTATAGGATCGAATCGAAGCGGATATATGTACTAACCGTTCTTCATATGAAACAGCGATTAAAGAAAAAGCATATTTAGACAATTACTGGCGTCTAACAACAGGCTGGAGCTGACGGCTGCCCTGCGGGAGACCACAAGGCCCCGCAGCTTAGCCTGAGCGTTAGATTTCCATAATTTGCTAGGAGCATAAGGCCACCGGAGCATACCCCTTGCATTCAATGACGGCATTGTGTACAATGTGATACAAAGAAATCAGGAGGTGTCGCCATGAGTGTTGCCATATCGATTCGACTCCCCGACGAGTTGGCGGAACATCTGAAAGGGATCGCCAAAGAAACGGACCGGCCGAGGTCGTACATCATTCAAAAAGCAATAGAGGTTTACTTGGAGGATTATTCCGACCTTCAGGTAGCCCTTGACCGGCTCCGGGACAAGACCGACGCGGTTATCACCAGCAAAGATCTGAGGAAATCGCTTGGCCTATAGAATCGCATACAAGAAATCGGTCCATAGGGATTTGAAGAAATTAGACAAGCATGAAGCATCCAACATATTGGATCAAATCGAAAATGATTTATTAGGACATCCTGCGTCTTTTCCTGTCTTGAAAGGTAAGTTCTCTGGTCTAAGAAAATATCGTGTTGGGGATTACAGGGTTATTTATGTAATTATAGAAGAGGATGTAATCATACTTGGAATTTGCGATAGGAAGGATGTTTATAAATAATAAGCCAAATTATGAAATCTAACAACAGGCTGAAGCTGACGGCTCACCTGGAGAACTTCCTGAGTGCCCGCAGCTTAGCCTGAGCGTTAGCAACTGTGTTCAAGGTCAAGCTGAAAGTGCATAGCGTTCTCCCCATCGGGTGTTGTTTCGCACCATGGTATTGAGGATGACCAGCAGTTTTCGCATGCAGGCTGTAAGGGCGGCCTTTTTGGGTTTTCCTGCGGCGACGAGACGCTGGTAGAAGTCGCGGTTCACGGGGTTGTGCCGGGAAGCGATCAAGGCTCCCATGTAAAGGGCGGCCCGCACGGGAGCGCGACCGCCCCAGTCTTGAGTCAACCGGCGTTCGGCCCAACCGTCATACGCTTCCTGAAATCGTCTCATCCGGGTCTCCTGTAGCCACTCCGTCCGCCTCATGTTCACCCCCCAATACAGGTGAAACACAAACCGGACAGATCATGTGCTACAAGACCGGACATATCATCTGCTGCCAACAACTTCTGGTGGGGGTATTGCAAAGGCTGAAAAATATGAGTACGATAATACGTACGGTATCGAGTACGAGAAAAGGGGGCATTATGGACAGGATCTATTTGACAGAAGATATCCGATCTCTTTCGGATTTCAGGTCGAATGTGGCGTCGTTTGTTGGCCGGGTACGCAAAACCAAACGACCATTAGTTTTGACCCAACATGGAAGGAGCGCCGCCGTGCTTCTCGATGTCGGCGCGTATGAGGCCTTGGTGGAAAGAGCTGAATTATTGGAAGATATTAGAGTCGCTGAAGAGGAAATTAAGGCTGGGAAAGAGATCCCCCATTCTGAGGTTAAGGCAGAATTATTGGCTCGATTCAAGAGATGAAGGTCACATGGGCTCCTCGGGCGAAAAGGCGAGCAGGGGAGTACGGGGAACACATCGCACAAGATAATCAAGAGGCTGCATATGCATGGTTAGTTGGAATCTTCGAAGAGGTTGAGCGTCTTAAAGATTTTCCCAAGCAGGGGCGCGTTGTTCCAGAGATTAGGCGCCCTGATGTTCGGGGGATTTATTATATGAGCCACCGAATAATTTATAAAATCGGATCAAGAAGAATAAGGATTGTAACTATACGGCATGGACGGCAATTATTGGACAAAAAGGAAATTAAGTAGAAGGCGCCTAACAACAGGCTGAAGCTGACGGCTCACCTGAAGAACTTCCTGAGTGACCACAGCTTAGCCTGAACGTTAGACGCACCCAAAGCAAATGGAAATAATATGATGAGGCGATTGTGAAGGCCAATATTGACTGGCGGTGTTTTTGGTGATACGCTTAGAGGTACATTAGGAGGTGTCACATGGGGAAGATGCCGAATATTATTCCGATAACGGACTTAAGACAGGATGCGGCTGGGGTGCTGCTGCGTGTGCGCGCTTCGCGCGAACCCATATTTATTACTCAAAGGGGACGTACAGCTGCAGTGATGGTGAGCGCGGAGGAATATGAACGCGCAGAGCATGACAGGGAAATTCTTATGCTATTGGCACGTGGGGAAAAAGAAATTAAGGAAGGTAAGGGGCATGATCTCGATACGGTCTTGGCAGAAGCATACAAATTATTGAAAGAACGGTAATTTTGTGAAACTTCGGTTTACTCCATCTGCGAAAACCGAATTATTATCAGCGGAAAAATATATTCGTAATGATAATCCTGATGCAGCGTTATATTTTCTAAAATAGGCTGATGAATTACTTCATAGGTTAGAAAGTCACCCATTATCAGGCCGTACAATTTCAGAATTTCCTGGACTTCCCTACCGTGAATTATTGGTTTTACCCTATCGTTTTTTCTACAGCATTGAAAATAAAACAATATGGATAGTGGCTGTATGGCATACTTCTCAATTACCTAAAGAGCCTAATAAAAAGGGGCGTCTAACAACAGGCTGAAGCTGACGGCTCACATGGCGAGCTTCCTGAGTGCCCGCAGCTGATATGGGTTGACCGATCAAGTGTAAATTTCGTGGTCTGTTTTTTCGCTCCTCGTTGTTGTACCTCCTTTTGCGGCGGGAACGGGGACGAGGGAATCACGACGATGATCATGCTGATATGCGCGGGTTATGTTTCTCACCGCATGACAATGATCCGTCGGGAGCTGCCTCGTTCTTAGCACGCGAGTTCGTCGCGGGGACTTATCGCCAAGCTGCGCCGAGGGTTCTCCTTCATCGGCCCTCGTCCCCGTTCCCGCCGCAAAAGCCCTTGAATGGGGGGTTGGTCGTTTTATGTCAGGCGATTATCCTCGCCCAAGCGCCCAGATGAATCCGGCCAGTTCCCTCGCCACGGCGACGGCCGCGATCCCCTTCGGTTTTCCTCTTCCGAGCAGTTTCATGAACTTCCTGTGGAGGCGCAGTTCGGCCTTCCTGGCGGTTTCGATCACCTCGGGTGGTTGCCCTTCGCGTCGCTTCCGGATGGTCTCCCCCGTGCGGTGCGGCGGGTGCCGGTAGTGCCAGGCAGCCTCCACCAGGACACGCCGGAGGTGAGCGTTCCCGGCCCGGGTGAGGGATCCGCGCCGCTGTTTCCCGCCGCTGGAGTATTCCGAAGGGACCAGGCCGATGAAGGACATCAGGTCCCGGGGAGAAGCGAACCGGGACAGGTCGATCAACTCGGAATGGATCGTCATCGCCGTAAGCGTGCGCACGCTGCGCAAGGCCTTCAATCGGGCCACGGCGGGTGCGATGCCCGGATTCTGCGCCTCCTCTTCGATCCGCGCGTCGAGCCTTGCGACCCGCTCCAGTTGCTGATCCACGGCCAGGACGTATTCGACAAGGACGGTTCCGGCGTTGGCGTCATCGAATGTCAGCGCACGGACCCACCGCCAATGTTCCCGGGTCCACGATTTTCCTTCGAAGCGTCGCCCCTGACGCAGGAGGAATTTCTGCAGCCGGTGACGGCAACGCACGAGGTCCTCGTTGGCGTCCTCCCTGGCGCGCACGAGATCCCGGAGGGCTTCCTGGGCCGGCGTGGGGACGCAGATCGCGGTGAGTTCTCCCATGCGGTGCATGCGGGCCAGTTTCTCCGCGTCGCGCCGGTCCGTCTTGATCCGGTCCCCGGGCCGCGTGGGAATCAGGGAAGGGGCGATCACGTCGCAGGGGATTCCCTTTCCGTCGAGGAATCGCCGCAGGTCGTAACCGCAGGGGCCGGCCTCGTAGACGCACCGTGCCTTCCCGAGCCCCGCGATACGCCCCGCCAGCCGCTCCTTGCCCTTGGCCGTGTTCGGCGTCTCCCAGCGGGTCATGACGGTTCCCGAATCCCCGGAGATGCCGACGGTGACAATGTTTTCCTTGTGGACGTCCATTCCGACCCAGGTGGTAGAATCCGACATGACCGGTCCCTCCTGTATTGTGGCTCTGGTCAGGTTCGCGCCCGACTAACCCACGAAGATACACGACGGGGCCGGTCACACCATAATGTCTAGGCGGACTGAAATCTGATGTGAACGAGTTAGGCTTGACAGGTTGGATGGTATCGCATACGATACCATCATGAAACGACGAATTGTCATCAACACCAATGTATTTATTTCAGCCCTTCGATCGCGGCGTGGCGCATCCTATCGTCTTTTCATGTTGTTGGGTGGCAAGCAGTTTGAGATCAGCGTATCTGTCCCACTGATCCTCGAATATGAGGATGCAGCGAAACGCCTGGGGCGCGAATTCGGGCTGACACATGCCGATATTGAAGACATTCTGGATTACGTCTGCAGCGTTGCAGATTTGCGTGAAATCCATTATTTATGGCGACCCATCCTGAAAGATCCTCAAGACGATCATGTCTTGGAAGTTGCAGTAGAGTCTTCGGCGAAATTCATAGTGACCTACAACCGCCGTGATTTTATGGGTGCAGAGAAATTCGGCATAAAAGTGGTAACCCCAAACGAGTTCCTGAAAGGTATAGGAGAAGGATTATGAGCACGATCAGTCTTCGTCTTTCGCAGTCACTTCATCGGCGGGTTAGGGTTCTCGCAAAACAAGACGAGATTTCTATCAACCAGTTTATTGCGACAGCACTAGCGGAGAAAATGTCAGCGCTTATGACAAGTGATTACCTGGGGGAGCGTGCCAAGCGCGGTCGCCGTGGGAAATTTGATCGGGCAATGGAAAAGGTTCGAGATATTGAACCTGATAAGAAAGATGCTCTGTAAAAAGCCGCCCAACCACAGGCTGAAGCTGACGGCTGCCCTGCGGGAGATCATGAGGCCCCGCAGCTTAGCCTGAGCGTTAGACCGGCTCTTTTTGAGTTAATCCTATTTGTCGAAAGGCAATGGATCGCGGGTTGCGAAACGCTGACGTTCCCTGTATGATCTTACTGGTAAGATCATAGGGAGGTGTTCGCAATGGATGAATTGGCGACGACTAGGTTGTCCTCGAAGGGGCAGGTGGTCATCCCGGAGGATGTTCGGCGGCGGTTGGGATTAAAGCCGGGAGTTCAATTCGTCGTTGTTGGGGAAGGCGATGTTGTTATCCTGAAAACCATATCGCCTCCGTCGATGAAAGACTTTGATGGATTGGTGTCGAAAGTCCGCAGCCAAGCCCGGCGGGCAGGGGTCAAACCTGTGGATGTAGCCGCCGCCGTAAAGAAGGTGCGAGCCAAGTAATGAAGGTGGTGCTGGATACAAACGTCCTTGTATCCGGCATTTTCTTTTCCGGTCCGCCGGCCGCGATTCTGAAAGCTTGGAGTCGGGGTAAGATCCGAATGATGGTGAGCCCTGAGATCCTTGATGAGTACAGGCGGGTGTCGGAAGAGCTTTCAGGAAAATTCCCTGATGTGGACATCCAACCCATATTGGATTTGATCGTTGTGCATTCGGAGATGTGCGATCCGCCTTCCTTGCCGTTGCCTGTTTGTGAAGATCCTTCTGATGACAAATTCCTCTCTGTCGCGATCGAAACTCGCGCGAAGATCATCGTCAGCGGTGACAAGCATCTCTTGAGGGTTTCCGGCTACCAAGGCATCTCCGTATTAACCCCAAGGCAGTTCGTCGTTCGGTATCTTCCTAGTGAGTAACAGATCTATGACATTTTCGCGGTCTAACAACAGGCTGAAGCTGACGGCTCACCTCGCGAGATTCCTGAGTGCCCGCAGCTTAGCCTGAGCGTTAGGTGCACACTATAAACCTGTCGACCATGCAAGCCCTTCGGGCTTGACGTGCGACGAGAATCTGGCTATATTATGGCCAGAATGAAATACGATATAATTCTTGCCCCCGAAGCCGCGCAGGATCTGAAATGCCTCAAGGCCCACACGCGGTCGGAGGTGAAGGATGCATTGGAGCGACACCTTCGACATGAGCCAGGGAGAGTGAGCAAGAGTCGAATTAAGCGGCTTCGGGGGATCAACCATCCCCAATATCGGCTGCGTGTTGGAGAAATCAGGGTGTTCTATGACATCACGGAAAACACGGTAGAGGTGTTGGCGATCGTTTCTAAAACCGAGGCGACTTCCTGGCTGGAAGGGATGGGAGAGTAAGTCATGAAGAAAGTGGCATTGTCCAATATGAAGGACGACCTGTCCAGATTTCTTCGGATGGCGGAAAAAGAAGAAATTGTGATTACCCGACATGGGAAACCTGCCGGTGTGCTCATTGGATTCGAATCAGAGGATGATTGGTTCGATTACCGGTTGGAGAATGATCCACGATTTCTTAAACGGATTGAATCAGCACGGAACAGTTTGAGGGCTGGGAAAGGTATAAGACTCGAAAATATTTAATTTGCGGAACCTAACCACAGGCAGAAGCTGACGGCTCACTTGGCGAGGATCATGAGTGCCCACAGCTTAGCCTGAGGCTGACTTGACAGGCGGTATGACGATGGTTATACTGCGGGTATGAAAACAGCCATATCGATACCAGACAAGGTTTTTCGTTCCGCCGACTCCTTGGCGAAGCGTCTTGGTGTATCCAGAAGCCAACTATACGCAACGGCGATCACTGAATTCCTATTACGGCATCAGAGCCGAAAGGTGACAGAGCGCCTCGACCATATTTATGAGGAGGAAGATTCCTCTATGGCGCAAGGGTTCATCACCGCTGAGATGAAATCACTCCCTTCTGAGGAGTGGTGATGGAGCGAGGCACGGTATGGTGGGCAGAGCTCCCCGAACCGATTGCCTCTGAACCTGGATTTCGTCGGCCCATAATTATTATTCAATCAAATGCATTCAACCGAAGTCGTATTCGAACGATCGTCGCCGTTGTCCTCACCTCTAATCTTCGCCTCGCCGATGCTCCTGGTAACGTTCTGATCTCTGCAACCGATTCCGGCCTTCCAAAAGATTCCGTCGCAAACGTTTCGCAGATCATTACGTTGGACCGAACATTTCTAACAGAACAGTGCGGGCGAATGCCATCGCGAATTATGAAGGCCGTCGATGACGGCATCCGGCTTGTGCTTTCACTTTGATTAATGTGCAGCCTAACACCAGGCTGAAGCTGACGGCTCACCCGGCGAACTTCCTGAGTGCCCGCAGCTCAGCCTGAACGTTAGGTGCACTCAATTTCTGATTGCGAACGACTATGGTATGATATATCGTAATACCATGGGGGTGGGCTATGGCGACGAGAGCGAAGGTTGCAATTTCATTGGATGGGCAGACGTTGGGGCGCCTGGATCGGCTCGTGAAGGCGCAAGTGTTCCCGAATCGCAGTCAAGCCATTCAGTTGGCGATCGATGAGAAGCTGGCACGTATGGACAAGAGCCGACTTGCGCGTGAATGCGCGAAGGCAAAACCTGCTCATGAAAAAGCGTTGGCAGAGGAAGGCATGTCTTGGGAGCTGCCTGAATGGCCCGAATACTAAGGGGTGAAATTCGGTGGGCGAATTTAAACCCGACGTTGGGGCATGAGCAATCGGGTTTGCGCCCGGTATTGATATTGAGCAATGATGTTTTTAATGAAAGGATGCAAATCGTAATAGCAATTGCACTTACAAGCAAGCAACCGAGATTTGGTTTCCCTCTAGCACTTGAGATTGATTCTGCTGAACTTCCTAAAAAATCATGGGCATTAATGGGCCAAATCCGCACCCTATCTGCGGAACGAATCGGGAAAAAGCTTGGTTTGGTAAGCATAGAAGAAATAGATCGAATAATAGAGGGTCTAAATGAAATTATCGGCACCTAACAACAGGCTGAAGCTGACGGCTGCCCTGCGGGAAATCCTGAGGCCCCGCAGCTTAGCCTGAGCGTTAGGCCCATTTTATAGGTTGACATTTGACCCCAATGTGATTACATTGTGACTATGAACTCGATTTGATCCGGAGGGGACGTTTATGAGAGCAAGTATCGTTCGTATTGGAAATTCTCAAGGAATTCGAATTCCAAAGGTGGTGTTAGAGCAAACGCGCCTCCATGGGGAGGTTGAGCTTGAGGTTAAGGATAAAAATATTATTATTAGCCCAGTGAAGAAACCCCGACAGGATTGGGATAGGCAATTCAAATTGATGGCAGAAAGAGGCGATGACAAACTTGTAGATAGTGAAGTTGTGAGCCTGACTTCCTTTGATGAAGAAGAATGGGAATGGTGAAAAGATTCGATATATATTTAATAAATTTAGACCCAACAGTTGGCCATGAAATTAAGAAATATCGTCCCTGCCTAGTTATATCTCCCGATGAATTGAACAGAAATATATCAACAGTGATTGTCGCACCCATGACAACGAAGGGGCGCAATTATCCAACCAGAGTGTCGTGTACATTTAATGATAAAAAAGGCCAAATATTATTGGAGCAAATGCGAGCAGTTGATAAAATAAGATTGATAAAGCGACTTGGAAAGGTTGGTTCTTTCGTACAAGCTCAAGTAATTTCTGTTTTGTCAGAGCTGTTTTCTGAATAAAAGGGCCTAACAACAGGCTGAAGCTGACGGTTGCCCTGCGGGAGAACATGAGGCCCCCCGGGGTGGAGGGAATTATCAAACAATGATGACCAATGCGTTAAAGGAGCATATCAAGATTGAACTTCCCGCCATTGACGGCCTTACTGTCACCAAACGCGAGGGCGACCAGACAGAAATCGCGGTCGGGCCGCAGGCCGGCGACGCACAGTTCCTGCGCCTCCTCTTCTGGCTTCCGACCGCGCACGAACTCTCGTTCTACGATCAATATTTCCCTGGAACACGCAACGACCCGGGTGCCTACGTCGACGTTCAGCGGAAGAACGAGATGTTCCAATACCGCATGGGCAATCACGGCTGGTTTCACGATTGGTCGTATCAAAGCCCTGAGCTGCTGGCTGCGTTGATGGTTCTCAATTTGAGATCCAAGCCAGGCAATCCGGAGCCGCTGACGAAGATTCGCATTTGCGCAGGCGCCAAGCTGCCGCGTGCGTTTGCGCGCGAATGAGCATTCGAATATTGCTCGGCGATGCCCAACAAGGCGCTGCAGCCGACGTCGCAGAGCGACGCGGCCGGGCTCTATGTTAACCTGACATGTTCATGCGACGAGATACGATCCGGTCAATATCGCGATCAGGAATAGATTCGAAATGTATTCATATGAATTAAATACATCGAGGGACGAATGGCCTATATATATTTGGTAATAGCGATAGTCGCTGAAGTCGTCGGAACATCCGCATTGAAGGCATCGGATGGGTTCACAAAGTGGATTCCGAACGTCATCGTTGTGGTGGGGTATGGATTAGCATTTTATTTCCTCAGCTTGGTTCTAAGAAGCATCCCGGTGGGAGTGACATATGCGATTTGGTCCGGACTGGGAATCGTATTGATTTCACTTGTTGGTTACATATATTTCAAGCAGCCGCTGGATCTTCCGGCAATCGCAGGCATGGTATTAATAATTTCCGGAGTGATTGTGATCAACGTATTCTCGAAAACAATAAGTCATTGATTGGATTGGAGAAGAAATGAAGATCGGTTCGTTATGTTCAAGAAAGGATGATGATTGAAGAAAGTATATATCGCGAAAAATCCCGCCGACGCCCACCTGTTGAAAGGATTATTGGAAGGGGAAAATATAGAGGCTGAAGTTCGTGGCGAGTTCCTGTTCGGCGTCAGGGGTGAAGTTCCTATTACCCCGGAGACATGCCCGTCGGTGTGGGTAATGGACGATACGGAGTACGCCAAGGCAATGGAGCTGGTATCGATATTTCGTGAAGGGGAACCCCCAACCCCGGTTGAAGGCGGCGTCTGGCGTTGCCGTTGCGGAGAGGAGAACGAAAGCCAATTCTCGGAATGTTGGAGTTGCGGCAAGGCGCGGCTCGTTTAAAAGGAGGGCATTTCGCATGGCTCATAAAAAAATCGTAATGGAACATGATAAGAAGATCGCCCTGGTCGCGCACGACAACAAGAAGAAGGATCTGCTGGAATGGGCGAAATTCAATCTGGATCTTTTAGCTCATCATAAGATCTATGCAACAGGCACGACGGGCGAAATATTGGAACAGGAGTTCGGATTCAAAATCACCAAGCTCCAGAGCGGACCCCTGGGCGGGGATCAGCAGATCGGCGCCAAGATCGCGGACGGCGAGATCGATTTTCTCATTTTTTTCTGGGATCCGCTCGAACCGCAACCCCACGACCCGGACGTCAAGGCGCTCTTGCGGATGGCCGTCGTCTGGAATATTCCCATCGCCTGCAATCGCGCTTCCGCCGATTTCATGATCTCCTCCCCCTTGATGGATGGCGATTACGATCGTCTTGTGCCGGATTATGATGTATATCGAGGCAGGAGGATCGCAGGGGACGAATGATCCGGGCAATGTCGGATTGCGTCGGCAACTTGTTTCATGAAAAGGAGCTTCCTCCATGAGAACGGCGCGTCTCACGAACGGCCGGGAGCTCCCTATCGGCAAGATCCTTTGCATCGGCCGCAACTATACGGAACATATCAAGGAGTTGGGGAACGCAACCCCCGAAGCGCCGGTGATCTTCATCAAGCCGGCCTCTTCGGTCATCGGCGAAGGGGAGGCGATCGTCATTCCGCCCTATTCGCGCGATTGTCACTACGAAGTGGAGCTGGCGCTCCTGATCGGCAGGAAGGGGAAGGATATTCCCGTGGACCGGGCGATGGATTGCATCGCCGGATACGGGGTGGGCATCGATCTCACCCTTCGCGATGTCCAGAGCGAACTGAAGAAAAAGGGATTGCCGTGGGAGATCGCCAAGGGATTCGATACCGCCTGTCCGCTTTCCGCCTTCGTGGAGGCATCCGGCGTGGCGGACCCGCAGAACCTGCGGATCCGCATGACGGTGAACGGCGAGGTACGGCAGGATGGGAACACCTCGATGATGATCCACCGGATCCCCGCCATCGTCAGCCACATGTCGGGCTGCTTCACCCTCGAACCGGGCGACGTCATCCTCACCGGGACCCCTGCCGGCGTCGGCCGCATCGTTTCGGGGGATCATCTGGCGGCGGAAATTCCGGGCGTGGCCACCCTCCGTGTGTCCGTGGCGTAATCCGGGCGGATCCCTTTTCCCCTTGACGGGACTTGGCAAATCCTGTTAGATATGATCCTTTGATTTCGAGGGGAAGGTCTGCGCGATGAAAACGACAAAGATGCTGACCAGGGATTCCGCCGACCAGACGTGGTACGTCGTGGACGCCGAGGGGAAGGTTCTCGGCCGGATGGCCACGAAAATCGCCGACGTCCTGCGCGGCAAGCACAAGCCTACGTTCACGCCCAACTCCGACATGGGCGATTTCGTCATCGTGGTGAACGCCGACAAGGTGAAGCTCACCGGGAACAAGATGACGGGGAAAACATACTACAGCCATTCCGGGTACATGGGCGGCCTCAAGTCCACCACCCCCGCGAAAGTGCTCGGGAGCGCGCACCCGGAACGGATCGTGGAATGGGCGGTCCGCGGGATGCTCCCGAAAACCCGCCTGGGCGACCGGCTCTTCACCAAGCTCAAGGTCTACGTGGGGCCGGAACACCCGCACAAGGCGCAGCAGCCGAAGGTCTTGGCCGTCAACGAATAGGAGGAACCACCGCACCATGGCTCAAGCGAGAATTTACGCCACGGGGAAACGGAAGACCGCGGTCGCCCGCGTCTACATCAAGGCGGGGGCCGGACGCATCACCGTCAACGGCCGGGAGTTCGAGGAGTACTTCCCGGTGCTGGCGCTTCGCGCGGTCGCGACGCAGCCCCTGGTCCTGACCGGAAAGCGGACGCTCGTCGACGTCGACGTGAACATCGGCGGCGGCGGCCCCATGTCCCAGGCCGAGTCGGTCAAGTTCGGCATCGCGAAGGCGCTTCAGATCGAGAACCCCGAGCTGCGGACGCAGTTGAAGCGCGCGGGGTTCCTGACCCGCGACGCGCGGATCAAGGAGCGGAAAAAGTACGGCCAGCCGGGGGCGCGGAAACGGTTCCAGTTCTCCAAGCGGTAAGCCGCGGAAGGGGCGAAGACGCCCCGTATCGGACGATCTCCCGAAGGGGAAGGCCGGGCAACCCGCCTTCCTCTTCTTTTTTGATTATACAATGGGAAGGATGGAAAAACGGATGAAGCGCGTGGCGATCTTCGGGGCGACCGGGTACACCGGGTTCGAGCTGATCCGGCTGCTCCTGCCCCACCCGGGGGTGAAACTCTCCGTCCTCACCTCGGAGCAGTACTCCACGCAGCCGCTCGAGCAGGCGTTCCCTCCGTTCAAAGGGAAGCTTGCGGGCGTCTCCTTCGGGAAGATGGAACGGCTTCTGTCAGCGGAGTTCGACGTCGCCTTCCTCGCCCTGCCCCACACCCTGTCGTCCGCGGTCGCGGGACCGCTCCTGTCCAGGGGGATTCCGGTGATCGACCTGTCGGCCGATTTCCGGTTCCGCAGCATCCCGCTGTACGAATCGGTCTACGGGGTCGCCCACAAGAGCCCGGCCCTCGCCGCGAAGGCGGTCTACGGCCTGCCCGAGATCCACCGGGCGGCGATCCGGAAAACACGCCTTGCCGCCGTCCCGGGCTGCTTCCCGACCTCGGTGATCCTGGGACTGTACCCGCTCCTCGAGGAAGGGCTCGTCGACCGGAAGGGGATCGTGGCGGATTGCAAGACCGGCGTTTCCGGCGGCGGGCGGGGGCCCACCCTCGGGTTTCACTACCCGGAGGTAGAGGGGGGCGTCAGGCCGTACGGGCTGCCGAATCACCGCCACAATCCGGAGATGGACCAGGAACTGTCGCTCGCGGCGGGGGAAACGGTGGCGATCACGTTCGTCCCGCACCTGATGCCGATGGTCCGCGGGATCCTCGCCACCTGCTACGCCGTGGCGAAGGCCAAGGTGTCCGCGAAGGACGTCGAGGCGGCCTACCGGAAACGATACGGGAAGGAGCCGTTCGTCCGGCTGTTGCCGCCGGGGCTGCTTCCGTCCACGAAGGACGTGCGGGGGAGCAACTTCTGCGACATCGCCTGGCGGGTGGACGAGAAGAGCCGCCGTGTGGTGGTCGTCTCCGCCATCGACAACCTGGTGAAGGGCGCGGCCGGGGCGGCGGTGCAATGCTTCAACCTGATGTCGGGATTCCCCGAGGAGGAGGGGCTCCGGGCGATGCCCCTGTTCCCGTGAGCGCGGCAGGGACGGGAGGCCGCGTCGCGGTGGTGATCCCCGCCCGCTACGGCGCGACGCGGCTGCCGGGGAAGCCGCTGGCCGAAATCGACGGCCGCCCGATGATATGGTATGTCTGGAGCAAGGCGAGCGCCGCGAAGATCCCGTCGCGCGTCGTGGTCGCCACCGATGACGCGCGGATCGCCTCGGTGGTGCGCGGGTTCGGGGGCGAGGCGGTTCTCACCTCCCCCGAATGCGCCTCCGGAACCGACCGGGTCGCAGAGGCCGCCCGCGCGATGGACGAGGAGATCCTGATCAACCTGCAGGGGGACGAGCCGCTGATGCACCCGTCGGTCATCGACGCGGTGGCCGCGCCCCTGCTCGCAGAGCCGGACGTCCTGATGTCGACGGCGGCGCTCCCCCAGTCCGACCCGGGGGAATACGTGCGCGCCTCCGTGGTCAAGGTGGTGGTCGACGCCCGGGGCGACGCGCTCTACTTCTCCCGGTCCCCGGTCCCGCACTACCGGGACACGGGATCGGGACCGTACCGGAAGCACCTCGGGATCTACGGCTACCGGCGGGAGTTTCTGTTCCGCGTCGCGGCCTTGCGACCCTCCCCCCTCGAGGAGGCGGAGCGGCTCGAGCAGTTGCGCGTGCTCCAGGCGGGGTACCGGATCCGTGTGGTCGACGTCGCGCACGACTCGGTCGGTGTGGACACCCCCGAGGACCTGAAAGCCGTGGAGGAGAGGGTATGCGGGCCGAAAAGGCGGTGAAGCCGAAATACATCTTCGTGACCGGGGGCGTCGTCTCGTCGCTGGGGAAGGGGCTCGCGGCGGCATCGATCGGCGCCCTGATGGAGGCCAGAGGCCTCAAGATCACGATGCTGAAGCTCGACCCGTACATCAACGTGGACCCGGGCACGATGAACCCCTTCCAGCACGGCGAGGTGTTCGTCACCGACGACGGCGCCGAGACCGACCTCGACCTCGGGCACTACGAGCGATTCGTCTCCTCTCCCACGGGCAAGAAGAACAACTGCACCACCGGCAAGATCTACCACTCCGTCATCACCAAGGAGCGTCGCGGCGACTACCTCGGCGGCACGGTGCAGGTGATCCCCCACATCACCGACGAGATCAAGCGGGTCATCTACGCCGCGGCCAAGGGGTACGACCTCGCGATCGTCGAGGTGGGCGGAACGGTGGGCGACATCGAGAGCCTCCCGTTCCTCGAGGCGATCCGGCAGGTGAAGAGCGACCGGGGGAAGGAGAACGTACTTTACGTCCACCTGACGCTCGTCCCCTACATCAAGACGGCCGGGGAGCTGAAGACCAAGCCCACCCAGCACAGCGTGAAGGAGTTGCGCTCCATCGGCATCCAGCCCGACGTCCTGCTCTGCCGGACCGACAGGTCCCTCCCGAAGGAGATCAAGGGGAAGATCGCCCTGTTCTGCAACGTCACCGAGGACGCGGTGATCACGGCGAGCGACGTCGACCTGATCTACGAGCTGCCGCTGGTCTTCCACCAGGAGGGACTCGACGACAAGCTGATGGAGCTCCTGAACATCTGGGCGGGCGAGCCCCGCCTGGAGGAT
>Ga0210377_10002225_pt1 | contig 17137 bp, 11 predicted proteins | sample PLM4_65_b1redo_FD_155480 | JGI IMG/M metagenome (GOLD analysis project Ga0210377, IMG submission 155480) | Groundwater sediment microbial communities from an aquifer in East River, Colorado, USA - PLM4_65_b1 redo | ecosystem: Environmental > Terrestrial > Soil > Riparian zone | place: USA: East... | reverse complement strand
TCATTTGCAACACCACTCGCGCCTTGAATTCTGAACTGTATGTCCGTCGCTTGTCCATCGTAGTGGCATCCTTTCTTGAACTGTACTGCCCCCTTCAGGGCTTGTCCAGTTCTTGGGGTCCACTACAAGGAAACCCCACCCCCGTCCCCTCCCCTTACAAAGGGAGGGGGGTCGGTAGAGTGGGTAGGCGTGTTGGCGGAACTGCGGCGGTTGCGGGGGGTATTGACGGCGGCGGCGCACACCAGCAAGGAATACAAGGCGGCGCAGGGGCGGATTAGCGAGTTGGCAGCGGAGACGCGGGCGGCGTTAGATGAGCCATTAGGGGAACATTTTAGCGACGCGGGGCTGGTGCGGGCGCTCCACTGGGCGGTGGAGTTCCCGGAGGCGTTTGTCGATGAGGGCGGGCAACCGCTGGGGGAAGCGGCGGGGTTTGACGTGGTGATTGGCAACCCGCCGTGGGAGATCGTCAAGCCGGACTTGCGCGAATTTTACGCCCAATTTGACCCGGAGATTGAAAGCCACCTGAACCGCAAGGATGCGGAGAAGCGGATCAAGGAATTGCAGGCTGAAGACCCGGCGCGGGAAGCGCTGTGGGAAATCCAGAGCCGGAAGACTGAGGAGAGCGCGGCGTATTACAGCGCCAGCCCGGATTACACCCGGCAGGGACGCGGCGACCGGGCGACACACAAGCTGTTTATGGAACGGGCGTGGGGGCTGCTGAAAGACAACGGGCGGCTGGGATACGTTGTGCCCAGCGGGATATACACGGATTTGGGGACGAAGGAACTGCGCGAGATGCTGCTGAACGAGGGGAGCATCGAGTACCTGTACAGCTTTAGCAATGAACGGTTCTTTTTCACCGGGGTGGATCATCGATTCAAGTTTGCGCTGATAGGGGCGCACAAAGGCGAGCAAAGCGATGGTTTCTGGGCGGCGTTCCGGTTTAATCCGAGGGTGGCGGTGAGATCGGAGGAATTGCCGGGATTCTTAGCGGATCAGGGCAATTTGATTTATATGCGGCGAGAGTCGATTGCAAAATTCAGCCCTGATAGTTTAGGGATTATGGAATTCCAAACCTCACAAGACTACCGGGCTGCCGAAAGAATCTATGCGAATCACCCGACATTAAGTAGCACAATAAGCGGTACATGGAATGTAAAGTTTACGCGAGAATTCGATAAGACAAATGACCGTCAATTATTCAACTATTCGGGTAAAGGGTTGCCGGTCTATGAAGGTGAAAATTTTGGTTTCTATGGGGACGCTTTACGACCACCTAGCATTTGGATCGAGGAACCAAAAGGACGCACGAAATTGCTATCACCGTTGAAAAGGCAAGCACCTGAAATCAAAGATGAGAAGATCCCACTTGATTATGAACATTATCGCTTTGGATTTCGTCGGATCGCACGGGCGACTGACATACGCACACTGATTGTAAGTTATCTTCCTTCCCGTGCGTTTTCAATGTATACACTTACTACAACAGTACAACACTATTATGATGGCTCAAGATTTGTTCCGTTCATGGACAGAAGTGAAGAAATCTTCTTGTACTCTTGCATGGCAAGTTTTGTGTTAGATTACTTAATGCGGTTTCAAGTTTCCAGTTCTGTCGCAATGTTTAACGCATATTCGCTACCAGTGCCGCGTCTCACAAAAGGCAATCCCTACTTCGATGCGCTCATCCCAAGGGCGGCGCGGCTGACGTGCACGCGGGCGGAGTTCGCGGGGTTGTGGAAGGAAGTGATGGGCAAGAAATGGCCGACCTCACCCCCAGCCCCTCTCCGTAACTACGGAGAGGGGAGTCAGTTGGGTGGGGGATATGGGCCGCCCGCGATTGAGGCAGGGGAACGGCAAAGGTTAAGGGACGAGATCGACGCGCTGGTGGCGCATCTGTACGGGTTGAGCCGGGAGGACTTCGAGCATATCCTCGGCACGTTCCCGCTGGTTTTCCCGGATGACGCGGCGGGGCGGATCAAGAAGGAAACGCTGCTGGGGGTGTATGACGAATTTGAAGGGGTGGTGAAGGGGTGGGGGCGGGTTTGAAACACCGAAGCACATCGGTGTCCCGCGGAACAGCAGAAACCCCGCAAAGCGCGCGGGGTTCGGCGGAAACAGCGGAAACCCTGACCGGGGCCATGCTCCTTGCGCCATGCACCATGCTCTACCGGCTCAACCCCTCGACGATGATCGCCGCGTTGGCGCGCATCATGCCGATATAGGTATCGCCGGGCGCGCCGGGCGTGTCGAGCGCATCGGAATACAGCGCCAGAATCTTGATCGGGCGGCCCACTTCCGCCGCGATGGTTTCGGCCAGCGCCGGACTGATCGTGTTTTCGACAAAGATAGCGTTGGCGTTCTCAGCCTGAATGGTCTTGATCAGGTCGGCCATCTGCCCGGCGGACGGCTCGGCGACGTTGTCGGCCCCCCGATACACCGTCCCGATCAGGCGCAGGTCGTAGCGGCGGGCGAAGTAGGCCAGCGCATCGTGGTTCGTGACCAGCTTGCGACGATCTGCCGGAATGACCGAAAGCCGGCGCGTGATGTCCTTGTCCAGCGCGTCAAGCTTTGCCCGATACGCATTGGCGTTGGCGGCATAGATCGGCGCGCTCGCCGGGTCAAGCGCCGACAGCGCGCGGGCGATGTTGTCGGCCCAGATCATGACGTTGGAGGGGTCTTGCCAGACATGCGGGTCAAACCCGCCAGCGTCCGCCAGCGGGATCAGGTCAACGCCATCCGAAACCGCCACGACCGGGACGCGCCCCTGAACCGACTCGAGGATGGATAGCAGGCTTTCTTCGAGATCAAGCCCATTGACAAACACCACATGCGCGGCCTCGATGGCGCCGGTGTCCGCGGCGACCGGTTCGTAGCTGTGCGGGTCTTGCCCCGCCGCGATCAGGATCGCCAGATCGATATGATCGCCGCCTACCTGCCGTGCCACATCGCCGATAATGCTGGTCGTGGCGACCACCCGCAGCTTCTCACCGGCGGCCAGCGCGACCGGGTTCAACGGGGCGGGCGCGGCGGTTGGCGGGGCGACGCTCCCCGCGCCGCAGGCGGCCAGCAGAATCATGATCAGGGCAAGCACGAAAGCGAATTGAGGTTGGCTGCGCAGCGCGGCTGTCATCGCAGGAACGGCACATATCGCCACAGGCGCAGCATCAAGGCCAGCCCGTCGGCCAGCGTCTTGTTGATCGCCAGCGCGGTCTCCCCGCTGCCGATCTGGAAATTGGTCTGGTTGGTGACGATAGTCTGCGACTGGGTGTATTTGCGGATTCCTTCCGGGCCATGCCGCCGCCCTACTCCGCTTTGCTTGAAGCCGCCCATCGGCGCTTCGATACTGGCCCAGTTCACATAGCTGTCGTTGACGCACACCGACCCGGCCTGAAGCCGCATGGCGAGTTTCTCGCCAGCGCGGCGGTCGCCGGTGAACACGCCAAAATGCAGGCCATACGGGCTGTCGTTGGCAAGCCGGACGGCTTCGTCGGTGGTCGAAAACTTGTAGAGCGCGATCACCGGGCCAAAAGTCTCGTCGGCGTAGGCCAGCATGTCCGGCGTGACAGCTTCCAGAATAGTCGGTTCGTAAAATGCGGGGCCAAGATCGGGGCGGCGCTGGCCGCCGTGCAGCAGCTTGGCCCCTTTGCCCAGCGCATCAGCGATGTGCGCCTCAACCGACTCGACGTGCTCGACGTTGATCATCGAGCCGACATCGACCTGATAACCGGGGCCGGAGCCAAAGCGGAGCGCCCTGATCTGCCGGATCAGTTCGGCGACATACCGATCATAGATGGCCTCGTGAACGTAGACGCGCTCATAACTAACGCACACCTGCCCGTTGTTGTTGAACGCGCCGTCAATGGTCACCGTCGCCGCGTGTTTGAGGTTGCCGTCGGGCATGACAATCAGCGCGTTCTTGCCGCCAAGCTCCATGCTGTAGGGGATCAGGCGGCGGGCGGCGCGCTCGGCGATGATCCTCCCCACCTCCGTGCTGCCGGTGAACATGATGAAGTCGGCCTGATCGACCAACGCGTTCCCCAACTCGACAGGCTCGCCGGTCAGGATTTGCATGAGATCGGCGGGCAGGCCGGACTCGAGCATGCGCTCACGGCCCCAGATGGCGGCCAACGGGGCGACGCCGGATGGCTTGATCACGACGGCGTTGCCGGCCAGCAGAGCCGGGATAGCATCGCACATCGACAGCAGGAAAGGGAAGTTCCACGGGCTGATAATGCCCACCACGCCAACCGGGTGGCAAGTCACTATCGTTCGATCATGAATAGGGATCGCGGTCTTGGTCCGGCGCGGGCGGATGTGTTTTTCGCCGTTGTAGGCATAATAGCGGGCTTCGCTGGCGACGGCGAACACTTCAGCGAAACTGTCGCGCCACGACTTGCCCGCCTCGGCGCGCATGACTTCGAACAATTCTTCGCGCCGCGCGAGGATCATGTCGTGAAAGCGGATAATCGGTTTGGCGCGCTGGCGATAAGGCAGCGCCGCCCATGCCACCTGCGCCTGCCGCGCCCGCTGGACCGCCTCGACGACATCCTGCGCGGAATGGCGCGGGACATAACCCGCCACCTCGCCGGAGACCGGGTTCATCACAGCCAGCGATGCGCCAGACTCAGGAACAGCGCGCCACGCAGGGGCCGAAGCGATTGCCATAGGATTGCCTCACAGGATAGTTTGGCTGCCATCAACTCTTGCGAGGCAATGTACAGCGCCGCGCTGCGTTTGTCAACGCCGCAACTTTGCCGCCCGCGCCGCGTACTGATTCAAGAGCATGGCTTTCATTAACCTTTCAAGTGGAGAAAACAAACGATGAGCGACAATCTTCCGGTCAATGAGCAGCCCCGCGCCAGCGCCAAGAGCGGCCCCGCCGGATTCGCGTGGGGTGGCATCGCCCTGATTGGCATAGGCGTGTTCTTCCTGTTAAGGCAAATGGGCCTATTCCCGTCCGATTTCAACTGGTGGGCGTTCTTTATCCTGCTGCCCGCCGCCGCCATTTACTACCGGGCGTGGCAGCTCTACCGCGAGACGGAACAATTTGGCCGCCGGGTGCGCGGCATGGTTATTGGCGCATCCATGATTCTACTGGTCGCCATAATCTTTCTGCTTGATCTGGATTGGGGCGTGATGTGGCCCGTGTTCCTGATCCTGGCCGGGATCGGCGCGCTGTTTAACAGGCCGAGGGTGGAAGTCTCGTAAGCCGATAGCCTTCATCTCGACACGCGCTATTTTCGGGGCGCGACTTGTAGGGCAGAGGCGCTAGCAAGTCATACCCCTGCCTGCGCGAAAACAAGAGCCTCTCCGAAGAGAGGCTCGATGTTGAGTTCAACAGCGATTACTTTTCTAGCGCAAAGCTGACGTTGACCTGCACGGTGACCTGCAACTGGCCGGGGTTGATCGGGGCAGCCGCGCCGCCGCCAACCCCATCGGCTGCCGCCTTGTCCGCGTAAAACGGGTAAGCTATCGGCGGGGCCGGGCTATAACCCTCGCTGACAATAATCGGCGTTCCGACTTTCACGCCAAGCCCATCGGCCAACTGCTGGGCGCGGGATTTGGCGTCGGCGATAGCAGCCGCGCGAGCTTCGGCTTCCAGCTTAGAGGTGTCCTCAACGCCGAACGACAGGCCGTTAACATTGGTCGCGCCTGCCGCCAGCGCAGCGTCGATGATCGGGCCAACCGCGTTGATGTCACGAACTTTGACATTCAACATATTCGAGACATGGTAGCGGCGCTGGCCGGTCGGCTGACCAGTCTGCTGATCATAGACATCTTCGGGGTACACGTTGAAGTTGACCGTTTGCATATCTTTTTCGTCAACCTTCTGCCCCTTGACGGCCTCGCGCACTTTGTCCATAGTGGTGTTGGCCTGCGTGATCGCTTCGCCCACATCGCCTGCCACCACATCAAGGCCCAACTGAACGTAGGCGATATCGGGCGAGCCATAGGCATCGCCCGTGCCGGAGACCGAGATCGCGTTTTGGACTGTCACACTTCCTCCCGATGGCGGCGCTGAAACTCCGCCGCCGCCCGCGCAGCCAACGACCAGCGCGAGGATGCCAACCAATGCCAGCCCAACCGGGCCGATGACCTTCAAATTCACTGCTGAATTGCGTTCCATCGTCACTTCTTCCTCCATAAGTATGCCCCGGCAAATCGCCGAGAGATTGTTTGAACTCACGAATAGTGACGATGGGCGGCACGGAAAAGTTCCACGCGGCTACAGCCCGTAGATCTCGGCGTACTTGGTCTCAAGATATTGCATATAGGGCTGCCATTGCAGTGAGCCGCCCGTGACCCGCTTGACAAGCTCCGGCATGGTGAACTTCAGGCCGTGCTGATGCACGTTTTCACGCAGCCAGGCCAGAATCGTGTCGAATTTGCCCGCCTCCACTTCGGCGGGAATTTCGGGGCGATCCTTGATCATCTGATGATGCCACTGCACCGACAGGATGCTGCCGAGCAGGTAATCCGGGAAATAGCCGACTAACCCCGATGACCAGTGGATATCTTGCAAAACGCCATCGCTGTCGGTTGACGGGCGGACGCCAAGATAGGCTTCCATGCGGTCATTCCATTCGCGCGGCAGGTCCTTGACCTTGACCCGATCATTGATCAGGTCGTTTTCCAGTTCGAAGCGCAGCATGATGTGCAGCCCATAGGTGACTTCGTCGGCCTCGACACGGATCAGCGACGGCTGGGACTTGTTGAGCGCCCGGTAGAAGGCTTCCAGTGTGACGCCCTTCATCTGCGGGAATGCCGCTTGCAAGCGCGGGTACATGGTCTTCCAAAAGCTCCGGCTGCGGCCTAGCACATTTTCGTAGAACCGGGATTGCGATTCGTGCATTGCCATTGACGTTCCGGTGCCCAACACCTGTTGGCTGCCCAGCCCCAGCCGGTAGAGCGACGGGCTGACGCCCTGCTCGTAGAGAGCGTGGCCGGTCTCGTGAATCACCCCCATCAGGCAGGTCGGCAGAAATTCGGTGTTGACGCGGGTAGTGATGCGGGCATCGTCCTGCGAGAAGGAAGTCATAAACGGATGGGTTGTCAGGTCGAGCCGCCCGCGCTTGAACGAATAGCCAATCGCCTCGGCTACCTCGGCGCTGAATTTCATCTGAGTGTCAAAGTCGAAATGCTGGCGAACAGGGCTGTCGTCCACCGCGCCCTGATTTTCCGAGATGGCTTTGACCAGCGCGACGACACCCGGTTTGAGTTCGCCAAAGACCGCGTTGATGCTGGCGTAGGACATGCCCGGCTCGTAATAATCGACCAGCGCGTCGTAGAGGTTGTCGGGCGGGTTGAAACACGCCGCATACTGCTTTTGCAGATCGACGATGCGCTCTAAATTCGGCTGAAATGATTTGAAGTCGTTGTTGGCGCGGGCTTTGCGCCAGACCTCGACGCCCTGCGCTTTGGCCCGGTTCATCTCCTCGATCAGGGTGGTCGGGACGCGAATGAGCTTCTGGTACTCGCGATACCCGACTCGCACCAGGCTGGCGTCATTAGAGTCGTAATCCATCCCTTTGAGTTCGCCGGACAGGTCTTCAAACAACTGCCCGACTTCCTCGTCCACAAAATACTGATGGGCAAGGCTGCGCAGTGTGCCAACCTGATCGGCGCGCGTGTCCGCGCCGCCTTCGGGCATATGCGTCTCCTGATCCCATTCCAGCACGTTGGCGGCGCTCGACAGGTCGGCCACGCGCGCGAGTCGGGTTTTGAGCTGATTCAGTTTGTCGGACATACAGGCTCCTTGAAGAGTGTTGAAAGTTCCGAGTTCCGAGTTCCAGGCAACGGCATTTTGCAGACAATCAGGAGGTTTCAAACTATGGCTGACGCTATGATAAAAGAGGAGCGCTTATGCACAGAAGGCAATCTGTACGGCGTATCAGGCTTGCGCTACCCATTAGATTATAACCAAACAAAAAACCAGAGACACAAAATGTCTCTGGTTGGCAATCCACAAGAGGCGACGACCGGATTTGAACCGGTGAATGGGGGTTTTGCAGACCCCTGCCTTACCGCTTGGCTACGTCGCCAGCATCCAGAACACAAAAGGGCGACACTGGATCGCCCCTCAGAGCGGGCGATGGGATTCGAACCCACGACCTTCTCCTTGGCAAGGAGACGTTCTACCACTGAACTACACCCGCATCTGACAGCATTATAACAGAGGGCTGGCGTGGAATCAAGAATGAGTTTCGTTCAACGATTCGTGTAACTACCCACCCCCTCCGGCCTGCGGCCACCTCCCCCGTTTCACGGGGGAGGGAAATCCGAGTGTAACGAGGATGGGTGGGGGTGACGGCTCTGTAGTTACCAATTCGTTCGCCTTGCGGCTGTCGCGCCGGGGCAGTGTCGCCGCCCGGAATGACTCAGTACCGGAGTACCAGGTACTATAGTACTAATGGGGGATTTGACAGGACTTCAAAATTACCTACACTGAACATAGGCGTTATGTAACAAAATCGTAACAAAATGCCATTTAGGGTTAGTTTAGGGTCGCGCTAGAGCAAAGTCGCGCAGGTTGTCCTGACATTTTGTTGTGTCTGGATGAGCCTTGCGCCGTTCTTGCCTGTGATCATCGTTGATTGACGGGGGCAGGGAGGTTGCTGATGCGGTTATCACCACGACAGATGACCATTCTGGGGGGCGTGCTGGCGTTCGCGCTCGGTGGGGGCGCGGCGATTGCCAGCGCAGGCGCGCTTCAACAAGCCAGCGTGATCAACGCTTGCTACCACATACAGAACGGCCAGCTACGCATCGTGGCACAGGCCAGCGATTGCAATCCTTCTGAATTATTTATCTCATGGAATTCGACAGGCCCGGCAGGCGCGACTGGCCCGCAAGGCCCGCAGGGCGAACCCGGCCCGCAAGGGCAACCGGGTGAACCCGGCTCGGATGGGGCTACGGGCGCGACTGGTCCTGCTGGCCCGCAAGGCGAGACGGGTTTGACCGGCCCGCAGGGGCCACAGGGCGAAACTGGCCCGGCGGGGCCTCAAGGCGAAGCTGGCTTGACTGGCCCGCAGGGCGAGACTGGCCTGACCGGCCCACAGGGGCCGCAGGGCGAACCCGGCTCGCAGGGGCCTGTTGGGCCGCAAGGCCCGGCTGGCCCACAAGGCGAACCCGGCCCGGCGGGGACTGTTGGCGCGACTGGCCCAGCAGGGCCTCAGGGCGAGACTGGCGCGCAGGGTCCGCAAGGCGAGACTGGTTTGACCGGCGCTCAGGGACCACAGGGCGAGGCTGGCTCGACCGGAGCGACTGGCCCGCAAGGGCCGCAAGGCGCGCCCGGACTCAGCGGCCTGCATGTTGTGGTCACATCCATAGGGCCTGACGCCAGCGGTCTCAAGAGCCTGTCCGCCCCTTGTCCAACGGACGAGACGGCCATCAGCGGCGGCTGGTATTCACCCAGCGGCCTCGCCTTCACCGTCGCCCGCAACGGCCCCGTTGGCAACCCGCCGACCGCGTGGAATGTGATCGCTTCCGTGAACACCGTTGGCCCCATGTGGAGCCTGAATGTGTACGCCGTGTGCGCCAAGGTGACAACCGCGAGCGCGCCCGGGGTCACATCGACCATGGTGTCCAAGTTCACTTCGCAAAAAGAGTAGACTAAGCTGCGCCATTTCAGAGCCGCCTGAGCATTGGCGGCTCTTTCTTTTGCCAGAGAGTTGACCATCGGTCTGGCGGCGTCTATCATCTATCCACATCCAGTTTGAGGAGAATCTGCTTGATGAAACAATTATCCGCTATTGTCATCGCCGCGATTGGGTTGGGGCTGGCCGCCTGTGGGACAACCACCGGAGTCACTGCCAGCCCTGCCCCTGATGGCACGGAGTCGGCAGGGGGGACAGGCCCGACAATCGTGACCGGGAACGTGACTTATACCAACCCGTTCTTTGTGGAAGGCGTGGCCCAACCCGTGATCATTCTTGAAGATCAGGGCGGCTTTGTCGTGCGGGATCGCAAGTTCTTGATCCCGGTCGAATCGCAGGTGATCGGGCAGATCACGTCCGACTTCTTCACGTCGCCCTTCACCTACAGCATCACGCTGCCTGAAACCCCGCGCGGCACGCTGCGCGATGTGGATCACGACGGCAGCGACGACAAGGGCGTGATGGTTTTCGCGGTCGCGTACTGGACAAACACGTGGGGCGACCCGTTCTTGGAACGGCGCGATCAGGGCGGCGGCGGCTGGTCGACTGCCTACGCCTCGACCAACGTGAGCGACAATCGCGATTCGTACCTTGAAGTGACCGGGGGCAAGTATCTGGTCTACGCCCCTGACGGCGATCAGCAGTTCCCGTCCGGGTTTGGCGACGACAAGAAGCTGTTCACCGACGATGATCCCTTGATGGCGCTGGCGGCAGGCTGGTCAACCATCGATCTGGACGCCGACCCATTCACGGTGGATCGTTCGGCAAGCCCGACGATTGACCTGATTGAGCCGGAAAGCACCGCGCTGGACGATTATTCGTCGCTGGGGTATGCGGCGGCGTTTGACAAGCTGCTCGAAAAGTTCAAGAACGAATACGCCTTCACCGAACTCAAGAAGATCGATTGGGACGCGAAGGGCAAAGAATTCCGCCCGCGTTTTGAAGAAGCCGAAGCGAAGGGCGACGCCAGCCTTTACGCGCTGGCCCTGCGCGATTTCATCTGGTCGATCCCGGATTCGCACGTAGGCATCGCGCAGACGGCGGATTTGAACGCCCAATTCACCGCAGAGACGGCGGGCGGACTGGGCTTCGCCATGCGCGAAACCGACGACGGCAAGTTCATCGCCAACTTCATCCTGACCGATGGCCCGGCAGACAAAGCCGGGATGAAATGGGGAGCCGAAATTATCTCGCTGGACGGCAAGCCGACCGATGAGGTGGTGAGCGCCACCGTCCCGTGGTCGTCGCCGTTTAGCGCCCCCGCCCCCAAACGGCTGCAGCAGCTTCGCTACGCGCTGCGCTTCAAGACGACCAAGCTGGCGGTGGAAACGGTTTTCAAGAATCCCGGCGGCGAAGAGCAATCGGCCAGCCTGCTGGTGGTCGAGGAGCGCGCCAGCTTTAGCGCCTCGTCATTCTCCGCCGGGATCACCGGGACGGAACTGCCGGTCGAGTTCAAGATACTGCCCAGCGGCTTGGGCTATATCAAGATTAGCAGTTTCTTTGACAACGACGTGCTGACTATTCAGGTGTGGGAGCGCGCGCTCAAACTCTTTATCGACAACGACATTAAGGGCATCGTGCTTGATCTACGCCAGAACAGCGGCGGCAGCGGCTGGCTGGCCGACCAGATGGCAGCCTACTTCTTTGACAAAGAGACCATCGTCGGCAACAAAGCCTATTTTGACGACAGCACGGGCGAATTCTATATGGACCCCGGCGACGAGTCGCGGATGATCCCGCCGCAGGAAAGCCTGCGCTATTTCGGCCCGGTGGCCGTGATGGTCGGCCCGGCCTGTGTCAGCGCGTGCGAGTTCTTCTCGTATGACATGACCGTAGACGACCGCGCGATCATCGTGGGGCATTACCCCACCGACGGCGCGGGCGGCAGCGTGGAGCAGTTTGTGATGCCGGAAGGGATTTCCGGGCAGTTGACGATAGGGCGCGCGGTGGACGCGAATGGCGACATTCACATTGAGGGCAAGGGCGTCGCGCCGACGGTCAAAGTCCCGGTGACGTTCGACACGCTCAAAGCCGAGTTCGATGGCAAGGACGTGGTTCTTGAAGCGGCTGAAAAAGCGCTGGCCGAGCCGCGCATCGTGGACATCGTGCCGGAGCATCCGCCCACATTGAGCAAGGACTTCGATCTGGTCGAAGCCTTGCAGGCCAATGGCAAGATTCTGGAAGACCTTGCCAAAGAGAAGTACGAAGACAGCGAGGCTTCTCAGGCCGGAAGAACGTACACCTACACCATCAGCCTGCCGCAATCGCGCGACTTGATCTGGCTGTACGCATGGTGCACCAAGACCGACGATCAGTTCAAGGACAACTGGGGCAAGATCACGCTGGCTTTCACGCTTAACGGCGAGAAGGTCGCGGTTGACCAGTTCAAGACGCAAGACCTGAAAGGGACAGACGGCCCCTGCCGAGTGTACTACGCCAAACTCTCCGACTGGGCCAAAGGCAGGAACGTGCTGGAAACTATCGTGACGTTTTCTGACGCGCTCAATGACGGGTCGTTTGATTATCCGGCTGGCGCGCACACTTTTGAGTACCGGGTATACGTGCAGAAGTAGACCCCTACATTCACCCCGTAGCAGGGGCGACCGATTCGGTCGCCCCTGCGCTCGCCATCAATATCCGTTCTGGGGCAGGGCGACGGCCTTGCCCCTGCGCGTTTGTCTGGTAGACTAACGTCATGCCCCGACGAATTCTCGCCACCGACCTTGCCACCCTAACCCGCTGCGACCGTGAGGTGTATCTCAATCATCACGGCGACCGGACGCTGCGCGCGCCGCGTTCCGAGTATCAACGCTGGCTGGCGAAACAGGGCAACCTCCACGAGCAGGTAGTGATGCAGGATTTTGATGTCCAGCAGCCGCCCTACACGCTGGACAACCTTGAACTGGGCGCGGAGATCACGCTCGATTTTATGAAAAAGGGCGTGGCGATGATCGCGCAGGGGGCGCTGATTGACGGCGATCTGGTCGGCATCCCTGACCTGATGCGGCGTGTCGATGGCCCATCGCGGCTGGGGAGCTATCATTACCGACCGCTTGACGTGAAATCGGCGTCCAGCGCCTCGGAGGCGCATCAGCTTCAGGTGATGGCATACTGCGCGCTGTTAGGCGCGGCGCAAGGCGTTCTGCCGCACGGCGCGCTGCTGCTGCGCTATCCGCCTGACGAGCGCACGGCAAGCGAACTGTATCGGGAAGAGACCGTCATTTTCGACGACGCGAAATACAACGCAGCGCTGGCCGAAGTCCGACGGCTGGCGGGGGGCGACGAGCCGCGCCCGTTCTACTCAGGGGCCTGCCACGAATGCGCATGGCGCGAAGTGTGCGTCCCGGCGATGAAGGAAGTCAAAGACGTGTCGCTGATCCCCGGCCTGCGGCGGACGGCATGGCGCGGCCTGCGCGAGCGCGGGATCGTCACGCTGGGCGATCTGGCGGCGCGCGAGCCGGGCGACATTCTGGAAATCAAGGGCGTCGGCGAGAAGTCCGCGCAGGATATGATCCGGCGGGCGCGGGCATTGGCCGGGAACGCCATCGTGCGGGTTGGCTCGCCGAGCATCCCCGCCGACCCGGTGATCGTGTTTGACATCGAAAGCGTCCCTGCCGAAGGGTTGTACTACCTGTTTGGGACGATGATCAGCGCCGGCGACGGCTATCAGTTTGAGGCGCATCTGGCCGAGACGCTGGCGGATGAAGAAGCGACGTGGAAGGCGTTTGTCCGGCGCGCGCTGGCCCAGCCGGGCGCGATTGTCCACTACGGCAATTACGAACGAATGGCCGCCAAAAAACTCGGCGAGCGCTACGGCATGGAAGCCGAGACGGAAGCGCTGCTGGCACGCATGGTCGATCTGGAAAAGGCGGTTCGGGAAACCGCCGTCCTGCCCTTGTTTAGCAACTCACTGAAGGCGGTCGCGCCGTGGATTGGCTTTGAATGGGACAGCAAAGTGCTGGCGGGGGACGATTCGATACTGGAATACATGCGCTGGCTGGAAGACGGCGACCGCGCGCATCTGGAGCGCATCCTGCATTACAACGCCGAAGACTGCAAGGCGACGCTGGCCGTGTTGGAATGGCTGAGGAAGCAATGAGCATGGCGCAGGGAGCATGGCGCAGGGAAATACTTACAAGCTTTTGATTTGAATTCTCGGAGAGTAATGTGAAAAATCGCTGGTTACGGCAACTATCAAAACTCATAATCATAACCGGGATGGTGGCAGCTTGCGCGCCCGCGCCTGAACCTACCTTAGCGCCTGTTGCTACAGCGACCCCCGACCCGATGGTCGCCCCTACCCCTGAAAGTCTGGTTGGCGTGTGGGTTGGCGGGTTTGACGTTCCCGGTGTCGTCAACTCTCCGCTGGTCGAGGTCGAAATCACCAGCGACGGCGGCGCGCTTTCGGGCGAGGTGAATCAGTATCTTGATCCGTCAGCTACCCGATCTGGCCCGGTTCTGGCGCAAGTCACAGGGATCGCGATTGAAGGCGATTCGGTCACGATGACGCTCGCCAACAATGATGTTGAAGTGACGCTAACCGGCGCGCTTTCGGCGGGCGGCAAGCTGAACGGGACGGCGACCGCCAATGGAAAAATCGGATCGTTTGAACTGGCCCATGCTGTCAATCTGAGCGAAACATCAGTCTCAGCGTGGGAAGGCGAGCATATCAGCGGCGGCGCGGCTTATGGCTTGTACGCCGTCGATCAGGGTTTCAGCGATAGCGCGGTTGCCACGTTCTGGCTGGTCGATTTGAACAGCGGCCAATGGCGGCTGGTCATCCCTACCAGCGAAGACACCGCCCTGATCGGCCCGGCTTTTGGAGTCGCCTTCCCTGCCGAGGGCAACTTGTCATTGGTCAAGGGGAGCGATGGCGCGATCACAGGGCTGCGGCTGGATCGCGGCGGGGCGGCGGCGGTTGTGCCGCGTGTCACATTCAAGACCGAAGAAGTCAGTTTCCCCAGCGGCGACCTGACGCTGGCGGGCCGGATCACGCTGCCACAGGGCAACGGGCCGCATCCGGTGGTGGTGTTGACGCACGGCTCCGAGCCGGGAAGGCGCGGCGGGTATCGATTGTTGACGGCGCTGCTGGCGATGCGCGGGATCGCGGCGTTCAGTTATGACAAGCGCGGCGTGGGCGATTCGGAGGGCGTGTACGTCGAAAATGCCAGCGAGAGCAATATCCAAAATCTGGCGGGCGACGCGGCGGCGGCGGTCGCGGCGGTGAAAGCGCGGTCAGACATCAATCCCAAGCAAATCGGGATGTGGGGCGCGAGCCAAGCCGGGTGGGTGATCCCGGTCGCGGTGACAAAATCGCCGGATGTGGCCTTTATCATCGTGACTTCCGGCCCGGTGGTCAGCACGAATGAAGAGGGCGCATGGGGCGATTTCACCAACGACGGCGGAACGCCATCCCCGAAAACGCTTGAAGCATTGGACGCCGAGATCGAGGCGGTTCAACCCTCCGGGGTTGACTCGCAGGACGCCATACGCGCCTTGAAAATCCCCGGCCTGTGGCTGTTCGGCGCGGCGGATCGCAGCATCCCGGCCCAGAAGAGCGCCCGCAATCTGGCGCGGATCAAGCAGGAAACAGGCGGCGATTTTAGCTGGAAGGTGTTTGAGGGCGGCAATCATTTTATGCTGGAAACGCCGGACGGCATGAACGCCAGCCTGCCGTATTCAAACGGTTTCACGCCGGGCTATATCGACGCGATCTTCGCGTGGCTGTTGCCGCGCGTCACTATAGCCGGATCATAAGGGAACTATCCATGCCGCGTGGCGCGATTTACGGGCTGTCTGCCGCCGCTATCTGGGGCGGGATGTACGTCGTCTCGGATGTGGTCTTGCGCACTATCCCGCCGTTCACGCTGCTCGGTATCCGCCTGATTATGGGGGCGGCGGTGTTGGGGCTGATCGTCTGGCGGACGCGGCTCGCCCTGCCCCAGCGTAGTGACCTGCTCCGCTTGCTCGGCGTGGGGATGGTCGGTTTTGGGGTCAGCGTCGGCGCGCAGTTCGTCGGCACGGACAAATCGAACGCGGTCAACGGCTCGCTAGTGACCAGCGCGTCGCCCGCGTTTATCTTGCTGTTCGCGTTCCTGATCTTGAAGGAACAATTGACGGCGCGGCGGATCGGGGCAATCATGCTGGCGACGGCAGGCGTGCTGCTTATCCTTGATCTGGCGCAGGTCGATTTCGGCTCGGAGACATTCGCGGGCAATTTGGCCTTCGCGCTGGCGGCGGTGACATGGGGGCTGTATTCCGTGCTGGTGCGCAAAGTCAGCGCGGGGACTGACACGCTGATCGTCACGCTGTTCGCGTTTCTGGGCGGGATGATCCTGATCATCCCCGCGTCGATCATTGAACTGCAAACGCGGCCTATCGGCGTGATTGACGGCTGGATCGTGCTGGGCATCCTGTTTCTGGGGATTGTTTCGACCGCCGTCGCCATGTGGCTGTGGAACCGGGCGTTCGCGCTGGTGGACGCCTCCATCGCGTCGTTGTTCTTTTTCGCCCAGCCGCTGGTCGGCGCGCTACTCGGCGTCCTGCTGCTGGGCCAGCAAATGACGATCAACCTGTGGATCGGCGGCGCGCTGATCGCGGCGGGCGCGCTGCTGGCGGTGGCCTCGCCCGCGTGGTTTCGCAAACGAAGCCCGGTCAAGGGCGAAACCAGCTAGAGTCTGCGAATGACGCTCATTGCGCTTTTTCCGTGACTGCTCACCCCCTCCGGCCTGCCCCCGCCAAGAGCGCGGGGTCCGGCCACCTCCCCCGTTTCACGGGGGAGGGAAATCCGAGCGCCAGCCCCCTTATCAGGGGCGAAGGGAGGATGGGTGGGGGTGAAGGCTGAGTAGTCTCTTTTCTCCATACGCGGCACGAGTTCAATGACATTAGCGCGCTATCCCATACCCGCCGAAACGACCCGCATCGAAACCCGCGTCGCCAATTCGCGCTTTATCGCCACCATCGGCGAGGCGCGGACGGTCGAAGCGGCGAAGGCGTTTATCGACTCGATCCGCGCCGAGTTTCCCGACGCGACGCATCATGTTTTCGCGTACCGTGTCGGCTATGGCGCGTCGATCACCGAAGGGATGAGCGATGACGGCGAGCCGCGCGGCACGGCGGGACGACCGGCGTTGGCGGTTTTGCGAGGCGCGGATTTAGGCGATGTGGCGCTGGTCGTCACGCGCTTCTTTGGCGGAACAAAGCTGGGGACGGGCGGGCTGGTCAGGGCCTACACCGAGGCCGCGCAGGCAGCGCTGGCGGCCCTGCCCCGCGCCGAGCGCGTGGAGAAGCGCAGCGGCGAGATAACGATAGCGTATCCGTTGTATGAGCGCGTCAAGAAGCTGGTCGGCGAAACAGGCGGCGAAATCGTCGGCGAGGAATTTGGCGCGGACATCATCATGCGGATTGTTTTCGCGGTGGATCGCGTCGAGGATTTTGAGTCACGGTTGACGGTCTTGACGGCGGGCCGCGCATCTCCG
>Ga0210377_10002224_pt1 | contig 17147 bp, 14 predicted proteins | sample PLM4_65_b1redo_FD_155480 | JGI IMG/M metagenome (GOLD analysis project Ga0210377, IMG submission 155480) | Groundwater sediment microbial communities from an aquifer in East River, Colorado, USA - PLM4_65_b1 redo | ecosystem: Environmental > Terrestrial > Soil > Riparian zone | place: USA: East... | reverse complement strand
GCGATAGATATACTCCGCGTTCTCTGACCGGTCGCCCTCGGCAGCGGCCGCAGCAAGCGCCGCGGTCACTTCAGGACGCTTTTCCCTCCAGAGGAACTCGAACTCGTCACTCAGGCGCTTCCTGCCTTCAGACGTGATATATTTGGAACCCGGTGTCTGTGGAGGTCGGTATCTGCTCATAGGGACAGAATAATACGGCAAATGTGGGATAGAAGCAATAACCAACTATCCTAACACGGATAAACCGGAAAAGCTTTTAGCCACAGAATTCACAGAGAGCACAGAGAAAAGACGATTCTCCGGTAAAAATCAAAATCCTTCTCTATTTTTCTGTGTCTTATGTGCCTTATGTGGCAAAATATTCTTGCCATTCTGAGATGAGTCTAACTTAGAAGTCGCTAACACTGACAAGCTGGACTACAATGCGCAAGACACGAGAGTCTCTTTCCCAACCTTGAACCGTTTAACCTCATCGATCAGCCGCTCAAAGCTAACGAGGGTTCCCCGTTGCAGGGCTCCGAATAATTCATTCCCGGGAGTTGTGTCTTTATCCAGCCTCATGACCAGCCGCCTTCCTGCAGCACCGCAAACATAGAATTCCCTCTTGCCCTTCGAAACCAGCGGCTCGCTCACCACACGGAATGAATTTTCAAAAGAAACATCCTTCAGCGTAAGTCCGTCCTTTCTAAGGACAAGATAGGAGAACTTGAGGGAGTCCTTGCGGAGCCCTGTCAGCTTGTCGATCTCTTTCACGAGCGCGGGCGGGTCCCAGGGGATGTCCTCATGGCACCAGTCCCTGGGATTGGCGAGCGCGGGACATTTTCCACTGAATAGGCAGGGGGAATAAACGTGAAATCCCTGCTCCAGCAGGCCATCCCTGACCTCGAGCATCCCGCGCGAGGTATCCCGCAGGGCCGGCTCGATGATGATACAGCTGCCGTCATCAGCAAGGCACCTTTTCAGGATGGTGTTCAAGATGCTTACCAGCATCTCGGTCCTGCCCTCCTCCCGGGCATACAGTTCGTTCATGACATTCGACAGGATGATCACATCAAAATGTCCGTGAACAAGATTTCCCAGCCCCTCGACGTCTGACCGAACTGTTTTCAATGACGCCTCGAGTTTGTGCGTTGCTCCGTGGGATGAAAAGAGCGCCTCGGCTATCTTCAGATTACCCGCCACCTGATCAACTGCCGTAAACTCAAGCAGCGGTTGCTTCCGTTCCCGCTGGGAGAAAAACGTCAGAGCACCGAGTGAAGCGGTGCCGGGACCGGCGCCGATGTCGAGAAGCCGGAGCTTTGCTTTTGAAAACAGATCCCGGGGATGCAGGGATAAATCCTGAAGCGGCTTATGGATTTTGGAGAGGTTTGACGGAAGAAAATAGGCCCGATATGCATTCCGAAGCCGTTCATCCTTGAGATAGGCCGCGGGCAGGTATTCACGTTCACTGGTCAACAGCCGGGAAAGCCGGATAACGTCCGATGCCAGAGAGTCCATTTCGTTTTTTGATAATTTCTCAAACCCATGCATGCATCTTCCCCAGCCGTCATTCGCCGTTCTTCACAAGCAGATATCTTGAATAGCGCAATGCTCTGAACCATTGACCTGGACAACCTTGATCTCGGGGGATGCGGTCAATTCCTTTTTTTCATCTGTGCAAACGTGGAAGAGAGCGGGGAACAAGCAGGGTGTTGAGCAACTTCTGGCGTTGCCAAACCACCGGTAATGGCGCTTCATCCGCATGGTTTCCCGGTGATTGATTATTCAACAATCGTGATCGCCACTCCGCTGCCCCGGGTGATGATCTTGCTCGTGACGCTGCCCATGAGGAGGTGACTTCCCGCGACGATGCCTCGCCGGGCCACGACGATCGTCTGATAGCCGCCGTCCTTCGCTTCTTCAAGGATACTCTCGGCCACATCAGTGGAATCGGAGAGGGACTTCGTCGTGATCTGGCGGGGGATGATGCCTTTGCCGGTCAGCGCATCAATGGCCTTCTTGAACACCGGCTCCATCCTCGCCTTCCGGTCGGCAAGCCATTTGTCCACGACCTTTTTCCGGTCCTGCTTCTCTTCCTCGGACAGAATGTGGCCTTCGTCCCAGAATATGGCGGGCAGGTTCGGCAGCACGTGCACAAGCTCGATTTCGAGGTCGGCTGCCCCGGCGAACTGCTCTGCCACGTACTCCACGGCCCTGGATGCGTTCGGTGAATCGTCAATCGCGATGAGCATCTTCTTCATGGTCTGCCCTCCCAAAAAAATATCCGTTTCTATTCCATATTTAATTTATAGCATACTTTTGGATAATGTGTATTCTCTTTTTTTCCTCAAGAGAGAGAAAGATCCCCTCACCTTAATCCTCTCCCCACAGGGGAGAGGGCGGAGATGAGGGCGGCACAGGTGCAAAAAATAAAATTAAAAAAGGGGATGATCTGTTCATCATCCCCTTTGATACGCTGTACACGCCTACCGTTTTTTCACCGGCTCATAGGTGCAGAAAGGCTCGGCCGCGAGGTAGTCGCCGGAGATGGCGAAGGCACGGGCTCTGCAGCCGCCGCAGACCTTGCGATACTCGCAGATGCCGCACTTGCCGTGATAGTGGTCGAGATCGCGCATCTCTTTAAAGAGCTGAGAGTCGTTCCATATTTTTGAAAAGGGCTCTTTCCTGATGTCGCCGGCCTCTTCTTCGAGGAAGCCGCAGATCTGGACCTTGCCCATATGCGACACGAACGCAAAACTCTGTCCGCCCATGCAGCCCTTCGTCATGGCATCGAAGCCATGTGATTCGGGTGTGACCGTCTTGCCCTTTTCCTTCTCGCCCTGCCGGAAGATACGGTAATAGTGCGGTGCGCACGTGGGCTTGAACTGGATCGGCACCTTGTCCCGCATCTCATAGAACCATTTGAGTGTGCTCTCGTATTCTGCGGGCGGGATCTCCTGGTCAATGAGGTCCTTGCCGCGACCCGTCGGGACGAGCAGGAACGGGTGATAGGCGACCGCGCCCAGTCCAATCACCATCTCAAGGAGCTTCGGCAGGTCCTTCACATTATGCTTCGTGATCGTCGTGTTCACCTGGAACTCCATGCCGACCTTTTTAAAGTTCTCAATGGCCTTCATCACGCCTTCAAAAGCGCCTTCAACGCGCCGGAAGGCATTATGGCTCTTTGCGTCCACGCCGTCGATCGAGAGCGATACGCGCATGATGCCCGAATCCTTCATCTTCTGCGCCAGCTCCTCGGTCACGAGCAGGCCGCAGGGTGCCATGACCATGCGCAGACCAAGCTTCGTTCCGTGCTTGGCGATGTCATAGATGTCGGGCCGCATCATCGGCTCGCCGCCGGTGAGGATGATGATCGGGTCGCTGAAGGATTTGACGTCGTCCAGGAAGCGGTAGCATTCTTCCGTGTTCAGCTCACCCGGGTACGGGCCGTACCGGGCCGCGGCGCGGCAGTGTACGCAGTTCAGGACGCAGCTGCGGGTAACCTCCCAGGCAATCAGGCGCGGAAGATATTTTTTTTCTGACCCCTCGCCCGCGGGATGGCCGTGTCCGTGGGGCACTGTGGCAGTATTCGGATGGGACATAGAGACTCCTTAAAATACGAGTTTCGCGTTTCGGGTTCCGAGTCTCAGGTTTTTTCCCGGTTTCCATTAACCCGAAACAGGAGACCATAAACTCGAAACTGCATTATATTAACCAATCAGGCCTAAATAGTCAACTCCGTTAGAGTACAATTTCTCCGGGCATGGCACGCGATGGCCTGACGTCGCAATCGAGAAGGCAGTCTGTCCTGGCAGGAGAGGTCACTATCTCTAACGGAGTAAAGACCAAATTCAGTCCGAACACAACGGTTTTTTTCGGCTCAATGACACCATTGACCAGAGAGGCAGTTTTCGGGGCTCTCTGGTTTATCGCTGCTCGGCAATAAAGAGCTTTTTCAGATCAGAAAACTCGTGAATAATATGATCCGGCTCCGCCTTCCGCAGCTCTTCCTCGGACCGGAATCCGTAAGCCGCTGCGCACGTGATGATGCCGGCGGCCTTTCCCGCACGCACATCCGTGGTACCGTCACCGACTATCACCGTACGTTCCTTCGGCACCTTAAGCTCCGACATGATCAAATGAAATGCGTCGGGAGCGGGCTTGAGAGGCAGGCCGTAATCCGCGCCCAGGATGCGTTTGAAGAACTGTCCAATGCCGAGACGGTCGATCACGGGACCGACAAACTCCATTGTTTTGTTGCTGACAACAGCCATGGGCAGGGAGCTGAAATGTTCAAGCGTCTCTCGGACTGTCGGATACAGAGCGGAATGGACCACGAGGTTGCGACGGTGATGGTCCTTATAGATGGCGACGGCCTCGTCAATGCGGGCTGTGCTTCCACCAAGGGATCGCGCCATGAGCATCTCGATGCCGTCTCCCACATACTGTCTGACCGCATCAAGAGCAACGGGTCTGTTTCCGAGCCGCGCGAGCGTGTAATTCACTGAAGCCGCAATGTCCTCAAGCGTATTCACGAGCGTACCGTCGAGGTCGAAGATAAAGAGACCGATGGGTATCATGTATATGTCGACTGCGCTATTAAAAAAACAACCCCGCCACAGAGGGCACGAAAGAAATGGAGGCCAATCATGATGCCACCGCGGGGCTACCGTGGCCCATGCAGTCCGATCGTTCGGACATCCGGAGTGTGATGTGCTTTACGAGACCTTTGTCAATCCCAGATACTTCCTCGGGTTGTCCGCTGCAAACTGAATTGCCCGCTCCTGAGGCACGCCGAGCGCGACCAGGTTTTTTACCGCATCTGCCAGCGCAATGCCGCTCCCCATGAGAACGCCGCCAACACCCCGGATGGGGCCGCTTCCCCAGTTCGGCCCTTTGACCGAATCCGAGACGAGGATTATCTTGTCAGGCGATTTCATGTCGAAAAGCATTTTAAGGCTCTGCGGGTGCAGGTGTGCCATGTCCGCAATGACCTCCACGTAGACGTCCTCGTCCATGAGACCGAACCCGGCAAGGCCGGGCTCCCGGTGGTGGAAGCCGCGCATGGCGTTGAACACATGGGTGATGCCGGTGGCGCCGGCGCGCTTGCCCTCCTCGGCCTGTTCGAACGACGCATCGCTGTGTCCCATCTGCACGAGAAAACCCTTTTCGCGGCAATGCTCGATCACGCGAAGGGCGCCCGGCAGTTCGGGGGCAATCGTAATGATTTTGATGAGCTTTTCGAAATCCTCAACGAGCTGTGAAAATAGATCAATCGACGGTTCGACAAAGCTTTTCCCGTCGAGCGAACCTGCCCGCTCGGGATTCAGGAAAGGCCCTTCGACGTGTACACCGAGGATCCTGGAGCCATCGCGCTGGGTGTCCTTGGCGCGCTGCACAGCGGCCATGTTCTCGCGCATGGTCTCGATGGAACCGGGATAGATGGTGGGTAACATCGCCGATGTCCCCCGATCGCCGTGAATGCCGGCCATACGGAGAATATCGTCCTGCCGCCGCGTGCGGGTGTCGTAATCACCCGCGCCGTGCACATGGATGTCGATCAGGTACGGCTTGTTCACGACTGAGTAGGCCATAAGGACCTCAAGTGATAGTGCAAAATGCAAAAGGTAAAAAAAAATGCAAAAACCTGCTTCTTCATTTTAAACTTTGCACTGTGAATTTTGCATTTTGCATTGCTTCTACGTGATCTTTCCCCGCCGCGAGAAAAACTCGCTCAGAGCAAGCCGCACCACGGCCCCGCGGTCCCAGGGCTGTTTTAGTTCTTTCGTAAGCTCTGCGGCCGTCTCATCCAGCGCTGGAATATGTTCATCCTCGAGCTGGATCGTCACGTCGACAAGTCCGTGCTCATGCTCCTCGTGGTCGCCGTGCCCGTGGTCGGCATGACTGTGTCCGCTGTGCTCCTCGTGTTTGTGCGTAGTATCGTGTTTAGAGTCCATACCGTACCTCAACGAATGCCAAGTTAAAAATACATGTTAAAGAGAAAAACAAAATCAATCCCATCAGACTTTTGACCATTGTCGCTTGATTTGACATTTGGATTTTGACATTTAGACTTCTCTGCACGGAGCCTGTCCCGAATGATTTAATCGGGGATGTCTCCACATCAAACATCAAAATAGCAGCCGCATCATCGCCGGCATCGTGAAGAACAATGCAACCGTCGAAACGGTAATGCACGCCGCAGCAAGCGGCACATCGAGGTCAAACTCATCAGCGATCACGAGTGAAAGCACCATCACCGGCATCGCGCCCTCAATGGTGGTTGCCTTGAGCACGTCTGCCCTCATCCCGAACCGGGATCCGATCCACCAGGCCAGGGCCGGGGCAAGCATGAGTTTGATCGCGAGCGCCGGCACCGCGATCGCGAGCCGTTTTACATCACGGAAATCTAACGCCAGGCCCACGGTGAATATCATGATCGGGACCACCGCCCTGCCCATAAGCCCGACGGCATCCAGCACCGGCTGCGGCGTCGTAATCCCGGCGAGACGGACGGCAATGCCGGCGGCCACTCCCCAAAGCGGCGGAAGCAGGAACACGCGCTTGAGTGATGCGCCGACTGACACGGTCTTTCCGCTCCCATACCGGGCGGCGATGAACACCCCGATCGTCAGCAGGATCGGTGTTGACGCAAGCAGATCGTACAGGACCGCCACATATCCATACTGCGCGCCGAGCATCTCGGTGATGACCGGGAGCCCCAGATACATCACGTTGCCAAACGCAGCCGAAATGATCATGATGCCGACGGCCGGACGCGGTATATCCCTGAACCACGGCAACAGCCGATAGGCAGCAAACCCGGCCGCAATGGACGCCAGGACGACGACAGCGCCCGTCAGCGGGATGGAAATGAGACTCCGGTCGACAGGAGCGCTTGCCATCAATCCGAAGGCCAGCGCGGGAATGAAGAAATTGAACACCGCCACGCTCAGCGAGTGACGCACCCGGTTGCGATCAAGCCCGCCGGGGTTAAAGAACCTCCATGCGTATCCCGCAGCGATGATCAGTCCGAATGAGTACAGGACCTTATTGATACCAGCTCCTCATGGTTCATTATGGCAAGTTGTTGCCGTGTCCGGGGAAGTCACCGGATACTACGGGATTATTTTACCTGCTTTTAAAAAAAATACCAGTAAATGTTTCGGTTTTGGACTCGCTGAACCGCACAGATGTCTTTGACAAACGCTCTTCTCTTGGCCTATAATGCAGATTCAGGAAGGGGACCCCTGGTCCCGGATTATACAATTCATGTCACGGAGGTCAAAAAATGGCTCAGATATGGATCGCAGTGATCGCGGCGCTCATCATGGCGGGAGGACTGGCAGGCATCTTCTATCTCATCATAAAACAGAACGCGGTGATCGGGGCAAAGACCGTTCAGCTCATCTCGATCGTACTCGTGCTGCCTCTGATGCTTGCGCTCGGCGGCTTGAATGTTCTCCGCGGTGAGACCATCGGCCCGCTTATCGGCGTCATTATCGGGTACGTCCTGTCCGGGTCATGGAAAGAGTAGACTCACGGCGAGGCATTGATGGCAAAATCGTTTTGGCTTCCATGAAGTGTTCATCCCTGTTTTTCCATCCGGTCCTTCGGTAAAAAAGGTATTGTCAGCATGCCGGGGATCGTCATCACGCACACAATAATGAAGAACGTTGTATATCCCACGGACTGCTGCAGCCAGCCGCTCACGAACCCCGGCAGCATCATGCCGAGGGCCATGATGCCGGTGGAGATGGCGTAGTGCGACGTCTTGTATCTTCCCTGCGCCGAGTACATGAGATAGACCGTGAACACCGTGAAACCCAGGCCATAGCCGAACTGCTCCAGGGCCACGAGCGGATAGACAAGATTGATTCCGGGCTGTGCGTAGGCCATGTAAACGAAGAGCAGATCCGGCAGATGCATGGTAACCACCATGGGCCAGACGCAACGTTTGAACCCGAACCGCGAGATCAGCCAGCCTCCGAGTATCCCGCCGGAGACCAGGCAGATAACACCCACCGTCCCATAGACCAGGCCAACCTCCCTGGTCGTAAGCCCAAGCCCGCCGACGTTTGACTTGTCCAGCAGAAAAGGAGAAACCAGCTTCAGAAGCATGGCCTCGCCCAGGCGATAGCAGAGGATGAATGCAAGCATCACTCCGATCTTCTCCTGCCGGAAGTAAGCCTTGAATACCTCTCCGAATGACGCCTCCCCTTTCTTTTCTTTCCCCGAATCGCCGCCGTCAGACGCGGGGAACGGCAGCATAAATCTGTGATACACTGCCGCCCCTGCGAAGATCAACCCGGAGGCGACCATTACCGTCGACCAGCTCCGGGCAATATCGCCGCTCGATGTTTCGAGCATGCCCGCGATATACACCAGAAATCCGGAACCGAAGATCATTGCCAGCCGGTAAAATCCCGCGCGCAGTCCCACGAAAAGCGCCTGCTCCTTTTCCGTGAGCGCGAGCATGTAGAACCCGTCCGTGGCAATATCATACGTTGCGGAGATGAAAGCGCCTGCGCAGAACGCGGCCAGTGACAGGAAAAAGAACGACCCGGTCCTGAGCGAGAAGGCGATGACGAACATGCAGAGGCTCATCGCCGCCTGGGTCCCGAGGATCCATTTCCGCTTGGTTGAATACACATCAACGGCCGGTCCCCAGAACATCTTGATGACCCAGGGAAGATAGAGCCAGCTCGTCCAGAAGGCGATGGCCGCGTTGTCAATGCCCATGCGTTTGTACAGGATGACCGAGACCGTATTGATCAGCACATAGGGCAGGCCTTCGGCGAAATAAAGCGAGGGCAGGAACAACCAGGGATTGCGCGCGACAGGTTGCTTTATCATGGGCAAAAGAGTAGCAGATTGATGGGGAAACATCCAGAGAAAAAAGGAGGCCCTCTCGAAGGATCGATGGGGTGAGCTACAGGTGAAAAATGTTTATGAATTTTTTATTTTTGCTCGTCACTGATCACCAGGCTGCAAAGGCATATGAGATGATTATATCTGCATCGCCGTTCTCAGCACCGCGAGCAGATTGACGCGGTTGTTCATGAGAACGTAGCTGTACAGCTTGACGCCATAGACGGCGAGGGACTGCAGGAGAATCTGGAGGAAGCGTTTCCGGTCGTTATCGTCTCTGAAGATTTCGGGCCGTTCATTGCCACGCCACGTAACGTGATACACCGCGCCGTCATACTGAATCCGCAGGGGTCTGGCCATGGCAAACCATAGCAGGAAGAGAGGTGATTGTCAACATTGAAGATTTGACCCCAATGGGTTCCCATCGCTTGCCGCGTTATACGCGTCATGAATTGTGGCATAATACACACTGCCGATCTTTACCGGTGAAGTCGGGCACAGGAATGTTGCCGTCACCGACTTATCTGCGTTCAGGTTCACAACGCATGCGCCCGTACCGCTGCACACGCCCCCTGACCAGCCGCTGAAAATTGAACTTGCGGGAGTTGATGCCGTCAACGTCACAGTCCCCTGGCTGAACAGATCTGAGCAACGGGTCCCGCAGTTTATGCCGAAGGTCGATGACATGACCACACCCACGCTTGATCCAGCGCCGGTTTTTTGGACCGTGAGCGTATGAGGGTTGAGCATAAATTTCCCCTGCTGGCGGTTGCCCACCTCATCATAATCATATTCAATTACATATCCATTACCGTAATCCACTTTTCTTAAGCGATTCAGATCATCATACGTGTAGTTGATCGAATCGGCAAGGGCCGCGATCGCCGATGTCAAAATGAATGCAATAGCTGCAATAAAAATGAGTGCCTTGTTTTTTAGTTTTATCGGCATGTCATTGTTCCTCCGTGGATGAGTATAATCATCAAGACTGCACATCTCGGCCAAACATCTTCAAATCTACTGGGTAAAGTGCTTAGCTTTGCCCAACCGACTGACTCTGGCTGTCTCACTTATGCCCGCTTTGTTTCGTATCGTCTAAATGTCTGCTACGCAACAGTTGCAACTACGTCCCCCCGCGGTTCCCCGTTGCCTCACTTCCGACAAATAGGTCGGGTTTCGCTGCCGCTCTACCCGACCTACTGACTTTCATTTTCATGTCATAGCCGAAACCGTTGTTTCCGGTCGAGAGCAGCCGGGTTCCCGTTGTTTTTACGTATAGGTCATCCTACTTGTAGGAATCGTCGGGGCAAGCGGGTCGGTTTGCACAACCTGTATACGTTTGCCATTACCATCGATGACAACCAATCGATGATCACCGTTTTGAGACAATTCTGATATTGCTTACTAATTTAGAAACCGATTTTCAAATACATTTCCGGTTTTAGTTTCAATGAGCCTTATGAGTTCATCATAATTTATTATTTCCTTCCTAAATATAATCTTTTTATTATCTTTTGAAGTAATAACACCATAGACATTTGTTTTTTGTAATTTCCAATGCCTCATTTCAAAATCAGCACGTTCTTTTGACATGGATTCAATATTGCTCCACTCAATAAGAAGCTCGCCTTTAAAATTGTGCTTGGCGACAATGCCGCTTTCTGTAAGCACTATTTCTTTTGCTACTTTCTTCCTTTCTTTAAAATTAGATCTCAGGTGAAATATCAAACCGCTCCCAAAAGCTATGTACCCATAAATTCTCGATGGTGAGCCAGACAATGACACTAAATAAATAAAAAAAACAAAGGTAAGTATTCCGGGCAAAAAATTAATTTTATATGCCCATGAGTAATGATATTTTTTTTCAATCATAATCTCGACCACATTTTAATTACATATTCGCATTAAATAACATAGACGATAACGGACGTAAAGACAAAGTTACTACTCATTATATTTCTGAAATGGCGAATACATTCAAACTCAAAATCCTTTTGCAGAAGTTTTCAATGGTGATACAGGGCTAAAAGCAAGCGAGGAGGCCACTTCTCCCAACGCTTGCATTATTGCCGCCCCTTCAATAGAGGCCAAATTTGCACCGCCTGCAGAACCGAACGCTCCCGTAAATGCTCCAAGACCAGAAGAAAGCCCTACACTTGCCCAGTCAATTTTTGAAATAGATATACCGCTCGCTAATTGTGTTAGCAAATTGGCACCCCCTGCTGCTAGAACACCAAGAGCTGCTCCAGAAGCTTCAAACCCTGCTAACGTACCTGTTGCTGCTCCAATACCAATGCCTGCCCAAAAATTCTGGTGATTTACAGCTGCAGTAATACCACCAGAAACTGCGCCAATCGCCCCCCCAAGAGCTGCACCTGCCCAATAGAAGGTGCCATTTGGATCGATTTGCATGGTCGGGTTATTCCCCACATACGCATACAAATTCACATCCCCACCATCAAAGCCAATCGGGTCTTCTGAGATGAACCGTCCTACACGCGGGTCATAGTACCGCGCCTTCATATAATAAAAACCATTTGGCTCGGCCATCACGCCGAACTGACCGACATACTTGAACGGTTGAGGTACTGCCTCTACCTGATTGATGACTGCCCCAAAAGGATCATAGGCATATTTATTCACCATCGTCCGGCTCTGGTCGGTTAAAGCTATCGTGCTGCCGATTGCGTTATAGTGATAGTTGTACACATCACCAGCCGGCGTCACCATGGCCAGGAGCCCCGCGCCGTAAATGTAGTAGCGCGTAATGGTAGCGGTATCAGCATCCACCTCGGCCAGCAGGTTCCCCGCTGCGTCATAGATATAGCGCGTTATTACCCCACTCCTAACACCGTCAAGCCGATTCCCCATGCCGTCGTAGTAGTAGTATGTGAATGGATAGTAATCAGTGCTGATACTCGTAAGCCGGTGCTCGTAATCAAATGTATAGCCGCTTCCATACCCGCTGCTCAGTTGGCCTTCGTTGTCATAACCGAAACCGTAGCTGCCGGCTGAAAGCAGCCGCGTTCCCGTAGCATTGTAGGCGTATGGCGTGTTACTGGTAGCAAGCGTAGGAGTGAGCGGCTCGTTTTGCACGATCTGTTTACGATTGCCATTGCCGTCGATGTCCGTGAACTGGTAACTAGCAATAGAACTCGCTATGCCCGTTAAGCGATGGGCCGTATCGTAAGAGTAGGCGGTAACGAGCCCGTTAAAATTCACAAAGTTATCAAGAAGGCCTGTTTCCAGCGGCTTGTAGTTATAGATGGCCACGGGCCTGGCAGTCAGCCAGTCGATGGTCACCGTCTTCAGGCGATTCAATTCATCATAGGTATAGATGACCTTTTTATTCCCCGGATAAGTAAGCTCCTTAATGTTTCCGGCCTCATCATACGTATACGAGACTGCAAACCCTTGAGGATCGGTAATGGTGCTTGGGCGGCCTAAAGCATCAGGAGCGTAAGTCGTTACGCCGATCAAATCCCACATCTGGATAAGTCTATCGTGATGATCGTAGGTGAAGTGCACTGTGGAGGCGTTCGGATAGGTAATGGTATCAAGCTTGCCGCTCGGCGTGTAGGTATAGGTAATTGTACTCATAAGCCGGTCGGTCTTTGTCTGGAGCTTTCCGTCGTCATAATATGTGTAGCTCGTGAAATTCGTCCTAGTAGGATCAATCTTCGTCTTGAGCAAACCCCGTTTGTCATAGGTGAATGTGGTCTGAGAGCTTATCTGGTCGGTCAAGCCGGTCATCATGCCGATGGGGTCATAGGCATACGTTATCTGGGGATGGGTGGTGGTTTTTGCTGTATAAGGATTGCCGAAGGAATCATAGGTAAAATTGCTTACAAAGCCGCGGCCATCAGTTGCAGTGTCTCTAAAATTCTTCGGGCCGTTATACGTGGCACCGGTCGTATTGCCGACGTCATCCCTTGTTGAGGTAAGATGATGATGCGTGTCATAGCCAAAATGAGTGTTATGAAGAAGGGCATCGGTAACATCGGTAAGATCGAAGGTCGCGGGATCATAGGCATACGTCATTGTGGTAGTTATGGCACTTATCACCTTAGTTAAGTTATTTTGATCGTCATACTGATAAGAAGTGCTGTTTAATCGAGGATCGGTGACCATGACTGTGTGGTTTTGGCCATCATATTTTTTACTACTCTTTTGTCCCAGGGCATTCTCCCGTGTAATTTCTCTTCCCTTATCGTCAAAGTAGTAGGTAATTGTATGATTGTACGGGTCCGCTTCGGCATTTCTGAAACCTGAAAAATAGAAGTTATAGGTGACGTTGGTCCCACCCTGGCGGGGTACGGTCTGGGTCTTTACGCGGCTGAGGCTATCGTAAACATTCGTTGCAGTGGTTATAGCAAGCGGATTGGTCAGGGTGGTCATCCTATGGGTACTGCCGGTCTCGTAGCCGTACCTCCATATCTTCGATTCCGGATCAGTGTAGCTGGTCAATTCTCCCGCGGTATTATAGCCGTACGAAACAGAGCCGGTGGAATCGGTAACCAAATTTACGTTCCCATCAGCATTGTATCCCAATGAAAGGGTGCGATTGAAGGCATCTCGTACCGTGTCCAACTTCGTTCCGACATAGCTAAAGGTCATCGCATTGCTGTCTACGTCGGTGATCTGCGTAATCCATTTGTTCGTTAGATCGAAATCGATCTTTGTTCCGGAACGCTCTTTAAGACTGAATGAGCTGTCTCCGTTCTTGATCAATTGCGTCGTTATCCCCGGAGGCGAAGCGAATGTCCCGTCAGCAAGCTTGATAAACTCCATCATCTTGCTGCCTAAATGAACTGTAACGGCATTGTCGATCACCTGATCGACCGCCCACTTGCTTGCCAGAGACGCCGTCATCCAGCCCGTGATGTTGTCTTGTGTTTTCACTATGTCGAGGGCTGCATAAAGCGCCGCGATGAATGAGGCGGCATCAATCGGCTGGCGCATGCCCATGCCCGGATCGCCGTGGCTATTCGTGACGAGGTAGATATCGTAGTTATGAGTCCAGCCGTAACCCATGTCTCTCTTTGTGCGATTAAAATTGCTGTTATACGATCGGCTAAAGGACAATCCCAGAGGAGCGCCGCCGCCAAGGGATAGGTCCGTGCTGTCGTAAAGGTATGCGCCGCTTGTCATGTCCACCGGTTCGCTGGATGTCACTGCTGGTAGCGGAGTGACATTACTACTAATTGTCGAAGAGGAGTAATTGGTACCAAATGCTAAATCATTGTAATAGCTGACCGTGGGGGTATTTACTGACCCTGTTGTTGATGCATACCCACCATGGTAGCCTCCACCGATTATCATACCCATAGACGCATAGTCACCAGAGAATTTTTTTACAATGTAACCGTCTCCTGTCCACTGGCCTGTACATGATTGCCCCATCAGCATACCCACACAGAGTTGCCCGTTACTCGGTAGAATAAGTGCATTGCCACCATTAAGATAACTTTGGAGGGATGCGATATCATAGCCTGAAAGTTGCGAACTGATCGTATTAAAAGTCGCCAAGTCCGGAATCAGATAGACTTTTCTCCATGTACCATCGCTATTTTTAGTAGCATTCGATATCTGAAAGAGCTGCATCGTGGACACTCCGTCGGCACCCATTAATTGCTTCAAAATGCCATGCTCAAAAGCGCTCATGATGAGTCCAGATTCTTTAAAGTGTGCCAACCAATCAGCGTCGAAGTTGTGTTTGGAAGTAATACTACAGGTAGCTGTTTTTACATCAATGTAATAACCCGCCTCCTGCGCCATAAGCCCGACCATATGGTGCTGGACATAAACAGTATCCGCTATGGCGGACAAAAGACGGTTTACCAGTTGGGTCTCCTTGAACCATGTCTGTCCCATGATGTTCAATGTCTCCCCCAGGACCGATTCCGAGGTGTTTGATAAGCCCGTCGCTATATAGTCATCAAGCAGATGCTGGCGTTTCTGAAGGAGCGCGTCAGATGAACCTCCAAAATTGTAAACAATTGCATAGGAACTGCCGCTTTGCGGTTGGTACGTTGTAGTCTGGGTTACAGCCGTATAAGGATGAGTAATTATTAGTGTGAAGTTATTCTTAGAACCAAGTGTTGTAGCGGTTCCCGAAGCAACGGGATAACCATCCAACGTGATAACAGGATGGTTATTGCTGCCCGCATAGGTAAGGGTCAGACGTTTCCCGCTGAGATCAGGGGTGTTAAACTGATAATTAATACCAACATGCTGAATCCTGAGGGTTGTAATTTTCGAAGCGGGAATGTCGCTCCAGGTATCCGTGCTCGTTGGCGTAAACGGCAAAGTGGTTGCGTACGACGTCAGATTAGTCTGCACGATTTTCCGTCCGCCAATGATTTCCTTGACTTCATTGTTCGGATACTGGCTGCGGACAGCGCCAACCAGATTTGTGGCATAGGTGGCAAGTTTATTTCTCAGATTCGTTTCATTCAGATTTTGGACATAATTAGGCCCTACGGTTGCCCCCGTCGTGGCCGCAGCCAAAAAGTCGCTCTGGTTATAGCCCATTGCCTGACCGAGATTGATTTTGCTATTGTAGGTATATGACTTAAAAGCCGGATCGAATAAATAAGGAATTCCATTGATAGTTGCTGTGACCCAGACACGGGTTACTGTTGCGGTTCCGTCGGCCTGTATATTGCTTACAGGAATGCCACCGGATGGCAGGACTTTGCCGATAGTGCCTGATTGTTGATCGACCCCAAGCCAGTTTGCGAGCTGACTGCCAGGTATGGTCATTGTTCCGTAAACATATTGTGCATTATATCCCCATACCCGCAAAAGCGCGATCATGAGTGACGCCTGATCAAAATCGTTGCCGGTGCCGTCAAGATAGGTGAGCGTTGCCCCTTTGAGCGAACCGAAATAGGGCACGTAATCGATGTGATTATGGACATAGTCATAAATAAGTTTTGGGTCGTTGCCAAGTGCACGGGCAAGTTCGGTGATTTCAGGCGTTGCGTCGGTTGCTAAGGAAGCAAAATATGCGATATTCGTCTGCGTTGATCGTGACGCACTTTTCTTAGAGCCATAAACTGCCTCCGCTTGCACATGGCTGATAGGCTTACCCCTGTATAAAAGCCAGCCGGGGTTCTCGGTAAGCGTGGTATTTCCCTGATTGGTTTTATTTGCATCGTTCGACGAGTTATTCGATGTATTTGCGTTCGTACCTTTATTATCTTTTGTTCCAGATGATGATTGAGTTCCGTTTTCTTTGTCCTGATTCTTTGTATTTGAGTTGGTGGTATCCCGTGAGATGCCTTCGAGGGTCGGCAAATCCGCCGGAATTGAATTTTCATACGCGATTGTCCACTGACCGAACTGAGTAACACTGCTCAACTCACTATAGGCGATTCTGGAATATCCGGCCTCACCCCAGTCGGTACCCCAGCTGCTCTTGACGCGATGAAAGTCTGTTCCGCGTCATCATAGCCCACGATCGAGGCGCTGTGGTATCCTTCGGCAGTAAGAATAGTCACAAGAGGACCATAGTTATACAGGGCATATTTAATCGCATCGACTGTGGCGGCGACCCGAAACCAGTCGGATATTTTATTAGTGTCGGATTGCCAGTTCGTGCAGGCATCCGCACAGATGCCTTCTGTGCGGGCATAAGGATAACAGCTTTCCACGGGCAATCCGAAGTCCCTGATAAAATCCGAGGCCCTGTCTATGTATCCGCCAAAACAGGTTCCGGCATATCCGCAGGAAGCCAGCACCTGCTCGGACAGGTCGAGATCGACGGTCGGCGTATTTTTTGATATGAGCACACTGGATTCGAAGGCGGCCGTCGTTGCAAATGCCCAGCATATTCCGCACTCTCCTTGTTCTTTAACCGGGGTAACGTAGTTATTGCCCGCATAATTTCTCCAATCCACACTCACCGGCAACGCCATGGGCGCAGCAGTCAACACCTTTTCCCGCCCGGTTGAGACAGGCAATATCGCCCCGAGCCGCTTAGACCTTGCTTCAGGCGATAATTTTGACACGGACGTGTCTTTAGCCTTCCACTTTGCCTCATTCTGCTGAATGGCATTATTTATTTCATCAATTTCTTGAGCAGCATTTGCAGCGGAGAACATGCTGCATATCAGAGAAACGACAATGAGGAACGACATGACCGTTCTTTTAAAGCGTCTATCGTGAAGCATACTTTATCCTCCTGTGCCGGTTAGTGGCAAAATACTGCGCAGAGCTGCGACGGCTGTTGATATTAATTTATCCCGAATTACACAAGGGCTGTCATTTAGGCTTATCCGACTGCCTAGGCT
>Ga0210377_10002223_pt1 | contig 17166 bp, 7 predicted proteins | sample PLM4_65_b1redo_FD_155480 | JGI IMG/M metagenome (GOLD analysis project Ga0210377, IMG submission 155480) | Groundwater sediment microbial communities from an aquifer in East River, Colorado, USA - PLM4_65_b1 redo | ecosystem: Environmental > Terrestrial > Soil > Riparian zone | place: USA: East... | reverse complement strand
GGACTGAACGTCACAGACAGTACCCTACTATCATGCGTCATGTGGGCAATTTCATTGCCGGTCATCGCCTCCCACACGCTAGCAATACTTCCACCGCCCGAGACAACATACTTTCCATCCGAGCTGAACGCCACTGATTGGATCCCACCATCATGCGGCGTGCGGGCAATTTCCTTGCCGGTCACCGCTTCCCACACGCTAGCAATACTTCCGCCACCCGAGACAACATACTTTCCATCTGAGCTGAACGCCACAGATTGGATCGTACCACCATGTGCCATGTGGGCGACTTCCTTGCCAGTCAGCGCCTCCCACACACGAGCAGTGTCATCATCACCACCTGAGACAATATACTTGCCATCGGGGCTGAATGCCAAAGAAATAACACCGACAGAAGTCCCACTCAAGCTGTGACCATGCTTCATATGGGCAACTTCCTTGCCAGTCAATGCTTCCCAAACATGGACAGTACCATCACTAATACCGGAAGCCACATATTTGCCACTCCCGCTGAATGCCAAAGAATTCACAGGGTTATCATAAGTCACGCGGGCGACTTCTTGGCCTGTCATTGCCTCCCATAAGCGGACGGCATTGTTGGCCCCGCCGGTAATCGCGACCACGTATTTGCCATCTGGACTAAATGCTGCAAAATAACCCTTGGAAATAGACATTCTCGTGATTTCCTTCCCACTTGCCGCATCCCAGACGATGGCAGTTTTATTACCCCCAAATCCTCCACTGCCTGAGAGCACGTACTTTCCGTCAGGGCTAAAAGTAACCCAATCAACAGCGCCACCATGTACCGTTCGAACGTTTCCCTTCACGCCTACCACATTCCACACCTGCAGGATATGGTCGTCACTCAATGACAACAGGTATCTGTCTTCCGGACCCAACCACGTAGAATTTGCACCTGTCATGTGGGCGATTTCCTTGCCGGTCAACGCCTCCCACATGCGGGCGGTTTTATCCTCGCTGACCGAGATCACATACTTGCCATCCAAGCTGAACGCCACAGATTCCACAGGAGCATCATGAGTCATGCGAGCAACTTCCTTGCCAGTCATAGTCTCCCAGACGCGCGCAGTACCATCATTACTACCTAAGACCACGTATTTGCCGTCCGGGCTGAAAGCTCCAGAAATCACGCCTTGATCATCATTTTTTTTCATCTGGGCGACTTCCTTGCCAGTCAGCGCCTCCCAGATACTGGCGGTCGAGTCAAAGTAGCTCCAGAAAAGCACGTATTTACCATCCGGGCTGAACATTGTAGAACCCGAAGAGGTATTAGGATTCATGCGAGCGATTTCCGTCCCACTCTCTGTTTCCCAAACGTGGAAAAAATAATCTCCATTATTATTATTCGAGGTCACGTACTTTCCGTCAAAACTGAATACGCCATCCACAGCAATTTCATTCCCGTTCGCCACATACCAAGTGTGTCCAGTACCATCCTCTATTCGAGAGTCCACATATTTACCATCGGGGCTGAACGTCACAGCATTCACAGAGCCATCATGAATCTTGCGGGCGACTTCCCTGCCGGTCATTGCCTCCCATACGCGCGCGGTTTGATCTGAGCTACCGGAGACCACATATTTACCATCGGGGCTGAACGCCACCGCATTCACAGAGCCATCGTGCGTCATGCGGGCAACTTCCTTGCCCGTCAGTCCATCCCACACGCGAGCGGTTTTATCCTGGCTACCGGAGACCACATACTTGCCATCGGGACTGAATTTGAAAATTTTCACCACATCATCATGAGTCATATGGGCCACCTCTTTTCCAGCGGCAATATCCCACACTTGGGCAGTGTTGCCGATGCCCACTACCATGAATTTGGCATCCGGGCTGACGTCAATTGCTTCAACATTATCTATGCTGCCAATGAGTTCGGGAGAATGATTGTTGTTGATCAGAAAATTGGCGGCATCTGCGTTAGGAACAAGCTTCATTGATTGAACGTTCAGCAATGTGGCAATCATTTGATGTGAGCTATGAGCTGAATTTATGAATTGCGCCTGGGATGCAAGTTGACGAGCGAGGGCAATTTGAGCCTGCCTTTTGGCTTCCTTCTCATTTGCAACGGCTGTTGCGGCATTGTTGTTTGCATCGACTCGCGCGGTTTGGGCAACAATCAGGTTAGCCTGCGCCGTTGCCCTTTGAGTAACGGCTTCCTGTCTTTGAAAGAAAGCAGCTATCCCCAATGCGATAGAAACAATCAAGGCGACCGTCACCCCCGCCAGTGTTTGACGTTGCCTCCGCGTCGCATCCTTGCGGCTGGCAAGAATGTATTCACTTTGAAGGGTTGTTGGCACAGGGTCCTTGTTCGCAGCTCCAGCGATGAATTGTTCACCTTCGGTCAGGTCTTCGCCACGCAAAGCAAACGAAGCACTTCGATTTTTCCTTTCCCACTCCAACGCACGGACCTGGATGCGAGTGTGAGTTTTGATCCACTCCAGGTCAGTGTCCATGGCGGAGCAGAGCGTTTGGAAACCTTTGTCAAAGTCATCGCTGTCGCGCAGGTAGACCCAGTTGATCTTTGCCAATTCGGGTGGCACATCGTTCGGGTCAACAGGAATGTATAAAATGGGAAAGAGGCGTTTGCCCATTACCACCGCATGGACCAGTTCCTTGCGGCACTCGTTGGATTTGATCCATTCGGGGCTGAGCACAAACAATACAGAATTGGTTTCTTGAATACCCTGCTTGATCTCGGCGTCCCAATCCGAAGCGGCCGGGATGGAATCCCAGTCTGCCCAGACGATGCGGTTGGCGGCAGTCAGCGCCTCATAGAGTTTTTGGGTGAAGACTTTGTCACGGCGGGAATATGAGATAAAGACATCGTTCATACTTTCCTCCTGGTTCTTCTTTTGGAAGATGGGTCAACCTAATGTATTGTATGGGGTTCCTCTAATTCTGACAATACTTATCTTATATTTTTGGTGCTTGATGAAAATGTCATGGTAGAGCGAGATATTATCCCGCACTACTTCCTGCTGTATAATTGCGAGCGATGTCGAATCGTATTTCGATCGAGACTCAACTCAAGGAGACCAGTCAGCTGACCAGCGTGACGTGGTCGGCGCTGGTCGAGCGCGAGGCGGGAAAGTGGCGCGTGCTCTCGAACTATCACCTTGCCAAAAAAGCGCAACCCGCGTTGGTGAAATTCCTGAGCAAAGCCGAAGTGGATTCATGGCTGTGCGGTGCCTTGAGCGGGGGGCAAAGCCGGTCAGTCTCTTTACCCGAAACAAGTAAATTGGAAGCCGGCAGGTTGTTTGCCTTTCCACTGGCAGGGGTTTCGCGCGTGGTTCTGGCAGGCACGGACCAATTGTCGAATGAAGCGCAACGACTTTGGCGTTTGGTCGTTTCGGGAATCCAATCGGAAGAGACCCCACCGGACCAATACGCTTCATCCTCTGTTGCGGCATCTTTACTTGTCCCTGATCTGGATTCGGAGAATCCATACGATCTGCCGCGTGCCCTGGACCGGGCGCTCGCCTCCTTTGTTCGGCTGGTTTCCGTACAAGGAGCCTGGCTCGCTGTCCGACGCGGCGACTCGCTCGAAGTGCGCGCACAATGGAATGCACCCTCCTGTGCGGATCTGATCCTGTCCATCGACGCGCATACCCTGTTCCGGCGCATGAACCGCAACCTGACCCCGATGGTGGTCCAGCGCGGCGATGCACTTTGGTCGGACATCCCTCATAAGGGAATGAAGTCGAATACAAAATTATGGACGAGCGTTCCACTTATCATTGGTCAACGGTTGATCGGTACGCTGGTGTTGTGGCGCACCACCGAGTTCAAAGGTGATGAATGGAACCGGTTGATCGACCTCGCCACACAAGTCGCGCCCGCCATCGAGACCATCATCACCTTCGCTGAAATGGCGGGTCATTTGAAGCGTCTTGCCATGTTGAACGATTTCGCCTTGACGGTTTCGAGTGGACGCAATCTGGACCAGATCGCGCGGCGTATGTTCGCGTTGCTCTCACGTGCATTCACCACCGAGATGATCGTGCTCTACCTGCTCTCCTCGGATAATCGCTTGTTGAACGAATACCGCAGCAGTGATGGGAACATGACCTCCACAACAAGGAGCGTGGATGAACATCGCATTGCGCCTCTGCTCAAAAGCGAACAGAAGATCCGGCTGGAAGATGTTCGCAGAACCGGTTCGGTGCCCTTGTATGCAGGCGCTTTATCCGGCTTGTATGTCCCATTGAGGTTTAGAGGTCAAACGATCGGCATCCTGTGTGTGGAAACGGTGAGAAGCGAAGCCTTCAATCTTTATGATGAAAGCCTGATCGTGGTGATCGCCAGCCATCTCGCCAGCCTGGCAGATTACACCCGCCTGCGTGAAGAGGCGGAGGGTCGCGCCCGCAACCTTGGTCTCATCCATGAAGTGGTTCAGCAGGTGATCGGTCTGACCGATCCGCGTGAAGTGGCGGAGATCACAGCCGATCTGCTGGCGCGTTATTTTGCCTACGAACTTGCGGCAGTCTTTATCGCCGATGAAAAAGGAAAACTGACCATCAGCGGCTTCGGCGGCGCAAGCATGAGTGTCATCAAGCGCGCCATGAAATCGTTTGAATATCCGGTCATCAGTGGCATCACTGGTCATGTTTTCGAAACAGGCGAGAGTGTGGTGGTCAACGATGTCCTGCTGGATGACCGCTATCGCTCCATCAAGGGCTGGCAGGCGGGTTCGGAGATGTGCGTTGCCATCCGTGATGGAACGAAGATCCTCGGCATTCTCGATGTGGAAAGCAGTTCGCGTAACGCATTTACGCACAATGACTTCATGGCGCTTGAGTCACTGGCAGGCATTCTTGCCAGTGTCATCACCAGCGCGGACCAATATCAAAGGTTGGAAGTGACCATCAACCAACTCCGCTCGATGCAGGTCGAGTTGAACGAACGGATGGAAGCGCAACGTTCCGCGGAGAATCGTCTCATCCAGGCAGCGAAACTTGCCGCGGTCGGTGAGATGGCGGCTGGTATTGCCCACGAGTTGAATAACCCATTGACCTCCGTGATGGGATTCGCTGAACTGGCATTGGAGGAGATTCCCGCAACGAGCGATACGCGCAAGGACCTTGAAATGGTCGTGCGTGAATCGGTCCGTGCGCGCGATGTGGTGCGTCGCCTGCTCGATTTTGCCCGCCAAAGCGAAAGCACCCGCTCACGCGCTTCCTTGAATGAAGTGGTCGAAGATGTCGTTGCGTTGAGCCGTCATCTCATCCATACCAGCGGCGTGGAGTTGATCCTTGATCTGAAGGAAAGCCTGCCATGGGTAACCATGGATGCGAACCAGATCAAACAGGTTTTGCTCAATCTGGTGCATAATGCATTACAAGCCATGCCGGATGGCGGCGAGATGGAAATCTCAACGATGACCGTTGCGCGCGATGGAAGAGACGGAGCATTGGTGTCGGTGCGCGATACCGGAGTGGGGATCACGCAATTGAACCAGTCCCGTATTTTCGAACCATTCTTCACAACGAAAGGTGACCAGGGAGGCACGGGGCTGGGACTTTCAGTTACTTATGGGATCGTGACCGATCACGGCGGGCAGATCGATGTGGAAAGCCAGCCGGGAAAAGGCTCACTTTTCAACGTCTGGCTGCCTCTATAAAACAGGACCTTCATCATGGAATCAATATCAGTCCTTGTTGTTGACGATGAGCCGGGAATTGCGTTGCTTTGCGAACGCATCCTGAGTCGTGCAGGTTACAGTGTCACCGCACTGACCGATCCGCGCGCCGCCATTCTTCACCTCCAGCAGAAACGCGTGGATATGTTACTGGTCGATATCCGCATGCCGGAGGTGGATGGCTTCGATGTCATCGCGCGCGCGCAGATGGTCCAGCCGGATGTTGCCGTGCTGGTAATGACCGGCTTTGGCACGGTCGAGACCGCCATCCGTGCATTGCGGCAGGGGGTTGATGGTTTGATCCTCAAGCCGTTCGAGAGGAGTGAAGAACTCCTTCAAGCCGTGAAACTGGCGATCACCGACAACCAGCGCAAACGCGACACTGCGCGGGTGCAGGCGCTGCGTCCGTTGTTCAATGTTACCGAGACCCTCTTTGCCGAGACCGATCGCACGAAACTACTCGACCTGATTGTTACCGCGATACGCGAACACCTTAATTGCTCGAATGTCGCCTATTACCAGGTGGAGAAGGGGAAGGCCTCCGTTATTGCACAGCGCGGCAAGGTGCTTCAGGTGGACGAAGCGAATTACGCTGCACAACTCGTCAGCCGCGTCGATGCAGATGGGGATCCGATCGTGATCAACGCGACAGGACCCGGGGAGAAGGATGCGCAGTCGCTTCTTTCCAAACTCGGGCTTGGTTCAGCGATCCTGATTCCGGTCGCGCGCTCCAATCTGCACAGCGTCCTGTTCGCGGCACGCGATGCCAGCGCAGCAGAGCGTCCATTCCGTGGTGCGGATCTGGAAATGTTCTTCGTATTGGCGCGGCAGGCTGTCGTGGCAATGGAGAACGCGCGCCTTTATGCTGACCTGCGCGATTACGTCCGCCGCGTGGAGGATTCACAGGAAGCTTTATTGCGCGCAGAAAAAATGGCGGCAGCGGGACGTCTCACCGCATCCATTGCGCATGAGGTGAACAACCCGTTACAGTCTGTGCAGAATTGTCTGCATCTTGCCGGGCACGAAGACCTGCCGAAAGAGAAACGACAGGAATATTTTGAACTGGCCCGCAACGAACTTGACCGCTTGATGAAAACCATGCAACGCATGCTCGATTTCTATCGTCCTGGAGCAGTGAAAGTGGGTCAGGTCGATATCCTCGACCTGTTGCAACATGTCCTGAGTCTCACGTCACAACAATTGGGTCAGCGGCACATTCAGATCATTACCGACCTGCCGGAATCACTTCCGCTGATCTATGCGGTGAGCAGTCAGATACAACAGATATTCTTCAACCTGATCCTGAACTCGCTGGATGCCATGCCCGGCGGGGGCGAACTGAAGATCCGCGCACGGGAAGTGGAACAGGGAATTGAAATGATCTTTCAGGATACCGGTCCCGGTATCCCCGAGGAAAAACGGAACAATATTTTCGAACCTTTCTACAGTACAAAGGAAGGCGGCACTGGTCTCGGCCTGACTGTGAGTTACAATATCGTCACAGCCCATGGCGGCACACTCGATTTGATCGATGGAGACGAACCTGGTGCATGCTTTCGATTATTCCTACCACTGGGAGATAAAAAATGAAGTCACAGATCCTTGTCGTTGATGATGAGCCTGTTGCACGTCAATCCCTGACGGACATCCTCCGGCTGGAAGGGTACTCGGTCAATTCGGTGCCCAACGGACAGGCGGCTGTCGAATACGTGCGCACACATCCTGTTGAATTGATGATCGTTGACCTGCGCATGCCTGGCATGGATGGGTTGGAGGTCGTGCAGGTGATCAATCAGATCTCTCCTGAAACAGAGGTGATCCTGTTGACGGCATTCGGCACAACAGAGTCTGCGATCCAGGCTTTGCGTTTGCGCATCCATGATTATTTGCTCAAGCCGGCCCCGCCAGCCAGCGTCTTGAACAGCGTTAAGAAGGGATTGGCGCGGCGTGATGCGCGCTTGAAAGTGCGCGGCGGCACGGCGGCGACGGACATTGAGGACGGTGCGCCGGAGTTTTCCATGAAGGATGGGACGCACATCGATCTTTCCCGCCGCCAGATCCGCAAGAAGGATCAGTTGATCCATTTGACCCCTGCGGAGGGCCGCCTGTTGCGCGTGCTCATCGAAAACCCGGGACGCGTCTATTCCCACCGTGAACTGGTCCTACTCGTGCAGGGCTACGATACTTCCCAGCGTGAGGCTCCCGAGATCCTGCGTCCGCTCGTCAGCAGATTGCGCCATAAACTGGAGACTTTCCCGGCACTCTCCGAGAGCATTGTCAGTGTCCGCGGTACAGGATATTTATTTGAACCCGAATAGGTGAAATGTACTTGTTGGAATACAAGTAAAGATGAAGACACAACCCCGCTGAATTTTCGGCGGGGTTGTTTAATGCTTGTAAAAGTCTTCAGGAAAATCTGGCGGCTGAAGCCAGCTCAATAATCCATGTGTATGGGTGGGATGTGAGGTGGGTTTCTCGAACCAGACCAGTAATAGACTCAGCCCCAATCCACCCATTCCAATCCATTGGAAAATGGTGAGCCTTTCGTCGAGCAGGATATGACTGAAAAGAACTGCAACAAGCAATTCCCCCAGTCCGAGCAGGGCAGTTTGCATGCCGCCAATGTGTTTCACGCCGAGAAAAAGCATCAACCTGGAAAAGAATGTTACCGCGGTCAACCCGAATACGGGAAGCCAGGGAGCACTATCTCCCAATGGCAGACTGCGGTCGAAGATCAAATAGACCGGCACGACGATCGCGCTCATGGAAAGCAGGGTGTATACAGTCACTGTCGGCGCGGGGACGTCTAATAGTACCCTTTGGTTGATCGGGATGTGGAAGGCATAAAGTGCGGCAGAGATCAGCATGAATGCAACCCCGACCAGGTCAATCCCTCCCGCACCTGCCCAAGTGAGCAGAAGCGCCGAGAAACAGGCAATGATGATGCGGATTATTGTAAGGCGCGACGTGGATTGATGGTCAAGCCTTAACCAGATGGCAACAAAAAATGGGTAAAGCGCATAGAGCATTTGTGCAATACTGGCGTTCAACTTGCTCAAACCAACATAATAAAAGATCGAACCAATTCCGTTGATGGAACCGGCGATCATGCAGCCGAGCAATCCGGCAGGATAAATATAAAGGAACTGCCTCTTGAAGAGCGCCATGATCAGGAGCAACAGGATGGCCGCCATGCCTGTGCGCAACGCCACGACCGCATAGGGTGAGAACTTGTCCGCGCCTCCCATGGCGGCTTTACCGAATACCGGAGCGAGCCCCAAAAAGAAGGCTGAAATAAGAGCGGCGTTGATCCCGGTAGCCCGACCTTTTTTTATGCGGATGCGATTCAGGGTATTGTCTGTCATGCTCGATTATGAAATACTACGACGGGCAATGGGAGTTGCCCGCCGTGAGACCTTGGGGCAACTGCCCCTGCAAAACGATTGTATCCGATATTTCTAGCGGATGAGTGAGCGCACTTCTTCGAGAAATTCATCGTTTAAGAAGTCACCCTTCATCATCAGCGATTGGATCTGTCCCTGCAATCGTCCTTTTTCTTCCACGGTGAGTTCCTTTGCGGTTGCCACAATGACCGGGATGTTCGCAGTTTCTGGATTACTGCGAAGTGCATCCAGCACCGCGAACCCGTCCACTTCCGGCATCATCAGATCCAGGATGACCAGATCAGGATGTTCCTTGTTCACCAGTTCTATGGCTTCCCGTCCGTTCGTGGCTTCGAAGATCTCGAAGTCGCCTTGTGACTGGAGAATGCGCCGGATGAGGCGACGCGCCTCGGGTGTGTCATCAACCACCGCAACACGCGAGAAGCGGTTTGGTGTCACGTTATTGAGCGCAGAAAGCAGACCTTCCTGCGGGGTTGGTCCTTGTTCTGTTTTTGCGCGCAGGTCCACATCGCGTGTCCAGCCTTCGCCGAAGAGGAATTGTTCAGCTGGGAGAGTATGTCCGGTACAGTTCACAACAACTGTATCCGTTGATTTTATAATTCCCGCGCGCACAAGTTTGAACAGCCCGGCAAATGCGACACCGGCTGCAGGCTCTGCCGAGATGCCTTCCATTTTTGCCAGCACATGCATGGCGCGGAAAGCATCCTCGTCGCTGACACTTTCGAAAACGCCGTTCGTTTCGTTCACTTGTTTGCGAAGCATGACGTATGTTCTACCAGGGTCGCCGGTGGCAAGAGTCTCGATGCGGGTCTTGGGGGATAGGACTGGCTCGGCTTTTTCCAATCCTTTTTTCCAACTCAATACCATCGGCGCGCAGCCATCGGCTTGAATGGGGGCGATTGCGGGGATACGGTCGATGAGCCCCAATTGTTTCATTTCATTAAAGCCTTTGTAGACTCCAAGTGGACCCATTCCTCCACTGATGGCTTGGATGTACCAATCTGGTGTGCGCCATTTGGGCTGTTCCTTTGTTGAACCATGTGCCGGTCCCAGTGCCATGGTGAGTTGTTCGGCGATCTCAAATGCGAGCGTCTTCATCGCTTCGACGGCTGTGACTGTGCGCGCGCCCATGTCCTGATACAAACCGCGTTGACGTGCGAACTCTGCGGCGATCTGCTTTGCCTGATCGTAGGAGCCTGTGATTTTCACCACCTGACTCCCGTACAAGGCGATCTCACGCATCTTGACCCCGGGAACGAGGCTGGTGACGAAAGCCCAAAGTTTGATCCCCGCCCGGGCCGCGTACGCTGACAGGGCAATGGCAACATTACCGGTGGATGCACAGACCATTTCAGTAACGCCGCCTTCCTTGAGTGCGGCAATGGTGACGGCTGCCTGGCGGTCCTTGAAGGATGATGTGGGGCCCTGCCGTTCATCCTTGATGTACAAGTTGGGAAGCCCAAGCATCATGCCCAAATTGGCGGCTTGAATGAGCGGTGTACCGCCTTCGCCCAGCCTCAAGGTCGGGTTGGGGTTGCGGATGGGCAGGAGTTCACGATAGCGCCACAGGTCGAAGGGCCTCTCCTTGATCTCTGATGGAAAGGTCTTTGCGACCTCAGCGATATCATATTCCGCTTCACGCCACTGACTGTTACATTGTGGGCAGTGCATGGAGCTTGGGTTGAACGGTGCGGCTTGACCGCAATCCATACATCTAATTACAAAGGACATATCGAATGTTTCCTCTTGCTTGCATTTTCCTGACCCGGACTATGAATTGATCCGGTTCAGTGCATTTTCAATGTTCGCGATGAGTTCGCTTTCCTTGAGAGAACCCTTGGTGATCAGGCGCTGACCGAAGTCATTGAGTTGCTGATGCTGTTCGTTCGTCAGGCCGCCTCCGCTCACCACCAGCACGGGAATGTCGCGTAGAAGCGGATTTTCATGCATTTTTTCGAGGATCGTAAACCCATCCATGTCGGGCATAAAGATATCAAGAATGATCGCGCTCGGAGTTTTTTGATTGATCAATTCCCAGCCTTTTCTTCCGCCTTCAGCGAGGATGGGTTTGTATTGACCATTCTCATTAAGGATCTTTTCGATCAGGCGCAGGTCATTGGGGTCATCGTCGATCACCAGCACTTCCTTGATATCGCCGTTTTTATTCAGGCGGTCGAGCGCATGGACGAGATCATCCTCCAGGATGGGTTTGACAAGATAATCTGACGCACCCAGGCTAAAGCCCTTATCGGTCTGCTCCATGATGGAGCAAATGACGACGGGGTAATCCCGTGTATCGGGATCAGATTTGAGCTCGGTAAGAACCGTCCAACCGTCTATGCCCGGCATCATGATATCGAGCGTCACCGCAAAGGGCTTGAGTTCCATGATCCGTTCCCTGGCTTTGGATGGATCGGTGAGCGGCACAACATGGTAGCCTTGCGGATTCAGGTAGCGTTCATACAGGCTAATCACCTGCGGGTCATCATCAATGGCGAGAACGACCTTTTTGCCCTCGGGGATTTCCTCGGTGGGTTGGTTGAACAACGGTAACGTGAACCAGAACGTGGAGCCTTTACCTTCCTCACTATGGACGCTGATGCGCCCGCCGTGAAGCTGGACAAGGTTTGCACAGATGGAGAGTCCCAAACCTGAGCCACCGCTCTTGCGCGTGGCGGAACCATCCACTTGTGAGAAGGCCTTGAAAAGTTTTTCCTGTCCTTCCATTGAAATGCCTGGACCAGTATCGATCACGTTGATTATCGCTTCCAGTTTTCCATTCGGTCCCTTTTGGACCTTCGTTTCCACGGTGATCGTGCCTTCGTCCGTGAACTTGGATGCATTGGAGAGCAGGTTGATCAACACCTGACGTACACGCATGGTGTCACCGCGCACGGTGGGCATATCGGCAGGGACTTTCGGGATCAGTTGAATGGGCTTTTCCTTGACAAGTCCCTTGGCGGTGGACATCACACTGGTAACCATTTCGGAAAGATGGACTTCCTCGAAGTTGAGTTCCATCTTTCCAGCTTCGATGCGTGCCAGGTCGAGGATGTCGTTGATCAAACCCAATAAATGTTGACCCGAGTTGTAGATGGCTGTCAGATCCTGGTTTTGCATTTCAGTGATGGGACCATCGATACCCTTGATGATGACGCGTGAGAAGCCGATGATGGAGTTGAGAGGCGTTCGCAGTTCATGGCTCATGTTCGCAAGGAACTGGCTCTTCAACTGGTCGACCTCGCGCAGGTCTTTGATCAATTGTTGCGAGAGCTCATAAGACCGGGCATTATCAATGGCAACAGCCACCTGGTCTGCCAGGGATTGCAGCACCGAAATATCATCCTGCGAGAAGGCGTTTTCCTCAGTCGATTGGATGTCGATCACACCCACGATACGCGTACCCACGCGTAAAGGAATGGCAACTTCAGCCCGTGTATCCAAAAGGAGCGGATTGGGATGATAGAACGGTTCCTGCTCGACGTCATTAACAAGCATGGACTCGCCGCTTTCCGATACCTTTCCAACGATCGTCGGCGACCCAACCACAAAGGAGTGTTTTTGAGCTTTCATCTTTTCGCCAGCTTCACCTTTTGCCTCCTGAAGGCGGGCGGAAAATCCATTCTCCTCGATGATGTAGATCGCGGCAAAGTAGAATCCGAATCTTTCACTGATCAGGCTGACAGTCCGGGTGAAGATCGTATTGAGGTCGAGCGTTGAGGTAACGAGGCGGCCGATCTCTGAAGATGCCGCGAGGTAGGTGTTACGTCGTTGCAATGCCTGTTCTGAGAGTTTACGTTCGGTGATATCCTGATGGACGGCGAGAAAACCGATCGTTTCCCCGGTCTCATCCAGGATCGGACTGTTCGTTCCCGCAATTGGAATAAGACGCCCATCCTTCGTCCTGTTGATGATCTCACCAGATACGGTGCCTCCTGCAAGCAGGGTTCCCCAGAAACTTGCGTATTGTTCACTTGGGATCACACCCGACTTAAGAATGCGAGGTGTTTTCCCGATGGCTTCTTCAGGTTTATAGCCGTATACTTTTTCGAACGCCGGGTTGGCATATTGGATCATGCCATCGAGGTCAGTGATAAAAACGGCACTGTCAGAACGGTCAATGCCCAATTTGAACTTTTGGATCTCGCGTTCTGCCAGAAAGCGCTCGATGGCGGACGCCACCTGGGGTGACAGAACAGAGAGGATCTCTTTGTGTTTTTCGGTGATCCGAATCGATGTATCGTAGGTTTGAACGGCAAGCACGCCATTGACCACCTGCTTTGAGCGGAGGGGGACACCGAGCCAGTCCACACTGCGGGCTCCGTCGCTGACGATCTCCCCGGACGCTTCAAGATCCGAAAAGATCTCCGGGGTGGTGCGGAGTGCTTTTCCTGTTCGAATGACATGGCTGGTTAAGCCCCTGCCCAGTTTTCGAGGAGACCAATCATCATCGAGCTTGTCCACATGGTATGGGAAACTGATCAGATGGGCATTTGTGTCGTACAGGGCGACGAAGAAATTTTCGGCAGGTAGAAGAGCTATGATAGATTCATGCACCGATTTGAGCAGGCCATCAATGGTCTTTGATGTCAATGCGCTTTCGGATATTTGCGTGATCGCCGCCTGGGTTAATTCATTTGTCTTGCGCTCGGTGATATCCTGCGAAGAACCGGCCACCTTGACGGGCTGTCCCATTGCATTGCGTTGGACCTTGTAAATGGAACTGACCCAAATGACCCTGCCGTCTAGTGTTCGGTACCTCACTTCGGAGGTAAGGTCGCCTCGACCATTACTGTCTTGAATTGCATCCTGTACGGCTTTTGTTGCGATTTGTATATCCTCGGCAACAACGAACTTTTCCAGCGTTTGATCCAGAGGGAACTCATATCCACTCTCTTTTTCGGCGGAAGTATTCAACAGGGAAAGTAATTCATCCGTGAAAGCGATCGTTTGCTTCTGGAGATCGATCTCAAAATAACCAATGCGTGCTATCCGTAATGCCTCTGAGAGTTGCCCCTGGCTGTTCGTAACGTCCTGGAACAACCGTGCATTCTCAATAGCGATGGCAGCTTGCTGAGCCAGACTGTTCAAAAAGTCGAGTTCTGAGGGTGTGAAATCCCTGCCCTCACCTGTCCGCCAGACAGCCATAAGCCCGGTGACGCGGTCCATTGAAAGGATCGGTGCCCCCATGATATGTTCGAAGTCAGTCGGTGATGTGCCAGCCACAGTTATAGCGGATTCGTCGTTCGAGGCATTATTGACAATTTGCCCCTTTTTATTGACGACGATCCCTCCGAGAATACCGCGACCGGTTTGGATCGGATCATTCTTGATCTCTTCGGCATCCTCGCCGACTGCTGAGATTGCCTTCCAGGCTCTTGATTCAGTCTCCGGCAGGTACACCGCGCTAGACTCAGCTTGCAAGAGTTCCTTGGCGTATGTGGCGATCCTTTCGAGAACCGCCCCCAATTGCAAAGTTGCTGAGATCTCACGCCCGACTTCCGCCAGAGCGGTCATTTCCTGGGCCCTGCGTTGTGTCTCCTGAAAGAGGCGTGCATTTTCCACAGCAATTGCGGCCTGGCTGGCGATCGTAGTCAGAATATCCCTGTCTTGAGTATCGTATAAATTCGATGTTTCAACGCTTTGGACCGATATCACTCCCAGAACGCGCTCACCGATCAACATGGGGACTCCCAGCCAGGACTGGGACGGTGTATCATCATCACTGAGCGCGACAAACTCGATCCCAAGTTTCTTCATATGCCCCAAAACATCGGACGGGGCGAAGACAGTCCTTTTGTTGCGAATGATATAGTCTGTAAAACCAACGCCTCGGACCCTGCCAGTGTTTAAAGTGATCGGTTTCCCGTCTTCGAACGCAAGCGGGTAGGATTTTTCATCGCGATCTTCGTTGTATAACGACACAAAAAAGTTTTTTGTATCCATCAACCTCGACGTATATTTGTAAATTACCTCTGCAATCCCGGCGGGATCAATTTTGGTGGAGAGCTCGTTGCCCATTTCATTCAAAACGGCGAGATCCTCTGCACGAGATTGCGTCTCCTGAATGAGGTGTGCGTTTTCAAGCGCAAGGGAAAGCTGATCTGCCACCTGCTTGACAAGCAATTGTTCATCTGGTGTCCACCTGCGCCCCTCCACCTCGTCTAAAACCTGCAGGGTTGCCCAGGAATTTTGACCCATTTGAAATGCGAGGGACATTGGCTCTGCTTTGGAAAGGCGCGTGACCATTTCCACGGGGCGGGTGGCTTGGGAAACAGGTTTGAGCTCAACCGGCGTTGAATTATTCTCCTCATTGGAGCGCTTGCGCGCGACGCGTTTTGGCGCGACAGGAGCTTCTTCCGGCTTGATGTCCTCGAATAATTGTTTAAGCCGCTTGGCGATTGGCTTCTTCTTTGGCATATTCTATTAACTCCTGGGCAAGGACACGGTATTGTTGCGAGCCGCGGCTGTTCGGTTTGTAATGGGTGATCGGCAGACCCGCAATTGGACTTTCGCGAAGTTTTGTATCAACTTCGATCACAGTGGTAAAAACGCCCTGACCAAATGTAGCTTGCAGTTGCTCGAAAATATTACGGTGAGTGCGGTTACGACGGTCCAATAGAGTAACTAAAATTCGATAGGCAAGATTTGGGTTTCCCTCCTGCCGTATGCGGCGGATGGAGCCCATCATGTTTCTCAAGGCATATGCAGAAAAATACTCCGCCTGGGTTGGGATGATCAATAGATCAGCGGCGGAAAGTGCGTTCAGAGTAATGGCGCCCAAGGCAGGAGGACAATCCAGCAGGATGTAATCATAAGGAAGCGGACCAGCCTCAAGGGCGTTGTGAAGCGTTTGCAGGTAATGACTCCGCATGGGTAGATACTGTTCAGCCGTCTCGATACGTGAATTGGATGGAACCAAATCCAGATTTTTTATATCGGTCTTATGGATGGCTGTCCGGATGGCCGCGTTCTCCACCAGGACATTGGCAGAAGTGATCTCTGCCTCTCCTGTTTCGAGACCCAGGGCGAGACTCAGGTTCGCCTGCGGGTCAAGGTCGATCAGTAGAATGCGGTGATTTAATTCGGCGAGTGCCGCACCCAGTGAGAGTGTGGATGTTGTTTTGGCTACTCCGCCTTTTTCGTTTGATACAGCGATCTTATATGATGGCATGGTTCCTCTTATTTCCGATAAGACTAATCGCGGCCTTTGACGACCTGCGGGATAACTTCGACGCGGCTTGCTCCAAGCGCATTGCGAAGTTCCTCCATCGCGGTCTTGATCATGAGATCCGGATCATTCACACTTCGAATCTTGCTCGTGATATCTGACACCATTCTTTCGCGTTCGGCCCGGCGTGATGTCTCGTCGAACAGGCGGGCGTTTTCAGCGGATAGCGCCACGCGTTCCGCAACCGCCTTGATGAGGTCGATCTGATCCTGGGTAAGCGAATCCAGGGACGGTGTCTGGACGGCGAGCGTCCCGATGGTCTCTCCGCGCAATTCGATCGGGACCAGGATCTGGCTTGATTCCGTTTGTTTTTGTTTCCCTTTGCCTTTAACTGTTCCCTTTAATTCCAACGGAGCTTCGAGCGGTTTTGCTCCAGCGACGCTATATTGGTATCCGACCAGGTTTTGTTCCATGGCGAGGCGTCCAAAGCCCTCACGTGTGATCTGACGGCTGATCGCTTCAGCCTCTCCGAGCGCTCTTCTGGTCTCCTCGAACAGGCGGGCATTCTCGATGGCAAGGCTGACCTGATCTGCGAGAAGGCTCAACATTTGCACATCCTCATCCGTGAAGGCGGCTGTTTCCATGCTTTGCACATCCAACGCGCCCACGATGATGTTCTTGCTGATCAACGGCAAGGCCATTTCAGAGTGGGTATCAGGCAGGTCGGGGTTGTTGAAAAAGACGGCGTCCGTTCCCACATCCATGGCGATGTGCGGCATCCCGGTGGCAGTGGCATTTCCCACAATGCCCTCTTCACCGACGCGCAATCGATGTTTACGTTCGAGCATCCGTTTGCCTCCCTCACTGTTCGCGGCGCTGAGGATCGCGTACTCACTGATCTCATCGAGCAGGAAGATGCCTACGTG
>Ga0210377_10002222_pt1 | contig 17185 bp, 25 predicted proteins | sample PLM4_65_b1redo_FD_155480 | JGI IMG/M metagenome (GOLD analysis project Ga0210377, IMG submission 155480) | Groundwater sediment microbial communities from an aquifer in East River, Colorado, USA - PLM4_65_b1 redo | ecosystem: Environmental > Terrestrial > Soil > Riparian zone | place: USA: East... | reverse complement strand
CCTGGGCAGAGACGAGATCAACCCCATTTCATGAAACTCTTTGAACCCCTTCCAGAGGGCGGCGATGTTCGTCCCGCAGCCCATGGGAACGATGACGACGGACGGCGCCTGCCACTCCAGTTGCTCTATGATTTCGAACGCCTGTGACTTCTGCCCTTCCACCCGGAAGGCATAATCGCCCGCCAGGTAGTACCCGTAGCGCTGGCTCATCTGCTCGGCGAGTGACGCCGCGTCGTTGTAGGTCCCCCGGACCTGGAGGACCCTGGCGCCATAGGAGAGGGCCTGGGCCATCTTTCCAATCGGGGTCCCCTCCGGCACCAACACATAGCAGGGCAACCCGGCGATCGAGGCGTAGGCGGCGACGGACCCGGCCATGTTCCCGGTGGAGGCGACGCAGATCGCCTTGGCCCCCTGCTCTTTCGCCTTGGTGATCTCCACCAGTGTCCCCCGATCCTTGAAGACACCGGTGGGATTCTGCCCCTCATTCTTGATGTAGAGCTGTTTGAACCCCAACTCCTCCGCCAGCCGATGGCAGCGGTACAGCGGGGTGCCGCCTTCATCGAGGGACACCACGAGGTCCAGGTTGAGGATCGGATAGAAGTCAAGGTATTTGAGCGCCTTGATCGGAGAGGTCTTGAGCGAGTATCGGTTCAGGCGGGCCCTGATGTGGGCATAGTCATAGCGGACGGCAAGCGGCTTGCCGCAGCTCGGGCAACGGGTGCTGCTCTCGTGCTCTGTGCAGGTCTTCCCGCAGACGATACAGTAGAGTTCGTAAAACCTGGCGTCCCCACGCCGTCCCCTCGGTGGCATCGACCCTCCTGACGCGTCAATCCGGCTGAACAAACCCATTGATTCTAACGGTCTTCCCGGAATGCGTCAAGCCTTTTCCAAAGGCGGTGCTAGTAGCATACGAAATGTCCGCCCCTCGCAGGACGTGATATATCCGCTTTCCCCGAGCCAGAGCGGCACTGATGGTTCTACGTCTAGGAGGAGGTCGCCGGGATGGAAGGAGCAGACTACCCCTGATGTGGCGTGGAGCGGGCGGTCAAGGTCTAGGCAGCGCCGTCGCGGGAAACGGAACCATCGGCCTCTGGAATGGGCCGCCCCGGCGACACCCTCCCCCGCAAGCCTAGAGCAGCTCGAGAACAACCGAGAGCTTGCGGAAGGACAGGTTGGCGCTCGCAGCGCTATGTGTGACTTTGATCTGAAGCGCCAGGGGCGTCGCAAGATTCTCGCCTGAGGTCCCCACGGCTATCAGAGGGATTGGTCCCGAGATCCCCGCATCCCCATGCACGCCTCTGAACCCGCCGTTTTGAAAATTGGAACCGATGGTGTCCCCGAGGACGAACTCGAGTTCCCCAAGGGCGAACCCCGTGCTGAGATTGACTAAAGTTTGAGACCCGATGGTTGTGGACCCGAAGATCAACTGAATCGTCAGATTTTTTACGCTACCTGTATTATTACTATAGTCATACAATAAACGACCGCGCAGAAGCTTTCCACCTACTAGGGTATTGGCGGGCACAGTAAAAACATAGACATTCGTTGGCGTTGCCGTGTTGGTAAGGGCAAATGTGCTGGAGCTCCGGTCAAAGATTGTACTCAGGCCAATTGGTGGGGTTCGCGTCGCGGTCACCGAAAGGGCTTGGGGTTGGGGGGGATCCAAGGTCACAACAAAGTGAATAGAGTTGAAGATGCCGCCGCCCAACAGGGAACCCAGACCCGTGAGCTGGATGATGCCTGGAACGGACACCGATACAACACCATCAGTCGAGACGGAGTAGGTCCCCGACAGCGGGGCGGTGGTTGCAACCTGGTTCTGGCGCCCGATCGTGACAGAGCCGCTCACTGTGCCGCCCGTACAGGGTGCATCAGGACTGAAAACCAAGTCGCCGATAACCCCCAGAAACCCCGCCGCCTCAGCCAATCCACTGAAGTTATAGGTGCCGTTGAGCAAGCACGTATTGACGACCACGCTTTCAGAAGACCTGCCAGCTCCCGCCATGACAACGATCATTCCGACGATCACGACTAGGGCTCGTCGCATCGCTGCTCCCTCCTCGCATAAGGGTTAGTTTCAGCCAAACATTGAAACCGCACTAAGACTTCTCCGGGGAGATACCTGAAGACTCTCCAAGTGCAACCCTTTCGATTGTCAACAGGAAGATATACGTGACGCACGTACGAGAGGACCAACCTGTTATGTCAGTTACTCCACCAGCCTGGGGATGTCAAGAATAATCATGATGTGTTCCTGGAAAGCTTTCTCATTCCACCTAAGGGACCCTCTATTCGTACCCGGCACCTTCCAGTTCGTCTTCAGAGAGCCCAAAATGATGACCGATCTCGTGCATCAGGGTCGTGCGGATCTGCTCTCGCACCTGACGCTCGGTCCGACAAATCTCCTCGATCGACCGCTGATAGAGAGTGATCTTATCGGGCAGAACCATCCCGTACGAGGTCCCCCGCTCCGTGAGCGGCGTGCCGGTGTAGAGGCCGAAGAGCGTCTCCGGCGGCTCGATCCCGGCCATTGCCAGCTCCTCCCTTGTCGGACGGTCCTCCACGACAACCTCGACGTTCTCCAGCCGCTCAACCACTAGGGGCGGCAGCACGGTGATCGCCTGCGAGACCAACCGCCTGAATTCCTGCCGACTCAGGACCATTCCTCGTTCGACTGAGCTCACGACAGGCGCTCCCTCCGATCCCACGACCCCCGGCGACGGCTGAACGGGATCACCATCACGAGTCCCGCGACGAACCCGCCGATGTGGGCAAACCACGCAACACCACCCACCTGAACGCCCAACGTCAGCAGGCCGTTCAGCACTTGGAAGACGATCCAGAATCCCAGCACGACGAGCGCGGGGATTTCGACAAGCCGGATGAACCAGCCAAGGGCAAGGAGGGTCAGGACGCGGGCATGTGGAAAGAGAAGGAGATAGGCGCCCAGGACACCGGAGATCGCCCCGCTGGCCCCGATCATCGGGATCTTCGAATGAGGGTCGGACAGGATCTGGGTGCCGGCAGCCGCCAACCCGGAGAGGAGATAGAAGATCAAGAACTTCAGGTGCCCCATCGTGTCTTCCACGTTGTCGCCGAAGATCCAGAGGTACAGCATGTTCCCGGCGATATGGAACAGGCCGCCATGAACGAACATCGAGGTCAGGAGAGTGGCATAGAGCGGGACGGGATGCGTGACCAGCAGGTCGCCACTGCTGATCTCTATCGGGATGAGACCGTACAGATACACAAATCGGGCCGCGGCCTGCGGCGGCAGTGACAACTGATTCAAGTAGACAAGGACGTTGACGATGATGATTCCGACTGTGACGACAGGAGCGCGTTCGGAGGGGATGTTGTCTCTGAGGGGGATCATGGGAGATCAGCGGACACGCGAAAGGCGTTCATAGTTCAGGGTTCGTTGTTCAGAGACAAAACATAATGTGTGGACGCTGTCAGGCTCGAGCTATGAACTCTGAACCCTGCACTATGAACTCTCATCGGCCCCCATTCTGTCTCCCCCCCTTTCCCGTCAGTGGCACGAACAGCACGGGCGCGATCGAGCGAGTCCGAAATCTCCCGCCGTGCTTCTCTCCGAGGATCAGGTCCTGCGTTCCTCCTGCCATGCCGACGGGGATCGCCATCCGGCCCCCCTCGCGGAGTTGGTCGATCAGCGGGGGAGGGATTTGCGGAGCTCCAGCGGTAACCAGAACGCCATCGAAAGGAGCGAACTCGGGCCATCCCTCGTAGCCATCGCCCTGTCGGACATGGACGTTCCGATATCCGAGGGTCTCCAGGCGGGCGCGGGCTGCTTCCGCTAGCGACGGGACGATCTCGATGGTATAGACTTCGGCCGCCAGCTCAGCCAGAACAGCAGCCTGATAGCCGGAGCCGGTCCCGACCTCAAGGATCCGATGGGAGGGCTGGACCTGAAGGAGCTGGGTCATGAGGGCAACGATGTAAGGCTGCGAAATCGTCTGTCCCGCCCCGATGGAGAGAGGACGATCTTCATACGCGTACCGCTCGAGAGATGGTTCAACGAAGAGGTGGCGAGGAACCCGCGCCATCGCCGCGAGGACCCTCTCGTCCACGATATCACGCGTTCTGAGCTGCAACTCCACCATCCGCCGACGCGCTACGTCGGGGGTTTCATCCTCGCCCGCCATGCATCCCCCCGCAACAATCACAGTCAAGAGCGCTGCAAACGCGAAATACAGCAGACGCGAGGCAATGACGCGAGACTTCACGGCGTGTCACCACGCGATTCCACGGTCAACAGGTGCAGGCGATCCTGACTGACAAGGTTGCGCTTCCGACACAATCATCATGCCCCTGGTACTCAATGAGATTCCTCTATTCCTGGCAGGCCAAAACAGAAAAGCCCCGATCTCCAGCGGAGCGGCAGGGCTTTTCGGTCCACCCGCAATCCGTTTCAAGGAAAATGTACCACCCGTGCTGTGTTGTTGGGTTGCCTCAGCAGGTCAAGAGGCTTAATTCAGGTAATCCTTAAGATGTCTGGCTTTCGCCATGATCCGCAACTTCTGCTTGGCCCGCTCTTCGATCTGTCGGACCCGCTCTCGGGAGAGCTTGAGCCGCTTGCCAATCTCTTCCAGGGTCATCGAGTCTTCCTTCCCCAACCCGAAGCGCAGCTCGACAATGAGCCGCTCTCTGGGGGGGAGATTTCCCAGCATCCGCTCAACCTCTTCACGAAACGATCTCCGGATCAGTTCCTGATCAGCGGGAGGAAGCTGTTTCGATTCGTACAGCTCCATTCCAATCCGCTGTTCAAGTCCGATGTCATCACTGAAGAACGCCGGCTGGCCTCGCCGGTGCAGGACCCCTTCAACGTCGCCCAGGTCGAGGTCCATTTCCTCTGCCACCTCAGAGTCGGTCGCCTCGGCTTGTAACTGCTGCGAGAGATCCGCGCGAACGTCCCTCAGGTGGGATGCGAGGCCGGCCTTTCGGAGCGGGAGCCTCACCGCCCCTCCGCCCGTGGCCAGGGCCTGCATAATCGCCTGCCGGATCCACCAGACGGCATAGGTGATGAACTTGACGTTGTAGGCCGGGGAGTACCGACGCGCCGCCTCCAACAGGCCGACATTCCCTTCGTTAATCAAATCCAGCAACGAAAGACCGCACCCTCGGTAGCGAAGGGCCACCTTGACCACGAAGCGGAGGTTGGCCTCCACCAGGCGCTTCAGGGCCTTCTCGTCCCCACGCCGGATCGCTTTGCCCAGCGCGAGCTCCTGCTCCTTCGTGAGCAAAGAGATCTGGGCGATTCGCTTCAGATAGGCGCCCAGGGCGTCGTCGGACACCTTCTCATAGAAATCCGGAAACGATCCCTTCGGCACGGTATCCCACCTACATGCTACGCTCATCTGCATATTGCGCTGTGAACGGCCCTCTCAGTAGAAGTGTTTGAGCGTAGCACACCGCTCCACAGATTGTCAAAACCGCGCCGTAGGCCCTCTTGTATCCTCCCTGCGGACCACGACCTCGGACCCGCGACCCAGGCCGAGGAGTCGGGAGGCATCCCCCTGATTCACAAAGATCTCCAGATGATCCGTGCTTCCCATGACGGCGCCGGGCGCGCCAGGGAGAACAAGGGCGTAGTACGCAACGACAGGGATCTGACGCCCTGCAACCTGTACCAGGAGCGACGTGAAAGGACTTCCGGCTGCCAGGAGGTCCAGGTCGGCCCTGGCAATGTTCGTCACCAGGTTGCCGAAGCGATCAACGTGGAGGATTTCCCCCCTGATCGAGGAGGCGCCGAACTGCGACGGGTGGGGAAGCGCCAGGCGGACATAATCATCGATCGGCTCTCCGAACTCGGCGGGCTCGGCCCCAAGCGACAGATGACCTGCCACCGGCGCAAAGATGTCGCGTCCGTGGAAGGTAGCACTGACCGGTTGGAGGAAATACCGGGTGGCGGTGATCGCCCGGACGCTCAACGGTCCGGCCTTCTCCGCGAGGGGGGCAAGGAGTCCGTTGTCCGGCCCAACGAACAGGTGTCCATCGCAACTGACCAGAATCGGCCGGCGCGGTCCCCCTACCCCGGGGTCAATCACAGCCACATGGATGGTCCCTTTGGGGAAATAGGGGTAAGCGGTGATGAGAACAAACGCCGCCTCCGCAGGATCGTAGGCGCCGATGTTATGACAGAGATCCGCGATCGCTACGCTGGGGTTGATCCCGAGGATCACGCCCTTCATCACGCCGACGAACGAATCGGTCCCGCCGAAGTCCGTGAGCAGCGTGATGACCCGGCGTACGTCATCGCCCATTGCGCCTCAGACCTTCATCAGGAGGCCGGTGGCCTCGGCGACGACTGTTCCGTTCTCCTGCTCGGCCCACGCCTTCATGTCGAGTGTCCGAGCACCCTGCTTCAGGATCTGGCCATAAAAGATCAGCCGTTCCCCTATGGGGGCCGGCTTGCGGAGCTTGATCTCAAGCTTGGCGCTCACGGCCATGATCTTTCGAAGGTAGGCGGCGTTGACCATCACCTCATCGAGGATTGTCGCGATGATTCCTCCATGGAGGACATCCTTCCAGCCTTGAAACCGCTTCGATGGGGTGAACTCGGTCCGGATGCGATCCTCGCCGACGAGCTCGAAGTCGAGCTGCAAGCCATCTCCGTTGCGCTTGCCGCAGACAAAACACATCTCATCGTTCTCGAAGTCCATCAAGTCCCTTCGCTCTTTTCCGTTGACTTTTCGGGGTGGACCCTTTACAAGTAATGGTCGCAGGCCCCTTCGCAAGCATATGCCGAAGTGGCGGAACTGGTAGACGCGCTGCGTTCAGGGCGCAGTGAGCGTACGCTCATCGGGGTTCGAGTCCCCGCTTCGGCACCACATATTATCACAGACTTAAGTTCCATTCCCCAGAATTCCCACCGCCTCGATACTGACCGGTATGCCCGAGGTATGCCCCTTGAGGCCTAGCCTAAGCGCTTCGCCGCCTCCCGCAGGTCCCTCTTTCTGATCGATGAGGTGTATTGACTTTACTCGCCCGCCCGTGCTTGTGCGCTCCCCTCCCGGTCCGCTTCGCCCGCGGCACCTGAATATACTGCGGGCTGATATCGGGATGGGCTGCAGGTCTTGCAGTGTTTTGCCGAGAAAGCAGGCTTGACAAAGTCGTGGTAACCCGCGACTATTGTTAGCGATCTTGGTCCGAGGGTATTGAAGCAGGATACTCAGATAGACTGCGGCAGTTAAAGCAGCAGACTTAATACGTAGTTGAGATGATATGAAGAACGCATTGACCTGGGTTTGGTTTCTACAAGGCAAGCGAATACTTTGAGAAGGTAGTCAAAGGAAATTGATTTTGCGTAGATTGGGGGGGGTGGGGATGAGGCGAGAAGTGTGGTTAGGCAGCGACGCGAGTGGGCGGTATGTGTGGCACTTTGCATTAGGTGATAGGGTCAAGAATAGATCATCGGGTGACCCAAACGACGTTGGGGTGGTTGAGAAGGGCAAGCGTACAGGGGAGTCTGAGGGTGGGCCTTTTTCAGAGATGTACGAGGTGCGCAGGAACAAGGATGGCCTTTGCTATTGGGCTGATGTGGAGAACCTCGAGAAGTTGTAGGGGCTTGGCCGCACCATGGGAGAGGAGTAGAGGGGTCAAGGGTGATGGATACTCTCTCCCCCTCGGTCACGGTCCGGCCTCTTCGATTGACTCCTTTTGCACGACGGACCGCCCTCTGTGCCAGAATTTGTGCCCGCCTCAGTCTCAATCAGCCCTAACTTGCCCCACTTGAGCCAACATACACGATTGCTAACATCTTGTAAATGATCTACACTCTTGCTCGGGCCGAACTCCCATTGACGACTTAAAAACACCACCGCCTTCCCAGGCCGAAGCCTCAGAAGCCGTTCACATGTCATACTTCTTCTTTTTGAATCCCTGTACGTTACCTCTACCAACTGATTAGGCACGCTTACCCTATACCCGTGTCATCCCGTCATCTCATCCCTTCCACGCTTGGTCAGACAAAACAAATGAGGAACCACCTGTTGATACCAGCCCTCGCGCAAGAGGCGTTCCATAACTTCCCTCTTCTCACACAGCCATCCTAAATCTTTTTTATGGGCCTCCATGGTATGCGCTACCTCTATCATCATCTTTCGTTCCTGGTCTCCTCTCGCCCTTGTCGGTCAGACGAAACAAATCCTCTGAAGGGTCCCATTCAATCATTTCCTCCCGCAAGAGACACTCGACATCCTCCTTCCTCTCACACAGCCACACAAGCCCCATTCTTTCTACGTTCGACAATACATTCATCAGTCTCACCTTGTCCCTTTTTTCTTTTCCTCTCATGCTGGCCCTCCATAGATTGCTCCTCTCAGTAAGCACCGGCGAGCTCGACGATCCTCAGCGGAAAGATCACTTCACTGCTCCAGAGTATCGGGTATGCCCGTAGGTATGCCTGCGCCGCCTCCCTACCCCCCACTCTACTCCATTCCAGCAAGGCTAGCCATCGAGCTAACCGCGTGGAAAGCAATCATCGCGCCAGCCCGACAAAACTAACTCGCGCGTTCAGGGCGCAGTGGGCGTACGCTCATCGGGGTTCGAGTCCCCGCTTCGGCACCAAACGAAGTTGAATACCTACGAGCCTCAGTCTTCTGAGGCCCTTCATGTTCGTGGGCGCTTAAGGCTTTCTTTCTAAGCCATCCCTCCGTCTCGCTGCTCGCCTGCAGGGGCCGAGAACAAGGGGGCCCACCTTCCGGTGAGGCCAATTCAGCGAATTCGAGATCCAGATCTACTGCAGCAGCCCCAGCCTCCGGAGATCCTCCTCCCTCCAACGAGTGGCTCCGAGGATCTGGGTTAGCGTGCCAACGGGAAGTGTATCGCTTCCGTGATGATAGTGGATCACGACCCTCCGACCATCTGAATGGTGATACACCCGCTGACTGCCTCTGGCTCGTTGATACGCAAACCCATCTCGCTCGAGCGCCCGGACGAGCTTCCGAACGGGAACGTTGCGGAGCTCCTCGATCATACGGTGACGGCCACCGCCGGTCGATCGATGACATCGACCTTCCCCGCTTCAACCGGGATCGTCTCCCCAGCCTCGATCATGTCCTCCACATAGGCTTCCGCCGCGTCCTGGATGTTCCTGAGCGCTTCTTCCCTGGTATGACCCCAGCTCGTAAGCCCCGGGAGCGTGGAAATCCACACGCTCCATCGTCCGTCCTTTTCTTCTTGGAGCTCAACTCGAAAAAGGTAGGTCTTCACTCGCATACCTCCCGATTTTGGAAGTGCCTTCTTATACTTCATCCTCGAATAACGATACGGGAGCCGTCAAGAGAAGCGGGAGGGTCTATTTCGGGCTCTATGTCAAGCCCACATGACAAGATATCCCTTACCGGAACAGGTGAAGGGGAGACGAACTCCTCGCCCTAGGGCTGGGTCGCTTCCTTAGGGCGTTCTATGAGCGCCGGGGACACCTTGGTGCGCCCCTGTTCAAAGGGGAAGGGAGGGCTCAGGATCGGCTTGTAATCGTCCGGAACTGCGATCGGAAAGGTGAGGAGTTCGTAGGCTCCAACCACGGTCCGCATGAGTCCCAGGCCGAAACCGGCCAGGAAGCCGGCGGGAATCCCCAGGAGCGGACCTTGCGCCCTTGTCTCGTAGTAGATCGTCCGCGGCAACTCAAGGACCAGCCCTAGGGAGAGGTTCGTCGCGCCTCTCAGAGCCTTCTGGCCCGGCGTGGACTTGGCCAGTTCCTCACCCAAGGCCTGCCCGGCGATGACCGTAGAGATCGCAACGGCGAAGAGAACGGCGCGCAAGGCGGTGTTCATCGACACCTCCAATGAGCTCGGGAGGCCCACAATGCCGCCTCCAGAGTGGCGTGCGCGGCTACCCCAGGATTGGTTGAAAGGCTAGCTGGGGGTGGGCAAGCCGAGGCTCACCTTCGCCGTTCTGGTTCCTGGGCAAACTGCTTGACCTCCTGCGGGGTGATATAGAATTTCCCCCCGCAGGTGTAGTTCGTCCCCGCCACCAACTCCTGCCGAATGACCTCGCTGGTCCCCATGGTGAGGCCGTAGACCGCCCCACCTAGCGCTACCGTCGTCACGCACGCAGCGAGCTTTACGGGCAGGGCGACGATCGTCGCAATCGCACTGACCGCGCCAGCGGAGACATCCGCCGCAAGACCGGGCTCTTCAGCCCTGGCGCCTGATGACATCGCCATCTGTGCCAACAGCCATACAGCCGCAGTTGCTGCTAATACTCTCTTGCGCTTCATGCCGAATCCCTCCTGACTCACCGATGGTCGGAGGCCGCCTTCTCTATGCTCATGGCCCGATCAACCGCTTCGCCTCTATGCGAAAATGAAAACGGTGAGAGTAGCCGAGCAGGTTGGCTTCCGCCTCCCAGTTCGTTTCGACGCGAAAGAGATCCGGTTCCACCGAGACCCGGACTCTCTTGGGCGACAAGTCGAGGCCGACTTGTACCGCCTTTTCCTGTACCAGACTCGTAACAGTCCTCGTCACCTGTCCCAAGAGGAGGTCGTGACTCCATGGCCCTTTCCCCATGGCCTTCAGTTGAGCAAGGCCCGTGTCGGCCGCCTCTTCCACCGCCCGTTGCATCATCACGTATTGGAAGTAAGGAAACGCAAGGATCGCTCCCGCATAGAGCAGCCCTCCCAGGACGGCTCCCTTGACCAACAATCGAAGCATCGCGCCGCCCCATCACCTCCGCATCCCAGCCCGGCCGTCATCCCCAGGCAAGCGGTTGCCCTATCCTACTACAGGGCGCACCGCATGGCAACGGGCGCCATTTTACACCCCAAACCGGCGTTCGCGCTGCTGATAACTCCGGATGGCCCGAAGGAAATCGATCTTTCTGAACACTGGCCAGTAGGCGTCACAAAAGTAGTATTCGCTGTACGCGCTCTGCCAGAGGAGGAACCCGCTCAATCGAACCTCCCCGCTGGTCCGAATGATGAGGTCGGGATCGGGCAGATCATACGTGTAGAGGTATTTGCCGATCTCGTCGATGGACATCTCATCGATGATCCGGTCTACTGGCAGCCCCCTGGCCGACTTTTCTCTCAGCATGTTGGTCACGGCGTCCGCAATCTCCTGCCGCCCGCCGTATCCCACCGCCACATTCAGGAAGAAGGCATCGTAGTCCCGGGTCGCCTCTTCCGCCTCCTGGATCGCCTTCACCGTGGACGCGGGAAGCAGCTCCATCTTGCCGATGGCTCTGATCCGCATCCGCTTCCGGTGCACCTTGGGATCTTTGGCGGTCTCATACATCTTCTTCTCGATCAGCGCCAAGAGGCCGTCCACCTCCTCCTGGCTCCGGGAGACGTTTTCAGTGGAAAAGATCCAGACCGTCATCATCCTGATCTCGAGTTCCTCACACCAGCCTAGAACCTCTTCCAGCTTCTCGGCGCCCCTCCGGTGCCCTTCCAGGATGCTGGAATACCCGCGCTCTCTGGCATATCGCCGGTTCCCGTCCAGGATGAAGCCAATATGATTGGGCAGCTCTCCACGACGCACCTCCTGAAGCAGCCGACCCTCGTACAGACGATACAGTAATTGTTTGACCATCCGCTTTCGTTCCTTCATCGCTCGAGCTATGCCCCGTCCTTCTTTACGACATCGATACGACGGCTAGCGTTAGGATCGCTCATCGCTCCGGTGCCCCTCAAACGGGTCTCCAAGGGTTCATCGAACCATTCCTTGAGTGGTCGAGACAAAGGGAAAATGATACGGTGATGCGGCGCGGCTCCCGGTCCCCTCATTTGAGCAGCCATGCCGCGATCGAAAAAAGGAGGCATGTGCGAGTAAAGTCGAGGAGCGCCCTCGGCGTGATCCCCAGGATTGGGCGCTCGGCCAATCTACCCAGAATGCCGAACAACAGCGTGATAAATGCCGCCAAGAAAAACAACCAGCTTAACATGGTCATCATGCCCCTCGACCCCCCTTCCTGAGATGCTCGGACCTCAACAGCTTGACTGAAGATAGCCAGAATTGCTCGCGCTGTCAAGCGCGGTCGCCCGCCTTTCAGCCCCGATCGTCGGCCTCACCTGGAGGTCGTCTCGAACAGTCTGGCCAGCTCGTCCCGCTCGAAGCGTGGCAGCGGGCGCCGAGACCCGTCTTCCACGATGCTGATTCCCTCTTCCGGACTCACGACCTCACCGATGATCTGACACGCCACCCCCTCGCGTTCAATCGATGCCAGAATCGTCCCGGCTTCATCGGGGGCCACTGTCAGGAGAAGCGCGCCGGAGGCGATGAGCCCGAGAGGATCGAGGCCAAGGGCTCTACAGAGGATGCGGGATTCCGGCAAGATCGGGATGGCCGCCCGGTCCAAGCGCATCCCGACGCGCGAGGCCTCGGCAAGCTCATAGAGGCCGGTGGATAGCCCCCCTTCGGTGGGATCGTGCATGGCCGTCGGGTGTCCTGTTCGAACTGCCGCACGGGCCTCTTTGAGCACACCGATCCCCGGGACACGCAACAGGCCTTTCGCCGCCCCGATCAGACCGGGACCGACACCCCTTCGCCGAAGCTCGGCCTCCATCTCCCTGGCGAGCAGGGCCGTCCCTTCGATGGCAATTCCCTTCGTCAGCAGGATTCGATCGCCGCACCTCGCACCGGAACTTGTGACCAGCCGCTCTCGCTCCACCTCCCCTACCATGGTGCCCACGACGATCGGCCGCTCCAGCCCCACGCTCACTTCGGTATGGCCACCAACCAGGGTCACCCCCACCTCCCGACAGGCCTCTTCTGTTTGCGCGATGATACCCTCCGCCATCGCAAAGGTCGCAGAGGTCTCGGGGAGCAAGACCGCCAGGAGGTACCATTTGGGCTCGGCACCCCTGACCGCGAGATCGTTCGCGTTGACCATGACCCCGTACCAGCCCAGCTCCTCAGTGGCAAAGGTGATCGGGTCGCAGGTGAGCACCAGGAGCCTTTGCCCCATGTCGATTACCGCTGCATCTTCGCCAATCTTGGGACCCACCAGGACTCGTGGGTCTTCCAGGCGGATCCGGTCGAGCAGCAACCTCAGAAGATCGGTCGGGAGCTTGCCGGCCGAGAGGCGATGGACCATGAAGCGGCGAGGCGGTTACAATGAGGGGATGCTGAAGGGAGACGGGGTGATCAGGCTGAGCAACAGCAGCAGCGATGCGAAGGCCACCAGCCTCCTCCGTTCATCCAGGGGGGTCAGGTCGTTCAGGGGAGGAGGGTGCCTCAGCCCAAGGATCAGGGAGAGGGACGCCCAGAAAAGCCATCCGGGCCAGAAGGCGATCCCCATGCCGACCAGCGCCAGAAGGGTGATGATCGCGACCTTCCGGTGATGCCTTCCCATCAGCGCATACGCCATGTGGCCACCGTCCAGTTGACCGATCGGGAGCAAATTCAGCGCGGTCACGAACAGGCCGATCCAACCAGCGAAGGCGACCGGGTGCAGCAGGACGTCGGCGCCCTGAGGGATGGGTCCCAACGTCAACCACTGCAGAAGAGAGAACAGAAGCGGGGTTCCCAACGCGATGCCCCCGTGGCCGGTCGAATTCTCCGGTACCAGATCCGACCAGGAGAGCCCCATCACGATGGCCGGCAGGGCCACGCAGAGGCCTGCGAGTGGTCCCGCGATCCCGACGTCGAACAGGGCCTTGCGATTGGTGACCGGCGACTTCATCTTGATGAAGGCACCGAACGTCCCGAGCCCAATCGGAGCCGGGATGAAATAGGGGAGCGTCACGGTAATGCCATACCGTCGAGCGGTGAAGTAGTGGCCGAGTTCATGCACGCCGAGGATCGAAAGAAGGGTAACCGCGAAGGGAAGCCCCAAGACGAGCGCCCAAGGATTCGTCAAGGGATCGGCACCACGGTTCGTGGCACCCACAAACATGGTCGTGACCAGGGTGGCCAAGAACAGGAGGATGTTGACCCACCGGCCCGAACTGGGCCGACGCGGCGGAGGCTGCACCCGGAAGACCCCGATCTCTTCTTCGCTTCGGATGAGGGGGTAGTAGCCGTGCGGGGCGAGCCGATCAGTCAGCAGGGTCAGAGCCCTACCAGGATCGACCAACAGCCTTCCGCTGAAACGGATGGTCCCATCGAACACCTGCCGATCGGAGATGGCAAAAACGCCCGCCATCTCCCGTTCGATGTCAACGAGGGTTCCGTCTCCTGGGTTCTGCCAACTTGCCATAGGCTACTTATACCACGCGTCCGGCGTGCCGTCAAAGCCCTCCCCAGCCTCTCCTGTGGTGTCCTTGGTTTGAAGGACTCGAAGCTCGTTGGAGAGCGATTCGGCCAGCGAAATCATCGACCCCTGAGACCTGCGCGGCTTGCGTAGTAGTAGAAGGCCGCTCGGATGTTGAGTCGTTCGAACTTCATCCGCTCGGGAAAGGGGGCGAAGGGGGCGGCTTCCCGGATCGCCCGGACCGCCTCGTTATCCAGTGGAGCAATCCCGGAGGTGTCGATAAGCTGAAGGTCGCTCAGGCGGCCATCGCGCGTGATGCCGAACGTCACGACCAAATTCCCGGTCAGGCCCCGGGCCTCTGGCGGGTAGCCCCAAGTATTCTCGATCCGCCGCTTGACGCCAAGCAGGTACGAGGCAAATCGGGAATCCTGGCTGTCCAACGAGATGGTCCGCTCTGTCGTAGAACCGGTGTCCCCTTCCTCTCCTGTATCGGCATCCTGATAGGGATACTTGCTGGGATCGAGGTTCTTCCAAAGCATGGCCACCTGACCCCGGAGATCGTATGGACGGCCAGGCCCCTCAGCGGCATCGCCAGATGATGGTCCCCCCTGAGCCCCTTTCGCCCCGGGGGTACCCGGGCGCCCTGGCGAAGCAGCGTTGGCGGCTCTCTCAGAGCCGAGCGCTGGCGGGACGCCCTGTGCACGCGTCGCCCTGGCCTCGCGAGGCCGGCCGGCCGACTCCATTGGCGGCGGCACTGCCGCAGCCTTGCCGGCGGGCGCAGCGGGAGCCGGCGCTACGCGCGGCGGAGGCGCGATCAAGGGAGTAGGAGCAGTTCGAGGCGCGGCAGTCGGCGAAGATGATGGCGGCGACTCGGCAAGCAGGGAAGGCGCAGACGGCACAGCGGGCATAGAAGGGCTGGGGACCGCCCGCGGCGCAGGAGCCGCCGGACCCACCTGTGGGGGGGGCGGGGGAGGCAAGATCGCGGCACGGGGGGACGCAGATTCCAGGTTGGGATGCAAGGAACTATCCGGCGTCTTCGCCGGACCCTCCTTCTCCGCCGGACGCTGCGCGCGCCCGCTGAACTGCCCGAGATTCCGCGAGTCAAGGGGAGGCCGATTGGCCCCCGGGGCGCGCTGATCCACGATCCGGACCCGAAGAGGCCGTTCGGAGGGAAACGGGACAGAGATCTGCAATTTGCTCAGCAGGCCACCAAGGATGAGATGGGCCAGGAGCGACAGCATGATGAACTTTTGGATGTGCAGCCGTTCAGTAAACATTTTCCGCGTCCCGTCACCCCCGTGATGCCGCCATTCGCGACACCGACGCCTCAACGTCGAACGTCAATAGATAAAGTTACAATAGTCCCCTGCCGATGAGTTTGTCAAGGGATGAGCGTGTCCGCTGATGGCAGTCCGCGTGCTGAAAATCGCGCTACGGCTTTTCCGGCAGGATGGTCACCCAAGGGATATCGCGGGTGGGGTGGCGCGTGACGAGTACGTCGATGCCGAAGACCCCTCGGAGCAGCTCTTGCTGGATGACCTTCTCCGGCGGGCCGTCGGCAACGATGCGCCCCGACGACAGAACGACCAAGCGGTCGAAGTAGAGCGCGCACAGATTGAGGTCGTGCATGGCCGAGACCACCGTGAGGCCTCGCGCTCGGTTAAATCGCTGGATCAGTGACAGAATCCGGAGTTGGTGACTGAGATCGAGGTGCCGGGTCGGTTCGTCGAGGAGCAGCAGCCGCGGCTCTTGCGCCAACGCCATGGCAAGGATGACACGCTGGCGCTCGCCTCCCGAAAGCGCGTCGTATGGCCGGCCCGCAAAGGGAAGGACGTCGGTGGCCGCCATCGCAGCCCCGACCGCCTCTCGATCCTCGCGGCTAGGACCGCGGAAGCGGCGGAGATACGGCGTCCGCCCGAGCAACGCCACCTCTGCCGCTGTCATAGTGAACGAAAGAGCGATCTCCTGGGGAACCATGGCGATCGACCGCGCCAGCTCTCGCCGCCCCAACGCCCCCAGCACTCGACCGTTGAAGTGCACCTCACCCATGTCGGCAGGAAGCAGGCCCAGCATCAGCTTGAGGAGGGTCGTCTTCCCGGAGCCATTCGGCCCGAGGACCGCGACCATCTCTCCCTGCTCGATCCTCAGATCGATCCCACCAAGGGCGAAGCCGGTCGGATACGAGAATCTGACCCCATCGAGGCGAATCGCCGCCGTCACCGCCACGTTCGCTCCCGCCCGTTTCGCCGGAGAAGGAACAGGAAGAGCGGTCCACCGAGGAGGGCCGTGAAGATCCCGACGGGAAGCTCGACCGGGGCAACGACGGAGCGCGCGGCCGCGTCCGCCAGAACCAGGAGGGTCGCGCCGGCCAGCGCCGAGGCCGGCAGGAGGCGCCGGTGGTCGGGCCCTATGGCCAGCCGGAGGATGTGCGGGACGGCAAGCCCCAGGAAGCCGATCAAGCCGCTGACGCTGACCGCGGCGCCGGTGAGCAGCGCGCCGAGCCCGATGATCCGGTTGGCCTCCCGATCAAGGTCCACACCCACCGCGACGGCCCCCTCTTCGCCGAGCGCCAGGGCGTTCAGCGAGTTCGCGAAGCCGCAGGCGACAGCGATCCCGCAGACAATGATCGGACCCACCACCCACAATTGCCGTGGGTCGTGGATCGCGATACCACCCATGAGCCAGGTGAAGACCCGGCGGAGCTGAAATTCGCTGCCCTCGAAAAGAAAGATGGTCAAGGAGCCTAAGTACCCGAGAACGGTATTGACGACAACTCCGGCGAGCAGCAGGCTCACGACCGACATCTGCCCCCTGACCCGCGCAAGCCGGTACACCAGCAGCACTGCGAACAGGCCGCCGACGAATGCCGAGAGCGCCACCGACCCGAAACCGAGAACGGAGGCCGGAGGCAAGAGGAGCATGGCAACCGTCGCGGCGAAGCCGGCGCCAGCAGAGGTGCCGATGATGTAGGGATCAGCAAGCGGGTTGCGGAGCAACCCCTGAAAGAGTACGCCGGCCGTCGCCAGCG